>PVMK01117943.1_pt1 | contig 27597 bp, 18 predicted proteins | sample 1853481 | NCBI WGS metagenome assembly PVMK01 (sample SAMN08533507, study PRJNA380276) | Marine sediment metagenome, whole genome shotgun sequencing project. | reverse complement strand
GCGGAAGGCGGAAGGCCGCTCCTTCGGGGGCGGTCTTTTTCTTTTGGGTGATTGAAAAGAAACGCTCAGATTGGTGCATTTCTGGTGCATTCCTTGATCCGGCCCAAAAAGCAAAACGCCGCCAACCCATTGGATTGACGGCGTTATTTTTGGTTGCGGGGGTAGGATTCGAACCTACGACCTTCAGGTTATGAGCCTGACGAGCTACCGGACTGCTCCACCCCGCGTCAGCAACTTGCCTCGTCTTTTCACCTTCGCGGGTGCCGGCGGACCCGACTGCCGGAGGTGATCGAGCGGGCCACTCACATCGGCCCCATCATCGTCCTCGGGAGCGGTCCTCGGTCACGCGAAGGAATCTCTTGATCCGGGCCGCGGGGCGGCGCTCGCAAGCGCGCGCTCCCCCGAGCGCCGGTCATCATGAAATCAGGTTTAGCGGGATCGATCAGCGATGTCGCACAAGCAACCAAGCGACGCGGCCTGTCAGGCTACGCAATGGGCCCGGCCTTGGAAGGCCTGGCGGCGACCTACTCTCCCACGCCTTAAGACGCAGTACCATCGGCGCAGAGGGTTTTCACGGCCGAGTTCGGGATGGGATCGGGTGTTTTACCCCTCGCCATAGCCACCAAGCCATCCAAAGCCAGTCAGCCATCGCGTCATCTCTTCGTCGCTTGGTCTCTTCATCTCTATCATCCGCGGTTCGTTTGCATTTTCGCGGATTTTCTCTTGATCGCTATTGAGGGTCTCTTACTGAACACGGTCTTGCCCGACGAACGCCGCCGCCCGGGACCATTATTGCGGTCCCGCGCGAGACGGGGGCGAGATCAAGCCAATCGAGCGATTAGTACCGGTTAGCTTCATGTGTTGCCACACTTCCACATCCGGCCTATCGACGTGGTGGTCTTCCACGGCTCTCAAGCGAGACCTGGTTTTGAGGGGGGCTTCCCGCTTAGATGCTTTCAGCGGTTATCCTGTCCGCACTTAGCTACCCGGCGATGCGGCTGGCGCGACAACCGGTCCACCAGAGGTGCGTCCATCCCGGTCCTCTCGTACTAGGGACAGCTCCTCTCAAGTCTCGAACACCCACGGCAGATAGGGACCGAACTGTCTCGCGACGTTCTAAACCCAGCTCACGTACCACTTTAATCGGCGAACAGCCGAACCCTTGGGACCTGCTCCAGCCCCAGGATGTGATGAGCCGACATCGAGGTGCCAAACCTCCCCGTCGATGTGGACTCTTGGGGGAGATCAGCCTGTTATCCCCGGCGTACCTTTTGTCCGATGAGCGATGGCCCTTCCACGCGGGACCACCGGATCACTATGGCCGACTTTCGTCTCTGCTCGGTCCGTCGACCTCACAGTCAAGCGGGCTTATGCCATTGCACTCTAGAAGCTGATTTCCGACCAGCTTGAGCCCACCTTCGCGCGCCTCCGTTACTCTTTGGGAGGCGACCGCCCCAGTCAAACTACCCACCATGCAGGGTCCCGGACCCGGATCACGGGCCGCGGTTAGATATCAGAAATCGGACAAGGGCGGTATTTCAAGGATGGCTCCACGCCCAGCTGGCGCCGCGTTTCATCGCCTCCCGCCTATCCTACACATATCAGTCCTAATACCACTGCAAAGCTGTAGTAAAGGTGCACGGGGTCTTTCCGTCTGACCGCGGGTACCCCGCATCTTCACGGGGAATTCAGTTTCGCTGAGTCGATGCTGGAGACAGCGGGGAAGTCGTTACGCCATTCGTGCAGGTCGGAACTTACCCGACAAGGAATTTCGCTACCTTAGGACCGTTATAGTTACGGCCGCCGTTTACCGGGGCTTCGGTTCAGAGCTTGCACCCCTCTCCTTAACCTTCCGGCACCGGGCAGGCGTCAGACCCTATACGTGCGCCTTGCGGCTTCGCAGAGCCCTGTGTTTTTAGTAAACAGTCGCCACCCCCTGGTCTGTGCCCCCCCACACCTGGTTGCCCAGAGCATGGGGCCCCCTTCTCCCGAAGTTACGGGGGCATTTTGCCGAGTTCCTTCAGCATCGTTCTCTCAAGCGCCTTGGTATACTCTACCAGTCCACCTGTGTCGGTTTAGGGTACGGTCTATAGTGCGGGGGCTATTTCCTGGAACGCCTTCACTGCCACCGGCACTCCGACGAGCCGATGACCGCTTACGAGCTTCGTCACCACCCGCAGGCCCGGACTATTAACCCCGTTCCCATCGACTACGGCTTTCGCCCTCGCCTTAGGGGCCGGCTCACCCTGCGCGGATTAGCCTTGCGCAGGAACCCTTGGACTTTCGGCGGGAGTGTTTCTCACACTCCTTGTCGCTACTCGTGTCAGCATTCTCACTTCCGATACCTCCAGGAGCCCCTCGCGGGTATCTCCTTCACAGGCTTACGGAACGCTCCGCTACCACGCGTGCAAGCACGCGTCCGCAGCTTCGGTGGGTGGCTTGAGCCCCGGTACATCTTCGGCGCAGGACGGCTTATCTAGACCAGTGAGCTGTTACGCTTTCTTTAAAGGATGGCTGCTTCTAAGCCAACCTCCTGGTTGTCTTGGCCTTCCCACATCCTTTCCCACTTAGCCACCACTTGGGGACCTTAGCTGGCGGTCTGGGCTGTTTCCCTTTCGACTACGGACCTTAGCACCCATAGTCTGTCTGCCGTGCTGAACTCTTCGGTATTCGGAGTTTGGTTAGGTTTGGTAAGGACTCGCTCCCCCCTAGCCCATCCAGTGCTCTACCCCCGGCGGTGATCACGCGACGCACTACCTAAATAGATTTCGCGGAGAACCAGCTATCTCCGGGTTTGATTGGCCTTTCACCCCTAGCCACAGGTCATCCCCCGCACTTTTCAACGTAGGTCGGGTTCGGTCCTCCAGTGGGTGTTACCCGCACCTTCAACCTGCCCATGGCTAGATCACCCGGTTTCGGGTCTGATCCCGGCAACTCAGACGCCCTATTAAGACTCGCTTTCGCTGCGCCTACACCTAACGGCTTAAGCTTGCTGCCGAAACCAACTCGCTGACCCATTATACAAAAGGTACGCGGTCACCCCGCGCGCGGCCCGAAGGTGGCGACGAGGCTCCCACTGCTTGTAGGCATTCGGTTTCAGGTCTATTTCACTCCCCTCATCGGGGTACTTTTCACCTTTCCCTCACGGTACTTGTGCACTATCGGTCACCAAGGAGTACTTAGGCTTGGAGGGTGGTCCCCCCACGTTCAGACAGGATTTCACGTGTCCCGCCCTACTCGAGAACCAACGCTGCTACCCGTACGGGACTATCACCCACTACGGTCCGACTTTCCAGACGGTTCCGGTTCTTAAGCGTTGGCCACTGGCCTGGTCCCCGTTCGCTCGCCACTACTGAGGGAGTCTCGGTTGATTTCCTTTCCTCCGGCTACTGAGATGTTTCAGTTCGCCGGGTTCGCTTTCCGCCGCTATGTATTCACGACGGAATGACCCTAAAGGGCCGGGTTTCCCCATTCGGAGATCCACGGATCAGAGCCTGCTCGCGGCTTCCCGTGGCTTATCGCAGCGTGCTACGTCCTTCATCGCCTCTTGGTGCCAAGGCATCCACCAAATGCCCTTAAGACGCTTGATTCACATTACCCGTCACGCGCAGGGACAAGCCCCACACGCAATGGACAGACATGTTCATCAAGACCCGACAAGGGCCTCGCCATGAGCCGCCGACGCCGGACGCTAATGACAAGCATCCAAAGCGACGGGGTCCACTTAAGGCCCTCGTCAAACAAACCTATCCACAATGACAAACAGCGCGAAGCCGCGTCCAACACCAGCATTAGATTTTGAAATCGAGAAACAGTGCGATACGACCCCCAGTTTCGGCCATCCCGCCCCGGAATACGCGAACATCGCGCTCCCCAGACCAAACGGCCCAAATTCGAATTCCTCGACGAGAAAACCATGAGACCGGTCTGCGGCGCTTGGTGCACAGTCTGGTGGAGGTGAACGGAATCGAACCGTCGACCTCCTGCTTGCAAAGCAGGCGCTCTCCCAACTGAGCTACACCCCCGTCAGAAGTCAGAGATCAAATGTCAGGTCTATACAACGGCGTTTATCCGCCCTCTGACCTCAGTCTTCTGTCTTCTGATTTGGTGGGCCGGGGAGGATTTGAACCTCCGACCTCACGCTTATCAAGCGCGCGCTCTAACCAACTGAGCTACCAGCCCGACTCAGAAGTCAGACAGCAAAAGTCAGATGCCAGAGACCGCTGACCTCTGATTCCCGTCTTCTGACTCCTGACTCCTGGAACCGGTATCTTCTCGTCAAGGAAGGGATGCGTGGACGGCGAAGCGAGTGCCGACGATCCGGCATCGCAGTAGTTGTAAGAAACGCAGAACTCGATACGAGATCGAGCGCCGCATCCTTAGAAAGGAGGTGATCCAGCCGCAGGTTCCCCTACGGCTACCTTGTTACGACTTCACCCCAGTCGCTGACCTTACCGTGGTCGGCTGCCTCCGTAGTTAGCGCACCGGCTTCGGGTAAAACCAACTCCCATGGTGTGACGGGCGGTGTGTACAAGGCCCGGGAACGTATTCACCGCGGCATGCTGATCCACGATTACTAGCGATTCCGACTTCATGCACTCGAGTTGCAGAGTGCAATCCGAACTGAGACGGCGTTTGGGGATTGGCTCCGGGTTGCCCCTTCGCTGCCCGTTGTCACCGCCATTGTAGCACGTGTGTAGCCCTAGGCATAAAGGCCATGAGGACTTGACGTCATCCCCACCTTCCTCCGGCTTGTCACCGGCAGTCTCTCCCAGAGTGCCCGGCCGAACCGATGGCAACTGAAGACAAGGGTTGCGCTCGTTGCGGGACTTAACCCAACATCTCACGACACGAGCTGACGACAGCCATGCAGCACCTGTCACCGGTCCAGCCGAACTGAAGCGGTCCATTTCTGGTCCGCGCGACCGGGATGTCAAGAGCTGGTAAGGTTCTGCGCGTTGCTTCGAATTAAACCACATGCTCCACCGCTTGTGCGGGCCCCCGTCAATTCCTTTGAGTTTTAACCTTGCGGCCGTACTCCCCAGGCGGTGTGCTTAACGCGTTAGCTGCGACACTCAGGGCCTAAGGCCCCCAACGTCTAGCACACATCGTTTACGGCGTGGACTACCAGGGTATCTAATCCTGTTTGCTCCCCACGCTTTCGCGCCTCAGCGTCAGTGCCGATCCAGATGGCCGCCTCCGCCACTGGTGTTCTTCCCAATATCTACGACTTTCACCTCTACACTGGTAATTCCGCCATCCTCTATCGGACTCTAGTTTGCCAGTTTCAAAGGCAGTTCCTGGGTTGAGCCCAGGCCTTTCACCCCTGACATGACATACCGCCTACGCGCCCTTTACGCCCAGTAAATCCGAACAACGCTAGCCCCCTCCGTATTACCGCGGCTGCTGGCACGGAGTTAGCCGGGGCTTCTTCTCCTGCTACCGTCATCATCTTCGCAGGTGAAAGAGCTTTACAACCCTAAGGCCTTCTTCACTCACGCGGCATGGCTGGATCAGGCTTGCGCCCATTGTCCAATATTCCCCACTGCTGCCTCCCGTAGGAGTCTGGGCCGTATCTCAGTCCCAGTGTGGCTGATCATCCTCTCAGACCAGCTATAGATCGTAGCCTTGGTAGGCCTTTACCCCACCAACAAGCTAATCCAACGCGGGCTCCTCTTAGGGCGCCGGAGCTTTCCCTCTAAAGGCGTATGCGGTATTAGCCGCCGTTTCCAGCGGTTATTCCCCACCCCAAGGTAGATACCCACGCGTTACTCACCCGTGCGCCAGTTTCCACCGGACCGAAGTCCGGCTTCTCCTTCGACTTGCATGTGTTAGGCCTGCCGACAGCGTTCGTTCTGAGCCAGGATCAAACTCTCAAGTTGACCTGAACCCGGACCCCGAAGGGACCGGGCATCGTATTAAGGGCTCCTATTACTTCAAGCACGTATGTATGCGCCGAGCGGTAATAGGCCCCAGCTGCCGAATCGGCACCCGGAACCGCCGCCCGCGCATCCCTTCCAAATCCAACGATGTCAAACAGCACATCTGCCACTCGACGCTAAGCGCCGGGTGGCGACCCGGTCTCCCGGTGATGAGAAAATCGCACGTCCAACGGCTGTTGGGAGTGGCGACAACCGCTCATCATAACCAACACGACCCAAAGAGACAACGGCGCGAACCGGCCAAAACCTCGAAAATCGTGTCGTATCGAGACAAAAATCCGCCGGCCGGAGCCGACGGTGAGGTCTATATAGGGGGGTGCCCGATCCTTGTCCAGAGAGAAATGCCAAAGAGGCGACGATTTATTCGGCGCCCTCAAGCCGTTCTCCATCTACCATGAATTGAGCCCGGACTTCGCGCCGCCCGAACGGTGATGGCAACATCGCGGCAAGCGCGCTAGAGAAGACCCAATTGGCGCAGCTCAGCCAGCATCTTGGGCGGCATCTCACGGATGCTCACGGGCAGGTCGTCGAGGTCTTCCGGTGCGGCCTCGGACATGAGATAGCGCCAGCCCTGAAATGGCCGGTGCGGGGTCGGCACCGTGCGTACATGGACCGGATCCAGGACCAGCTCCGTCGCCGGCGTGCCGTCGGAATAGCTGATCCGCTCGATCCCTACGAGACGCTGACGGACTGTCACGAAGCCCTTGATAACCCAGTAGATCGAGCCGCCGCCGAGCAACGCCTCGCGCCGCCGCGGCATCATGCGGGTGCGGTGGAACACACGGCCGGTTTCGGCCAGCCGCTTGGCATGCCACTGGCTCAAATCTTCCACGTCTTCACTGCCGACGGACAGCTTGATGAGATGCAGCGGCACGCTTCGCGCCTCCCCCTATTGAAACCAGATCCGCGCCGTCAAGTGAACTCCAGCAGTCTAGCGTCCCGCCCCGGCAAGGCAAAGCAGGCGGCCGTCCTCACCCCGTTTCGGATCCCGTGTCGGCGGCCGACGCCATCGCCAGCGCCACCTTCGAGGCCGGTGGGCGCCCCAGGTGTCCCGATATGAAGCTCCCGGCGGCCGCAAGCTTGGCGAGATCGACGCCGGTCCCGATGCCGAGGCCGTCGAGCAGGTAGAGCACGTCCTCGCTTGCCACGTTGCCGGTGGCACCCGGGGCATAGGGGCAGCCGCCGAGCCCTGCGACCGAGGAATCGACCGTGGCGACTCCGAGCTCCAGACAGGCATGGATGTTGGCGAGCGCCTGGCCATAGGTATCGTGGAAGTGGATGGCAAGCTGCCCCAACGGGACCCGCGCCGCCACGGCCTCCATCATGGCCCGCGCCTTGCCGGGTGTCCCGACGCCGATGGTGTCACCGAGGGAAATCTCATAACAGCCCATGCCCACAAGCCGCTCGGAGACTTCGGCCACCCGCTCCGGCGCGATCTCGCCTTCGTAGGGACAGCCAAGCACGCAGGAGACGTAGCCCCGCACCGGCACGCCCTTCGCCGCCGCCGTGTCCATCACCGGCGCGAAACGCGCGAGGGACTCTTCGATCGAGCAGTTGATGTTGTGCTGCGAAAAGCTCTCCGAGGCCGCGGCGAAAACGGCGACCTCCTCGGCGCCGGCGGCGAGCGCCCGCTCCATGCCCGTCTCATTGGGCACCAGCACCGGATAGCGGATACCGGGTCGCCGGGTCAGGCCGGCCAGAACGTCGGCCGTATTTGCCATTTGCGGCACCCGCTTCGGGTGCACGAAGGCGCCGGCCTCGATCGTGGTCAGGCCCGCCGACGCCAACCGGTCGATTAAACTCACCTTCACTTCGGTCGGCACGACCTGCGCTTCGTTCTGCAGGCCGTCGCGCGCGCCCACCTCCACAATCTTCACGCGATGTGGAAGCATCATCTTATAACTCACTGTTATTCATTACTCAAACTCAAGATCCATAAGGTCGACACCCTCCTCCACCAGATCGTTTACGCGATAGTGGACGGCGGCGACGAGGCCGTCCATGGGCGCAACGATCGTGTGCTCCATCTTCATCGCTTCCAGGGCCATGAGGGCGTCCCCGCGCGCGACCCGGTCGCCCGGCGCTACATAAACCTTCACGACCTTGCCCGGCATGGGTGCGATCAAACGGTTGCTGCCGGCCTCCTGATCCGCGGCAGCCGCCAGGGGATCGTGAAGGCGGACCCGGTGGCGCTCGTTATTCACCTCGAGGCCGAGCTCGACCCCGTCCCAATGGACCGTCGCGCTGAGCTTCCGCCCGTCCAGCCGCGCGTCCAGGGCGCCATCATCGGCCAGCCGTCCCGAGGCCTCGACCTCCTTATCGCCAAAGCCGAGACGCACACCCGCCGCACCAGGCCGGACGAGAACATCGATCGGGGCCGCGGCGCCTTCGAACCGCAACAGGCTGAGGCGTTCCGTGTTGAGGCGCCAGCCGTCGGTTTCCTGCCACGGCGAAAAGGGATCGCTCGACTCTTGCGCCGCCGCACGGGCCTCGTCATCCCGGCGCAGCAGCACCGCCAGGCTGGCGAGCGCCAGCACCTCGTCGCTGACGCCACCATCCACGGGACCATCCACGGGGCCCTCCGAGGCAAGCAACTCGTCGCCGTGACGGGAAACGAACTCCGTGTCGATTCGCCCGGCCCGGTAATCCGCCTGCGCGGCGATGCGCTGCAGGAACTCCAGGTTCGTCGACACGCCAGAGACCCGGGTCGCCACGAGCGCCCGTTCGAGCCTGGCGAGCGCCGCCGGACGGTCTTTGCCGGCGACGATCAGCTTGGCGATCATGGGATCGTAATAGAGCGAGATCTCGTCGCCTTCGCGCACGCCGCTGTCGATCCGCACTTGCGAACTCGCCTTGGGAAAGCTGAGGCGTTCGAGCCGGCCAGCCGCCGGCAGGAAGTCGCGCGCCGGGTCTTCCGCATAGAGCCGGGCCTCGATGGCATGGCCGCGAATCGCCAGGTCCCGTTGGCGGCAGGGCAGCGCCTCGCCCGCCGCCACGCGAAGCTGCCAGTCCACCAGGTCGTGACCCGTGATCATCTCCGTTATCGGATGTTCTACTTGAAGTCTCGTATTCATCTCCATGAAATAAAATGCTTTTCCGCTGACCAAGAATTCTATGGTGCCGGCCCCGACATAGCCGATCGCCCGGGCCGCGGCGACAGCCGCCCGGCCCATGGCGGACCGCAACTTGGCGCTCAGGCCCGGCGCCGGCGCCTCCTCTATCACTTTCTGATGGCGCCTTTGAATCGAACAGTCGCGCTCGAACAGATGGACCGCATGGCCGTGCTCATCCGCGAAGATTTGGAACTCTATATGGCGCGGCCGCTCCAGGAACCGTTCCAGAATCACCCGCTCGTCGCCGAAGGCCGAGGCGGCTTCCCGGCGGGCGCTTTCCAGCGCCGGGGCGAAGTCCGCGTCCGCGTCGACCCGGCGCATCCCCTTGCCGCCGCCGCCCGCCGAGGGCTTGATCAGCAGCGGATAGCCCAGCTTCGCCGCCGCCTGTTTGAGGGCCTTCGGGCCCTGCGCCCGGCCATTGTAGCCCGGCAGAACCGGCACGCCGGCCCGGTCCATGAGCACCTTGGCCCGGTCCTTGCTGCCCATGGCCCGTATGGCCGCCGCCGGCGGTCCGACGAAGACGAGGCCCGCCGCCGCGCAAGCGTCTGCGAAGTCCGCGTTCTCGGAGAGGAAACCGTAGCCGGGATGGATCGCCTCGGCCCGGCTATCCTTTGCCGCGGCCAGAATCGCATCGATGTTCAGATAGCTCTCGGCCGCGGCCGGCGGACCGATCGCCTGCGCTTCGTCGGCGAGCGCGACGTGTAGGGCATCCTTATCGGCCGTGGAATAGACGGCGATCGTGCGCAAGCCCAGGCGCTTCGCCGTCCGCGCCACGCGGCAGGCGATCTCTCCCCGGTTGGCGATCAGCAGGCGTTCGAACATCCGTCCACACCAAAGTCAATCACGCCGCGTTTTGTCGCGCGAATAGCTGATGATCTCGGAGAACCCAAACAACAGCAACATCACCCCGCAAATAATTTCCACGCCGACGATCAGCCGGACCAGAGGGCTCAGCGGCACGAAATCACCGTAGCCGACGGTACTCAGCGTAATGACGGAGAAATAGAGACATTCCGTGAAGCTCAATTCGAGAGGTTCGCCGATAAACAAGAAATGCGTCCCGGCGGCGTAGCGGTCGATGATGCGATAGATCGCGGCAAACACGATGACGATCACAGAATAGAAGGTGAAGAAGGCGAAGGCCGGGATGGCGAGGCCCGCGATACGCCGGAAGAAGTCCTCGAACAGCAGGCCGGTTTCGAGCAGGAAGGCGCAAACTTCGCTACTGATCCAAAGCACGATCAACGAGGTCAGACCCATGGAGACGAAAAAGATCGCGGTGACAGCGCCTTCGCCCTGAGCCAGCTCGGTCAAGAAAAAGCTCGACGCGCCGATCAAGACCACCGGGATCAGCCATAGAAAAACCCGGCCGAAATGCGAGTCTTCGGGCTGGCGCGGCCCCTCGAGCAACCGCTGAATCTGGGTGCGGCGAAGCCAGGTACCACCGAGAAAGGCCAGGATCGGCAGAGTGAAGCCAAGCTGCAGCACGTTGGGGCCGACCGCCTCGAAATTGGCCTGGGAGAAAAAGATAAAGATGCAGGCGTAGACGGCGAGTGAATTGGCAAAAGCGATGGCGAAGAATCGGCTGCCCGGGAAGACGACATAGAAGATCGCGACCCCTGCCGCCACCGTGGCGAGCGTGATCAGGCTGTAGCCGAGGTGGGTGCCCACGGCGAGCGAGATGAGCGAGATCAACCCGATCGTTACGGCGATCGGCGCCAAGTGAAGCTGCTCCGGGCGCTTCATGACGCCTCGAAAGCGCTCATGGCCGCCGGCCTCTCGTCCTTCGGCCGTTGCATCACTCGGGTTGCCATTCGGCCTTGCGCCTTTCCAGGAAGGCGGCCAGCCCTTCGCGCGCCTCTTCGCCGACGCGGATCCGGGCAATATGCTGGGCGGTCTCTTCGACGAGCCCGCGGTCGATCGGCCGCCCGGCGAGCGACAGAACCAGATCCTTCGCCTCGGCCTGGGCACGCGGCCCGCCTTGGGCCAGGTGGTCGAGCATCTGCTCGGCCGTCTCCTCCAAGCGGTCGGCCGGCACGACCTCGTGGATCAGGCCCAGCTGCAGGGCCTGCTGGGCGGAGAAGCGCTCGGCCGTCAGGATGAAGCGGCGCGCAGCCCCCGGACCGATGGCGGCCACGATGTAGGGGCTGATCACCGCGGGGATGAGCCCCAGCTTGACCTCGGAGAGTGAGAAACTCGCGGCCTCCGAGGCGATCGCGATATCGCAGCAGGCAACCAGCCCGACCCCGCCGCCGAAGGCCGCACCCTGCACCAGCGCGAGGGTCGGCTTGGCGAGCCGGTCGAGGGTGCTCATGAGGCCGGCCAACGCCCGCGCGTCCTCCAAGTTCTCCGCCTCGGAATAGCCGGCCATGCGCTGCATCCAGGCGAGATCGGCGCCGGCCGAAAAGCTCTTGCCGGCCGCCGACAGCACCACCACCCGCACCCGCCGGTCGGCCTCCAGCGACAAGAGCGCGGCCGTTAGTTGGTCAATCAAGGCGTCGTCGAAGGCGTTGTGCACCTCGGGCCGGTTTAAGGTCAGCCACCCGACTCCCGCATCGATCTGTTGCAGCACCAGTTGGTCCGACATGATCCGTCCCTCCCGGCCGCTACATGCGGAACAGGCCGAAACGGGTCGGCTCTATCGGCGCATTGAGCGAGGCTGAAATGGCGAGCCCCAGGGTTCGGCGGGTGTCGGCCGGGTCTATGATGCCGTCGTCCCATAGCCTTGCCGTGGCGTAATAGGGATGACCCTGGCGCTCGTACTGCTCGAGGATCGGCGCCTTGAACGCCGCTTCCGCCTTCTTGGTCCAGCGCTCGCCCTTGGCCTTCAGGCCGTCGCGCTTGACCGTCGCCAGCACGTTTGCCGCCTGCTCGCCGCCCATCACCGAGATCCGCGCGTTCGGCCACATCCAGAGGAAGCGGGGGGCAAAGGCGCGCCCGCACATGCCGTAGTTGCCGGCCCCGAAGCTGCCGCCGATGATCACGGTGAATTTGGGCACCCGGGCACAGGCGACGGCGGTGACCAGCTTGGCGCCGTCCTTGGCGATGCCGCCCGCCTCGTATTTGCTGCCGACCATGAAGCCGGTGATGTTCTGCAGAAACACCATCGGCACGCCCCGCTGGCAGCAGAGCTCGACGAAATGCGTGCCCTTCAGGGCCGAGTCCGAGAAGAGGATCCCGTTGTTGGCCAGGATGCCGACCGGATAGCCCAGGATCCGGGCGAAGCCGCACACCAGGGTCGTGCCGTAGAGGGCCTTGAACTCGTCGAACTCGCTGGCGTCCACCAGCCGCGCGATCACCTCGCGGCTGTCGTAGGGCGTCTTCAAGTCTTTCGGCACGAGCCCGTAGATCTCCTCGGGATCGTAGAGCGGCTCCTTCGGCTCCGCGACCGCCAGGGGATTGCGCTTCACCCGGTTCAGGTTGGCGACGATGCGCCGGGCGACGGCGAGGGCTTGGCCGTCGTTCTCGGCCATATGGTCGGTGACGCCCGAGGTCCGGGCGTGCACCTCGGCGCCGCCCAGCTCCTCGGCGCTCACCTCTTCGCCGGTCGCCGCCTTCACCAGCGGCGGCCCGCCGAGGAAAATTGTGCCCTGCCCCCGCACGATGATGCTCTCGTCCGACATGGCGGGTACGTAAGCGCCGCCGGCGGTGCAGGAGCCCATGACCACGGCGATCTGGGCGATGCCCTCGGCCGACATGTTGGCCTGGTTGTAGAAGATGCGGCCGAAATGGTCCCGATCCGGGAACACCTCGTCCTGGTTGGGCAGGTTGGCGCCGCCGGAATCCACCAAATAAATACAGGGCAGATTGTTCTGCTGGGCGATCTCCTGCGCGCGCAGGTGCTTCTTGACGGTCACCGGATAGTAGGTGCCGCCCTTGACCGTCGCGTCGTTGGCGATCACCAAACACTCGCTGCCGGCGACGCGCCCGATGCCGGTGATCAGCCCGGCGGCCGGCACGTTCGTGCCGTACATGCCGTAAGCCGCCATCTGGCTCAGCTCCAGGAAGGGCGCGCCGGGGTCGAGCAGGCTCCTGACTCGCTCGCGCGGCAGCAGCTTGCCGCGGGCCAGGTGCTTCTCCCGCGCGGCCTTGCCGCCGCCCTCCTTGACCTCGGCGACCTTGGCCCGCAGGTCGTCGACCAGGCCGGACAGCGCCTTCGCGTTGTCGCGGAAGGCCTTGGTCTTGGTATTGATCGCGCTCTTGAGAACCGTCATGACCGCGGCTCGTGATCACCCAATGATCGCCGAATTAACCCCCAATGAACCCTGTGCGAATCGCCTCCTGCCGCCGGGCCTAGACTTGCCGCCCAAAGTGTTGCCGGCAAGAACAAACTTGCCCGTGCCGCGCTCCAAAGGTGTGCGCGGACGACGCGGGAGCACGCTTTGCCCAAAGAAGATGGCGCCCAGGGTTCTTCGTCGGAAAAGTTGTTCCAAATATCTCGCAGTGCCTGTATAATAAGAGAATACCACAACTTAAAGGCTGGCTTAGTCAGGCGATCAACGATCGCCTCTGCGAAGGGGGTAGGCCATGTCCGTGTTCCAACCTTGGACCTGGGCGCCGAGCGTCTGGGTCATCGTAATCGTGATATTGGCGATACTCTTGGGAAGCGGGAGTAAACTCTATGCCCAAGATCCCAACCGCGTCCGCCAACTTTTGACATTCGCGGGATACTTTCTCGCGGCTGGTCTCGCCTACTCTGTCTCGTCCGAGGTCACACGCCACCCGCTGCTCTTCTTCGGCGTTTTCCTCCTCGGCATGCTCACGGCTTTCGCCGAGATTATTCAGAAGTTCAGCGACGAACCCATGGCCGCGCTCGGCACGCCGCAGGCTCTCATCTATCATGTGCTCAACGGCGCGATCTCGATCTTCGCCTTGTACCTGCTACTGCTCTACGAAGTGCCCGTTGCAACACAACTCGAGAAGATTCAAGCCGTCGTGGTGGCCGGACTTGGCGCCATGCTGATCATGCGTTCCAAGCTGTTCAACGTGAAGGCGGGCGACAAGGAGATTGCTTTCGGCCCCGAGCAGATCGTCAATGTTTTCTTGCGCTTCATGGAACATTCGATCGATCGCATACGATCGAGCGCGCGTATAGCATTCATCAAGCGGGTCATGGACAACCTCGATTTCGAGCACATCGTCGGATACACGATCACCATGCTCGAGTCAGCCCAGGCGCTGGGCGACAAGAAGGACCAGTTGATCAAAGACATCGGTGAGCTGCAAACCAACCAAGACGTGACGGACGGGCAACTCCGGTCCTACCGCATGGGCTTCCTCATGCTAAATTCGATGGGCGAAAACTTCGTCGAGGAACTCTATGAGGAACGGCGGCCCGAATGGCTGATTAAGGCGCCCCAAATAGAGCCGAGCGTCGGCATTTGGGAACGTATCGGCCTTGGCGGCGAGCACCGGGTCAGCCTCTTCACTTATGATGTCGCTATGTCGCCCAAGGTTCTGGCAAAACGACTGAAATGGGACCCGGTCGCGCCCGGTCAGCGTGGTAGGCTGCGCGGCGAACGTTGCCGGCTCGAGGGCTATCGTCTCACGTTCGCCGCGGTGGAAAGCGACAAGGCCGAAGGCGCCGTATCGGCATACCTTACACCCGACAGGAACCAGTCCGTCGAAGGGATAATCTATAAGCTGCCGGGACGCGTCCTCCCCTTCCTCGATCGGGAGATGCCCGGATTTCAGCGACAGCCCGTCAAAGTGACGACGGCAGATCACAAAAAGCGCGAGGCCCAGGCCTATTTCCCTGCAGGTAGGGTGCAGGAGGCGCCGCCCACCTCAGACTACGCCCAACAGCTCGCCGCCACCGCGAAAGAGCAGGGATTGAGCGACAGCTACGTTGCCAAACTTGGGAAGCTCGCCGAAACCGGAGAGTAACGGCTGCCCTGTCGCGGCTCGATTGAGATATCGGTTTTCTGACCGCTTTGCAGGTCTCTCGTTTGCCCTCGGGCGCAACGCTTTCCTTCGACGCCGTCCGGCTTGTGCGGATTTGCGAAGATCACCTATGGTCCTACCGGGAGGCGCGAAAAATGGGCGCGAAAACCGGTCTCGGACTTGAGGATCTGCGTTCCGGCGCCGAGGTGGTCTACCGCCACATCGCGCCGACGCCGCAATACGCCTGGCCGCTCTTGTCGACCCGGGCCGGCTGCCAGGTCTGGGTGAAGCACGAGAACCACACGCCGATCGGCGCCTTCAAGCTGCGCGGCGGCCTGGTCTACCTGGACGCCCTGAAACGCGACCGCCCGGAGGTGAGCGGCGTCATCGCGGCCACCCGCGGCAACCACGGCCAGTCCATCGCCTATGCCGCCGCGCGGGCCGGCCTCAGTTGCGTGCTCGCCATCCCCCACGGCAACAGCGTCGAGAAGAACGCGGCCATGCAGGCCTGGGGCGCCGAGCTGGTGGTCGAGGGCCACGACTTTCAGGCGGCGCTGGAATACGCCCGCGAGCGCGCGGCGGGCGAAGGTCTCACCTTCATCGAATCGTTCCATCCCCTGCTGGTCAAGGGCGTGGCGAGCTACAGCCTGGAACTGCTCGAGGCGGTCCCGGACCTCGACGCGGTCTATGTGCCGGTCGGCCTCGGCTCCGGCATCTGCGGCATGATCGCCGCCCGCGACGCGCTCGGCCGCAAGACCGAGGTGATCGGCGTCTGCTCCACCGAGGCCTCCTGCTATGCCCTCTCCTTCGCCCAAGGCCGCCCAGTCTCGACCAACAGCGCCGACACCCTGGCCGACGGCATGGCCTGCCGGGTGCCGGTTGCCGAGGCCGTCACGGCGATCAATGCCGGCGCGGCGCGCGTCATCACGGTGAGCGAGGAGGAGCTGAAGACGGCGATGCGCGCGCTCTACCAGGACACCCACAATATGGCCGAAGGCGCCGGGGCCGCCGCCACCGCCGCCCTCATGCAGGAGCGCGACAGGATGGCCGGCAAGACGGTCGGGGTGATTCTTTCCGGGGGCAACATGGACATCGACCTCTACCAGGCGATTTTGGCGAAGGAGGCGTAAAGCGCGAGAGCGATTGGGCCTGGTGTTCTTCGGCGCGGTCTTACCAGCCGCCGGTTTCCAGCCAGCGGTCCACCTGATCGAGCCGGTCGTGGCCCCAGAAGGGCTCGTTGTCGAGGAAGAAGAAGGGCGAGCCGAAGACGCCGCGGGCGATGGCGGCATCGACTTCCTGGCGCAAGCGGTCCTTGACCGCAGGATCTTGCAGGGCCGCGCCGAGTGCCTCCCGGTCGACGCCCAGCTTCACCGCTTCCTCGATCACGGTCTCGGCCGAACCCATGTCGCGGCCATGGCCGAATGCGGCGTCGAACACGGCCCTGGCGAAGTCCCGGGAGCGGGCCGGATCGTCTTCCGCCAGCCAATAGTAAGCGCGGCAGGCGGCCACGGACTGGAACGGAAAAGAGTCGGGCACGACGAAGGGCACGCCCAGCAGGCGGGCCGCGCGGGGCATGTCGACGACCGCATATTTGTCCTTCATCGGCGTGTGCGGCAGGGGCTGGGCGCCCGTGATCTTGAACACCGCCCCGAGCAGGAACGGCCGCCAGGCGACGTCGATGCCGTGGCGCGCGCCGATATCGTCGATGACCTGCGCCGCGAGATAGCCGTAGGGGCTGGAGAAATCGAAATAGAAGTCGATGGCCGCTGTCATGGTCGCTGATTTCCTAAAGCATTTCCGCTTCGCTGGGTCTCTGCACCGGCCCGCGCGAAGCGCCCGCCTTCGGCGCCCCCTCCCAGTGCGCAGCACTCGCGCTTCGCCCGCCCGCGGGCATCGTAGGCTAGGGGTGGCCGGGAGGGGGTGAGGGCTGGTCCCGGAAAACCGAACCGTCCCAACTTCACCAGGGTCTTTCCTCGCCTTCGTGATTGAAAAATCGGCCATTGTCGGCCGGCGTCAAGCGATCGATGACCACGCGCATCTTGGCGATGCTCTCCGCCGGCGTGAGCTCGGCATCGGGGCCACCCATGTCGGTCGTGACCCAGCCGGGCGAGAGCGCGACCACGGTGATGCCGCGTTCGGCAAGCGCATGCGACAGGCACTTCACGACCATGTTTAGGCCCGCCTTGGAGGATCGATAGACGATGGAGTCGCCGCTCGTGGTGAGGGCAATCGAGCCCATGCCGCTGGAGATGTTGACGATCAGTTTGCGCTCGCTGGCGGCCACCTGCTCGACGAAGCGCTCGACCATGCGAGCGGGCGCGACGGTATTGACCTTCAGCTCCTCCACCCAACTTTTAAAGTCGATCTGCCCGAAGTCGCCGGCCGTGCGATTAAACACCCCGGAATTGTTGATCAGGATGTCGATCGGCTGGTCCGCCAGCGCGCGGGCCAGGCCGGCCACGCGCAGGCCATCGGTCACGTCGAGCTTGTGCGGCACCACGTCGCCGGCGACCTCCGAGAGCGCCTTGGCCTTCTCGGGGCGGCGGCAGCAGGCATGCACGCGCCACCCCTCGGCGGCATAGCTGCGGACGAACTCCAGGCCGAGGCCTCGGTTGGCTCCTGTGATAAGAATCGTATTCAATTCCAGTTCCTTCTATATCGATACTACTAGGTTACATTAAGTCTTTTTGCGGTGGGGCCGGCGCACCAGCTCGCCGCCGCAGTTGGGACAGGTTCGGTCTAGAACGTGGGCGCAGTCGGCGCAGAAGGTGCATTCGAAACTGCAGATGAAGGCCGCGCCGCCGGGGCTCAGCGCCGCGCCGCAGCGCTCGCAGTCGGGTTTCATCTCGAGCGCCATGGCTGGTTCAGGTCACGCGCTCGATCCCCATCGCGGTGGCCTCGCCGCCGCCGATGCAGATCGCCGCAACGCCGCGCTTCAGATCGTGGGTCTCCAGGGCCGCCAATAGCGTCACCAGAATCCGCGCGCCGGAGGCGCCGATCGGATGGCCCAGCGCGCAGGCGCCGCCGTGCGGGTTCACCTTGTCGTGCGGCAGGTCCAGATCGCGCATGGCCGCCATGGTCACCACCGCGAAGGCCTCGTTGATTTCGAAGAGATCCACCTGATCGCTCTGCCAGTCCAGCTTGTCGAGCAACTTCTTGATGGCGTCGACCGGGGCGGTGGTGAACCAGGCCGGCGCCTGCGCGTGCGAGGCGTGGCCGCAGATCACGGCGCGCGGCCGGAGCCCGCGGCGCCCGGCCTCGGAACCGCGCATCAGGACGAGGGCCGCCGCGCCGTCCGAAATCGAGCTGGAATTGGCGGCGGTCACCGTGCCGTCCTCGCGGAACGCCGGTTTCAGTTTCGGGATCTTGGCCAGGTTCGCCTTGAAGGGCTGCTCGTCGGTCTCGACGCGGGTCTCGCCGGCGCGCGACCGGACGGTGACCGGGGCGATTTCGCTCTTAAAGTGCCCCGCCTCCGAGGCCCGCTTGGCGCGGGTCAGGGATTCGATGGCGAAGGCATCCTGGGCCTCCCGGGTGAACTGATAATGCCGGGCCGTGTCCTCCGCGTAGGTGCCCATCAGGCGGCCCTTGTCGTAGGCGTCCTCGAGGCCGTCGAGGAACATGTGATCCACGACCTGGCCGTGGCCCATGCGGTAGCCGGACCGTGCCTTCGGCAGCAGATAAGGGGCGTTCGACATGGATTCCATGCCGCCCGCAACCATGATCCGGGCGCTCCCGGCGGCGAGCAGATCGTGGGCCAGCATGGCCGCCTTCATGCCCGAGCCGCACATCTTGTTGACCGTGGTGCAACCGACGCTCTCGGGGATGCCGGCGCCAAGCGCCGCTTGGCGGGCCGGCGCCTGGCCCTGGCCGGCCGGCAACACGCAACCCATGACGACCTCGTCCACCTCCGCGCCGGCGATGCCCGTCTGGGCCTGGGCCGCGCCGATCGCCGCCGCGCCGAGCTCAGGCGCGGCCAGCGGGCTCAGATCACCCTGGAAGCCGCCCATGGGCGTGCGCGCGGCGCCGACGATGACGATGGGATCAGGGCTCATGGTCTCTAAATAGTCACGAATGGGCGCGGGCGCAGCCGGGCACCCGCGATTGCCACCAATTGTCCCCGGCCCTCCGGCCGCCTTCAAGGAAATCCATCAGAAGCGGCAAGAGATTTGGTCGATTTGGCACACGCCGAACGTGGCGCAGCAGCTCGCCGGTATCGGGGAGGCTCTCGAGGTCCGCGACCGCCGTCGCGCCATGGTCCCGCGGCGCACTGGCAATCCACGCCGCGAAGGTCTCAAGGGCTTTCATTGGCGTCGAGATTTATCACCGCGCCGAGATCCAGACCGACCGATCGGCCCGCCTCGCACAGTTGCTGCCAGACATTCTCCGGCATGGGCACGCCCTCGCGGCCCCGGCGCTCGGCGGCCCGGCGTTCCGGCTCGCCCGGCAGCAGAACCTCCTGGAACCCCTCGGCCGGCGGCACGTCCTTGACGAACTGCAGGAATTTCTCGGCGGACTCGTCGTAGGCCTCGGCGGGTCTGAAGAACCCCAGGTTCACCGTGATCACGAACCAGTTGAACTCCGGCGGGGCGTTCAAGACCGCATCCCCGACCAGCTCGGCGATGAGCCCGAGGCCGTAGCCCTTGTGGCCCGCCGCCGGCAGGTGCATGCCGCCGTCGAAAAAGTCCTCCGGGTCCGTGCTCGGCTGCCCGTGCTTATCGAGGATCCAGCCTTCGGGCAGGGCCTTGCCCTCGGCGCGGTAGACCGCGACCTTGCCGTCGGCCACCGTGCTGGTGGCGAAGTCGGCCACGATCGGGCCGAAGCGCCCGCCGGGCAGGGCGAAGGCATAGGGATTGGTGCTGAAGATCGGCTGGCTGCCGCCGAACGGCACGACGTTGCGCCAGTTCTCGTGCGCGCCGCCGCCGAAGACGAGGGCGAACAAGCCACGCCGCGCGGCGGCCTCGGCGAAATGCCCGATGCGTCCGGTGTGGCTGCAGTCGGCCAGGCCGACACAGGCCGAGCCCTGGCGCCCGGCGATCTCGATGGCGGTCAAGGTGGCCTGGTTCAGGGCATAGATGCCGAAGCCCTTGTTGCCGCGAACCAGGGCCAGGCCCGGCGCCTTCGTCTCGATCACCGGTCGGGCCGCCGGGTCGACGTTGCCCTTGGCGATCTCCTCGAGATACCAGGGCAGCTGCATGACGCCGTGGGAATCGACCCCCTTCAGGCTCGCCCCGACCAGCGAGCCGGCGACCACCTCGGCGATGTCCTCGGGCGCGCCCGCCGCCCGCAAGAGCTGCCGGGCCAATCGATCCAGTTGATCCAACGAGAGCTGGGGCATGGGGCCTCGCTTCCTTCTCGTCCGCACCGCTTGAGCTGAAACTCTCAGCCCTTGGCGAAGCGCTTTTCCTCCTTGGTGATGACCTGCAACAGCGCCGGGCGGCCGGCTTCGACCTCGGCGATGCAGCGCGCCAGCGCCGGCTTCAGATCGGCGCATTTCTCCACCTGCTCGCTGTAGCCACCCAGGGCCTGAGCGACCCCGGCGTAGTCGCCGCCGAGCTCGTGGATGCGGTACTTCTCCGACGCGATCGGCAGATAGCCGGTGTAGCCGCCCATGACGCTGTTCTTCAGCACCACGCTGAGGATGGGGAGATCGCAGCGCACCGCCGTCTCGAAGTCCATGCCGGTCATACCGAAGGCCGCGTCGCCCATGACGTTGACGCAGAGGCGGTCGGGCCGGGCCAGTTTCGCGCCCATGGCGAGACCGAGACCGAGGCCCAGGTGCGTCGTCTTGCCCCAGCCGATATAGCCGTGCGGCACGGTGGCCTCGTAGAACGGCACCATCTGATCGCGCGGACTGCCGGCGTCGTGGGTCACGATGCTGCGTGTCTTGTCGAGGCCCGTATTCAACTCCCAGACCACCCGGTAGGGGTTGATCGGCTCCTCGTCCGAAGTGAGGAGCGGCATCCAGGTCTCGAGGAACTCCTGCTTGACCGCCAGGGCTTCCTTGGCCGTCTCGGTCTCGCCGCGTCGCCCGGCTTCGCCGAGGCGCGCCGTCACCGCACCGATCATGGCTCGGAGCGCGGCCTTGGCGTCGCCGAGGGCGCCGAAGGAAATCGCATAGTCCTTCGCCAGTTCGTCCGCGCAGTTGGTGATCTGCGCCATGGTCTTGCCCGCCGGGATCGGCGTGATGTAGTCGGAGCGGGTGAAACTGGTGCCGATCCCGAATACGAGGTCGGCGGCCGCCAAGAAGTGATCGACCGTGGCCGGCCTCGTGAGGCCGCCGGCGCCCAGGGCCAGGGGATGGTCCTCGGGAAAGACGCTCTTGCCGTTCAAGGTGGTCATCACCGGAACCTGCAGCAGCTCGGCCAGCTCCCGCAGCTCGTCCCAGGCTTGGGCATAAAAGACGCCCTGCCCCGCCACCAGCACCGGCCGTTTCGCGCCCAGCAGCGCGTCCACCGCGTCCTCGATGTCTTGGGGATCGGGATGCGGCGACGACCGGCGGATCGGCCGGTAATCTTCGGGATCGAAGTCGCACTCGCGGTCGATGATGTCGATTGGCGTTTCGATCATCACCGGTCCGGGCCTGCCGCCACGCAGCTCGGCGAAGGCGTGCTGAAGCATCTGCGGGATTCGCGCCGGATCGACCACCGTCTCGCCCCACTTGGTCACTTCCTGCATGTTGCGGGCCGCGACGAAGTTGGGCGCCGCGTCAAGCTGGTCGGTCGGATAGCCGGTCGGCAGATAGAGCACCGGCGAGGCATCGCCATAGCACTGCGCCACCCCACCGAAGGCGGCCTCGGCGCCCGGCCCGTACTGCACGGTCGTGACCCCGACCTTGCGCCCGTCGTTCACCCGCGCGTAACCGTCGGCGATATTGAGCGCGACCCGCTCGGTGCGCGCCATGACCGGGCGAATGCCCACCGCCGCGGCCCCATCGATGATCTCGCTGTGGGGAAAACAGGTGAGGACTTCGACCCCCTCCTTTTGCAGAATTCTGGCTATGAGTTCGTTGGCTTTCACCTTTTTCGCGCTCCCGAGAAATGCAGTTTCATCGGCGCGAGCCGGTTCAGACCAACTGCGCCTTGGTTCGGGTCTCACCCTGGATCTTATACCAAGTCTCGATGATAAAGACTCATCTCATGGGGCGTAGCCGCCCTCCGGGTAGGAGCGTTGCGCGGCGCGATGCCCCATGGATTCCCGGGACATCGGGCAAGCACCGCGACGCACCCGGAGGGCGGCTACGCCCCACCGGAGGCCGTGATCTTTCGCTCGCTCGCCGCCCCTTCGGGCACATGGGGCGGGTCGCTTGTGGTGGCGGGCACCACGGCGCAATCCGCGCCTAGCGAGCGATAGATCGCGGTGAGATGGGTCTTTATCATCGAGATTTGGTATTACGCCAAATCTACCGGGACTGCTTGCCGTGGATTCGACAAATCCGGCCACGAATTTGACCTTACAGGCCGCAACTTGATCTTTTCCAAAGCGGGCCCGCCAGTTGCTCACCCAGAGCGACCTCTCGGCCGAGGCGGTGGCCATGGCCACCGGTTTCGGCTCCCTCTCGGCCTTTTCCCGCGCCTATCGCGACCATTTCGGCCATACCGCCCGCGACGAACGCAATTTCTATAGAACCCAGCGTTCGCTTGATTTCCTGCCGCCCATCAACCAATCGCTGGTCGCCGATTGCCGCTCCGTGGGCCAGGCCGGTCCAGGGCCGAAAAGCATTAGCCAGCCTTATTCAAACAATCAAACCAGTCGATTCAAGCATTTTGCGCTTTTCGGTTCCGCCATTGAGATTACACCATGACAACGGGCCGCTTGTGTCTGAATTCATTGTGCCGCATCATTGCGGCAAGTGAGTCAGGCATTGGCTCGATAAGAACAACACGGGGAGTCAGGGAGGCAAAACTCCGGAACAACTTGATTGCCAGGCGCCCGGATGCGGCTTGCGCGCGGGCGCACCGATAGAGGCGAGGTTCGTGCAACGCTCGCCATACAAGGCTTAAGAACGCGGGGGGTTCGGGAACAGGTCATGGCCAAAATCTTCAAAATGATCGCCCAGCGCTTGGGGCTGGGTCTTATCACCCTGTGGGTCGTGTCGTTGATCATCTTCCTCGGGGTGGAGCTTTTGCCGGGCGATCTGGCGCAAGCCATACTCGGGCAGGCGGCCACCGAAGAAACGGTCGCGGCCTTCCGGCGGGAGCTGAAACTCGACCTGCCGGCCTATGAGCGCTACTTCGATTGGATGGGCGGGATGCTGCAGGGCGACTTGGGCAGGTCGCTCGCCAACAAGCGCGAAATCTCCGAATTGATCGGGACCCGCTTGGGGAACACGCTCTTCCTGGCGGCCGTGGCGGCGGTTGTCTCGGTGCCCTTGGCGGTGGGCTTGGGTATCCTGGCGGCGCTCTACCGCAACTCGTTCTACGACCGTTGCGTCAATGTGGTGACCCTGACCTCGATCTCCTTCCCGGAGTTCTTCGTCGCCTACATCCTGATTCTGTTCCTCGCCGTGAAGTTAGGCATCTTCCCCAGCATCTCGAACGTCAGTCCCGATACGGCATTCTGGGACCGCGTCTACCGGGTGGCGTTGCCGGCCTTGACGCTGACCCTGGTGGTTATCGCGCACATGATGCGCATGACCCGGGCGGCCATCATCAACCTCTTGGCCAGCCCTTATATCGAAATGGCAAATCTGAAGGGCATGCCGCGCTCGCGGATCATCGTGAGGCACGCGCTTCCGAACGCCTGGGCGCCGATCATCAACGTGATCGTGATCAACCTGGCCTATCTAGTCGTCGGCGTCGTGATAGTCGAGGTGGTTTTCGTTTATCCGGGTCTGGGACAGCTGTTGGTCGATTCCGTCTCCAAGCGCGACATGCCGGTGGTCCAGGCTTCCTCTATCATATTTGCGGCCACCTACATCCTGTTGAACCTGACCGCGGACATCTTGTCGATCTTGACCAACCCGCGGCTGTTGCATCCGAAGTGATTGGGGGGCGGAGATGGAATTTCAACTGGTACTTAAAGAGTTCTGGAGGGAGCTCAAGAAGGCCCCCACAACTGCTTGGGTCGGCTTGGGGATCATCGCCTTCTACACCTTCATGGCGGTCCTCGCCCCGTTCATCACGCCCTATGGCGAGTCCGAAGTCGTGGGTTCTGAATTCGAGGAGTGGGCCTGGTTCGGAGAGGGTTTCTTCCTGGGCACCGACAACCTCGGCCGCGACATGGCGACGCGGCTGATCTACGGCGCCCGGAACACCATCGGCATCGCCTTCCTCACCACGGTGCTGACCTTCATGATGGGATCGGTCACCGGCTTCATGGCGGCGACCCTGGGCGGCTGGGTTGACCAGGTGCTCAGCCGGGTCGTGGATGTCCTGATGGCGATCCCCAGCCTGATCTTTGCGCTGTTGATCCTGACCGTCACGGGAACCTCGATCCCGGCGCTGATCATGGTCATCGCGGTGCTCGATTCGACGCGCGTCTTCCGCCTGGCCCGCGCCGTCTCCATGAACGTCGTGGTGATGGACTATGTCGAGGTCGCGCGGCTTCGCGGCGAGGGCCTCTGGTGGGTGATGAACCGCGAGGTGCTGCCCAACGCCACCGCGCCGCTGGTGGCGGAGTTCGGGCTCAGGTTCTGTTTCGTGTTCCTGTTCATCTCCTCGCTCAGCTTCCTCGGCCTCGGCATCCAGCCGCCGACGGCGGACTGGGGCAGCATGGTGCGCGACAACGCCACGCTGATCACCTTCGGCGACATCACGCCGCTGCTGCCCGCGGGCGCGATCGCCATGCTGACGGTCGGCGTGAATTTCGTAGTGGACTGGTTCTTGCAATTGACGAGTGGATTGCGCGATGAGCACTGAGACTGAGAATGGAAGAGGCGAGAAGGGCGACGTCCTGCTGGAAATGCGGGGGTTGCGCATCGAAGGCCAAGCCGACGACGTGTGGCACGAGATCGTGCATGGCGTCGATATTACCTTGCGTCGTGGCGAGGTTCTGGGCCTGATCGGCGAGTCCGGCGCGGGCAAATCGACCATCGGCATCGCCGCCATGGGTTACGCGAAACCCGGCTGCCGGATCACCGGCGGCACCATCATCTTCGACGGCATGGACCTGCGCCAAACCCGGGAACAAGAACTGCGAAAACTTCGCGGAGCGCGCATCGCCTATGTGGCACAGAGTGCCGCGGCCGCGTTCAACCCGGCGCACAAGCTGATCGAGCAGTACTGCGAGATGCCTGTGCAGCACGGCGTGAAGCCGCGCTCTGAGGCCGAGCGGGACGCCAAGGACCTTTATGAGCGTCTCCGGCTGCCGGACCCGGAGAATATCGGATTCCGCTATCCGCACCAGGTCTCGGGCGGCCAGTTGCAGCGCGCCATGACCGCCATGGCCATGTCCTGTCAGCCCGACCTCATCGTCTTCGACGAGCCGACGACGGCGCTCGACGTGACCACCCAGATCGAGGTCTTGGCCGCCATCAAGGACATCGTCGAACAGTTCAACACCGCGGCCATCTACATCACCCACGACCTGGCGGTGGTGGCGCAGATGGCCGACCGGATCATGGTTTTGAAACTCGGCGATATGATCGAAGAAGCTCTCGTGCGCCAGATGATCGAGGAGCCGAAGGAGGAATACACCAAGGCGCTCGTCGCGGTCCGCACCTTCCGCAAGGAAGTCGAAGTCCCCAAGGAGGAGTCGCCCGTCCTGAGTGTCGAGAACGTGACCGCCACTTACGGCGGCGGCGTCATGGTGCTCAAGAACATCAATCTGGAAATTCACAGGCAAAGGACCGTGGCTATCGTGGGCGAGTCGGGCAGCGGCAAGAGCACCTTGGCGCGGGCCATCACGGGCCTCCTGCCGCCGATTGAAGGCCGAGTCACCTATCATGGCGAGGAACTGCCGCCGGCGCTCAAGCAGCGCAACAAGAGTCAACTGCGGCGCATGCAAATGATCTACCAGTTGCCGGATACGGCGCTCAATCCGCGCCAGCGCATTCGCGACATTCTCGGCCGGCCGGTCGAGTTCTATCTCGGCACGAAAGGTCGTGAGAAGACCGAGCGGGTGCGCGAGCTGCTGGAGATGATCGAACTCGATCCCGATCAGTTCATCAACCGCTTCCCGGGCGAGCTGTCGGGCGGCCAGAAGCAGCGCATTTGCATCGCCCGTGCCTTGGCGGCGGAGCCGGAACTGATCATCTGCGACGAGCCGACCTCGGCATTGGACCAGCTGGTGGCGGAGGAAATCCTGAAGCTCCTCGACCGGCTGCAAGAGGAACTGCACCTCTCCTACATGTTCATTACCCACGACCTGGCGACCGTGAAGGCGATCGCCGACGAGATCGTGGTGATGCTGCTGGGCGAGATCGTCGAGCAGGGGTCGAAGGACGAGGTGCTGAGTCCGCCGCACCACAAGTACACCGACCTCCTGCTCTCTTCCGTGCCGGAGATGGATCCCGATTGGCTCGACAACCTGCTCGCGGAGCGGGCGAAGCGACAGGCCAAGGGCGAGACCCTGATGGAGTCCATGGACAACTGATCTGGGACAGCTGATCTGAACCGCTGCCTCGCGAGGCAGCGGCTCCGCACTCAGCGGGAATGGAAGGCCGCGTTCCGATTGGGGCGCGGCTTTTCTCTTCAGACGGCGTTATACAGGCCGCCTCGTGGAACGGCACCGGAGAGCGGTCGCGTGCGCGGTCGGTTGGTGACAGCTTTGGCGGTGGTCCTCGGTCTTTCACCGGGACCGGGTTTCGCGGCGACGGCCGAGGACTCCTGGGAGCTCGAGATGCGCCGGGCGATGGCGGCCCATCAAGCCGGAGACCTGGAGACGGCGGCCGAGCGGCTGCAGGCGGCGCTTCCCCTGGCCGAGGGCTACGGCAGCGCCGATCCGCGCCTCGGCGAAACCCTCCTGGCATTGGGCGCAACCTATTACGAGGGCGGCGATTACGACGCGGCGCTCTCGCCACTCGAGCGGGCCGTGCCGGTCATTGAGGAGTCCGTGGGACCGGACTCGACCAAACTGGCCAGCGCGCTCAACGCGCTCGCACTGGTCTACGGCCATCGGGGCCGCCCGGAAGAGGCCCGGCCGCTCTATCGGCGCGCCCTCTCGATCTATGAGGTGGCGCTCGGCGCGGAGCGTCCGCGCGTCGCCCTCGTGTTGGAAAACCTGGGCGGCCTCGCGCTCATGGCCGGTCTCTACGAGGAAGCCGAACCGCTGTTCGCCAGGGCGCTGGCCATAAAGGAGCGCAGGTCCGGCCGGGAAAGCCCCGATTGATCGACACTCTTCAGAACTATGCTCTCGTCCTCGCCTATCTCGGACGCGAAAAGGAGGCGGAGCAGCTCGACGCCCGCGCCGCGGCCATCAGGGAACGTCTCAACGGATCCGGCACGCCCTAGTCACCGCCGAAAATGCCCTCATCCCGGCGGACGGGTCGACGGGCCGGTCCGCGTACTGGTCCTGGGGCCCGGCGCAATGGCTTCGCGCCTGGCGATGTAGAACCCGGCGGCGGAGACGATCGCGGCGCCGATCCAGATCTCCACGCCAGGCTGCTCGCGCCAGATCAGCCATCCGAACAAGGCAGCCCAGATCAGCGCGGTATAGTCGAAGGGCGCCAGGACCGATACCGGCGCATGACGGTAGGCCTGGATGATGCAAAAGGCCGCCAC
>PVMK01135125.1_pt1 | contig 27613 bp, 23 predicted proteins | sample 1853481 | NCBI WGS metagenome assembly PVMK01 (sample SAMN08533507, study PRJNA380276) | Marine sediment metagenome, whole genome shotgun sequencing project. | reverse complement strand
CTGTCGCAGATATCGCGCGGCAATGTTGCTGAGCTTGAGGAAATATGGCGCTTCCGTACCGGCGAACTCGGGGAAGGGCATCGAGAACCCTTTGCGTTTCAGGCCAACCCGATACTGGTCGAAGGCCGGCTCTACCTGCCGACCGGGAGCGCCATCGTCATTGCGCTGGATCCCGCGACTGGCGAGGAGATCTGGCGCCATGATCCCAAAATAGACCGTAGCAGACCGCACGCAGAAATTGCTAACCGCGGCGTCACGTCCTGGATAGATAACGAAGCCATTTCTGATTCTCCATGTCGCCACCGTATCTTCGTGGGGACACTGGATGCCAGGTTGATCGCTCTCGATGGAGTGTCGGGTGAGCGCTGCAAGGATTTTGGTGAAAATGGCGAGATCAGGCTCGACAAAGATGTACGAGCAGAGGAAGCAGAATGGGTTATTTACACCGTAACTTCTCCACCGGTGGTTGTTGAGGGGGTCGTAGTTATCGGTTCCGCAATTGGTGATAACCAGGCGGTTGAGTCCGAACTTGGCATCGTGCGTGGCATCGATGCACGGACCGGTGAGGAGCGTTGGCGCTGGGACCCGATTCCGAGAAATGCCGGCGATCCGGCATACGCGACCTGGCAGAGCGAAGAAGCAGTCCGCAACGGTTCGGCCAATGCCTGGGCGCCTTTCGCAGCAGATGCCGAGCTGGGTCTGGTATACGTTCCGACGGGATCCGCGAGTCCTGATTTCTATGGTGGTGAGCGTGAAGGGGATAATCTTTATGCGAATTCGCTCGTCGCTCTCAGGGCAGCAAGTGGCGAAATAGCCTGGTATCAGCAACTGATACATCACGATGTCTGGGACTATGATCTGGCCTCACAACCGACGCTCGTTGATCTCGAACACGATGGCGAGACGATTCCTGCGGTTCTGCAGGGCACAAAGACGGGTCTGATTTTCAGTTTCAATCGGGAAACCGGTGAACCCATCTTCGCGATCGAAGAACGCGCGGTTCCGCAGGGCGGGGTCGCCGGAGAGCACCTGTCAGCCACGCAGCCGTTTCCTGTCGCACCACCGCCGGTAGCGCGACACGACGCTGTCACTGAAGATGATGCGTGGGGCATGATGTATTTCGACACGCGTTCCTGTCGCAAGAAAATCGCTGGTCTGAAATCCGAGGGGATATTTACACCGCCCAGCCTCCAGGGAACCCTGGAACTGCCTGGCTATGGCGGCGGCATCAATTGGGGAGGGCTGGCATTCGAGCCCGATGAGCAGACGGTCGTCGTATTCTCAATGGATGTGCCTATGGAAGTGGCACTGATTGCTCGCGATGATTTGGGAGCCGTCTATGAGTCCGGTGAATATGAGAATTACGAATTCGCACGTATGTTGGGTACACCCTACGGCATGCGTCGCGCGATGCTTGGTTCGCTGCTCGACGTGCCGTGCATAACACCACCATGGGGAGTGTTGACAGCGATTGATATGCGTAAGGGAACCTTCAAATGGCAAAGATCCGTTGGCTCCATTCAGGATGTCGCGCCGGCGATCGTACCCAACCTTGAACTGGGTATGCCCGGTATGGGCGGACCAATAATCACCGCCGGTGGTGTGGTTTTCATGGCCGCGGTGATGGATGACTACCTGCGAGCGTTCGATTTGCGAGATGGAAAAACATTGTGGGAGGGGCGCCTGCCAGCGGGCGGGCAGGCGACACCGATGACCTATTTTCTGCAAGAAACCGGGAAACAGTATGTCGTCATCGCCGCAGGCGGGCACGCAAGAGTTGGCACAACAGCAGGCGACTACGTCATCGCGTACGCGCTGCCCGATTGACGGCCAAAAACAGCTACTGCGACACTTATTTCACGCGCACACGCCGAGGGACTGTCGGAACAGCACAAATCACGCCCCCGCTACCAAAAATGAAAAGAGCCGGCCCCATCGGGGCCGGCTTTTTCATTTTCGCTATCGAGAGCAGGATTTCCTGTGAAGGGTTGGCCGCTCTTATCCAGAAAACACTAAAGATCAATCCGCACCGAGCACATGTTTTCTGGCTGTACCTGCGGGCGGATTGGGTTCAAATCCTGCCCCCGCTACCAAGAAACCGAGAACCCGGCCATGTGCCGGGGGTTTTTTTGTGCCCGTCAGTTTCTTATTCGATGTACGCTTTATTGCCGATGCCGCGCACTACGCCAAACTTGGCGAATACGGCCGCTAACGACCCGACATGCTTGATCAATTTGCGGACAAGCTGCTTTTTCTGCAAACTCTGTTTCTTCGCGTCCGACAAAAACAAGAAAGTGAAAATTATGAATACATCGCATCTGATCGTTGCAATGGGGCTATTCGGCGTTATCGCCGCGTGCTCACCACCATCCTCCGAGCAGGCGAGATCCCCGGCGCCTGTAGCAGCCAGTACGGAGGAAAGTACGGACCTGATTATCACCGGTGCCAAAATTTTCACGTCGGATAACCAAAAACCGTGGGCAGAAGCACTGGCCATTAAGGATGGGAAATTTGTCTACGTAGGAGATGCAAATGGGATCGTTGCGTATACAGGGACGAACTCCATTGACCTTAACGGAAAGCTGGTTATTCCGGGAATGGTAGATGGGCATTCGCATCCTGGATATGTCAATGTCGAAAACTTCGGTGAAGTAGAAGGAGACACTCAAGAGGAATTATTGGCGGCCGTTAAGGCATATGCTGATGAGCACCCCGACGATGAATGGCTACGGCTCTGTTGTTGGCCCACCGATATGTTTGTCCATGGCAACGAAGGTCCCAGGAAAGAAGTATTGGATGCCGTTGTACCCGATCGTCTGGTCTGGTTTGAAAGCGCAACCGCCCACGACTTCTGGTTAAATTCCAAAGCGCTTGAGAAACTTGGCGTCGATAAGAACACCCCCGACCCCAGACCCGGCTTGGCCATGTACGCACGAGATGAGAACGGAGAGCCCTCCGGATGGGTAAAAGAAGGCGCCGGAGTACAACATTTTGCCAAGCAATTTGCGCTCACCGATGATGCGCGCAAGCAAGAACATAAAGAAAGCGTGGCAGAAACACTTCAAGTGTTAAGTAGACATGGTGTTACAGCTCTCTTCGACGCGGGCAACAAAGGCTATGGCGACCTGGCATACCGTGTTGTTTCACAGTTGGAAAAAGAAGGGAAGTTGCCCCTTAGATATTATGGCACCTATCAAATATTCACGCCCGAACGAGCCAAAACGGCCATATCGGAAGTGAAACGCTATCGAAGAGAATATGGCGGCGATCTCCTTCAGTTCAATTCGGTGAAATTGTTTATGGACGGCATCAGCGCAAACCAATCTGCTGGATTGTTAGAACCGTATTCGGGCAACACCAGCTACGTAGGAACTACCATGTTATCCGTAGAGGAACTTCGTGACTTGCTCTTAGAATTGAACAACGAAAAATTAGACCTGCTGGTACACACCATCGGCGATCTAGCGGTCAGGACTGTATTGGATGCCGTTGAAGCGGCACAAGCCATCGCGAAAGATGATTTCTACCCCAGGGTAACCATGGCGCATTTGGTATTGATCGATCCGATTGACTTACCTCGAATAAAGGAACTGGGGGTCATTTGCAATTTCACACCATGGTGGATGGGCGTAGAACACGATGATGTGGTGAGAGTTTTTCTGGGAGAGGAACGGTATTCAACGATGTATCAGACACGATCCGTGTTTGACAGCGGCGCCGTTGTTTCCTTTTCAAGCGACGAATGGTGGGGTGGCGACATGCTTGCCACCTACATCAGCCCCTACTTGGGAATGCAAGTTGGACACACACGACAATATCCAAAGGAATGGTGGCAAACCAAGGATGATGGAATCAGATCGCCGAGTAACGAACGGTTAAGCCTGGAACAGTTAGTAGAGGGATATACACGAAACGGTGCGTACCAATTGCGAAGAGAAAACGAACTTGGCTCCATCGAAGTGGGAAAACTGGCCGACCTTGTGGTGCTCGACAACAATCTGTTTGAAGTCGATCGGCATGAGATCTGGAAGGTAAAACCATCTGCGGTAATGATGGAAGGTGAGGTTATACAAGGTTCATTACCGGATTGAACTCCCGCTACGGTGAATCTCTGAACACCTGAGAATCGGGGACAACGAAGGATAGGAAATTCTATCGCGTGGTTGAGGCGCGGTGCACGGAAAACGGCCGCTGCATCCTGGTGACGGGACCGGTAGTCGTATCAGAGCCGACAGCCGGGGTCCACGTCCGAAACTTGTCATGCAGCGATGATTCGACAGTAGTGAGCTAAAGACGGGATGCCTGAGAGTAACGCGGATCAGCTGTGTATCATCCGGGGATTAACTACTTTAGACGAATCCGTGCCGAGACTGTAGGAACAGTGTAAATCACGCCCCCGCTACCAAGAAATCAAAAGCCCGGTCTTGTGCCGGGCTTTTTTGTACCCGTCATCCGGTCATTCCATGTCCGCTATGGCCCCGAAAGCGGACATTCGTAGCGTCAACTCAAATGCACAAAGTTAGTTGAGCGGTTGATCAATACTCGCTTGCGAATAGGAAAGTCGGTTATTCTTTAGACCTGTTCCAAAAAACAAAAATGCGACAACGAGACCGTCTTCGAAATGACCAGACAATCTGCCGGTATCCCAAGGCAGAAGAAGTTTAGGTTTGACGGGACGATTCTTATGCGACGTGCACAATCGGTATCGGTCACCGTCGCGCTAACACCGAACTGCACATTTTGTTCGGAATTGGCGATCACATGAATGGGCCGGTTAGTAGAACAAAACCACTGATGAAAGGAAAAGACTGATGAGAGTGATGAAAGCTGAGCCCATGAACAAATTATTCCTTTTGGTTGTGACGGCTGGCGCCTTCGCTATGTTCGGGTGCACCGTCCAGGACAAGCCCGATGTCGAGGACAAGCCCGATCCGAGATTGGCCGGGTTCACGGGAAAAACCGATCCGTCGTACGAAAAATCGACGGAGGATTGGCCCGAAGCCGAGAGCTTACTGGCGAAGAACCCAACGTGATTATATTCTTGCTCGACGATGTCGGTTACGCCCAACTCGGCGCGTTCGGCGGGCTGGTGCCGACACCCAACATCGACATGTTGGCCGAGGGCGGCGTACGCCTCGCCAACTTCCATACGACGGCGCTTTGTTCACCCTCCCGCGCCTCGATTCTATCGGGCCGTAACCACCACTCCATCGGCCTCGGCTCGCACTCGTTGAGCGCCATGGGATTCCCGGGCTATGCCGGCCGGGTTCCGTACGAGGCGCAGGAAGTCGCTCGACTGGCTCGCGATGAAGGCTACGCAACCTACGCCCTGGGCAAGTGGGACCACACGCCGACCTTCATGATTCATCAAATTGGACCATTCACCTACTGGCCGACCAACGATGGGTTCGATCACACCTATACGTTCATGAGTGCCGATGCCAACAACTACACGCCGCTCATGTACGCGGGCCACGAGCCGATCGAGCCATCGCGTGACAAGCCCGACTATCACCTGTCGGAGGACCTCGCCGACAAGGCGATTCACTACCTGACCGGTCACGTTTCGATCAATCCAGACAAGCCGTTCTTTATGTTTTGGGCGCCCGGTGCCATGCATGCTCCGCATCACGCACCGAAGTCGTACATCGATCGATTCAAGGGCCAGTTCGACGGCGGCTGGGACAAGGCTCGCGAAACGATCTACGCTAAGCAGGTGGAGATGGGACTTCTGCCCACAGGCACCAAGCTCACCGAGCGACTCGACGATATCCCAGCTTGGGATAGTCTGCCCGCCGAAGAGCGTGCGGTCTATGCTCGCCAGATGGAGGCATTTGCCGGCCAACTCGTCCACGTCGACGAGCAAATCGGCCGGGTGATCGAGACACTTCGCCGCTTGGGCAAACTCGACAATACCCTCATCATGGTGACTTCTGACAACGGTGCGAGCGGCGAGGGCGGGCTTACCGGGTCTCACAACGAGATGCTGTTTTTCAACGGCATTTCGAAAACCAAGCTCGAAGAGAACCAGAAGAAGCTCAGCGAGTGGGGCATGGAAGAGACCTACAATCACTATCACGCCGGCTGGGCGTGGGCCGGAAACACGCCGTTCAAATACTTCAAGCAGATGGCGCACCGGGGTGGACAAAGCGATCCTCTCATCGTGCATTGGCCCAGCGGGATCAAATCCAAGGGTGGGATTCGCCACCAGTTCGCGCACATCATCGATATTGGTCCGACGATCCTGGAGGTCACCGGAATCAAGTTCCGCGAGGAAGTTGACGGCATCGAGCAGATGCCGATGGACGGGACGAGCTTCGCCTATACCTTTGACGATGCCGACGCGAAGGGGCGCCACACCCGCCAATACTTCGAGCTCTTTGGCAACCGGGCGATGGTTATAGATGGCTGGAAGGCGGTGACGATCCACGGCAACCGAATGCCGTGGGACATCACCGGGACAAGCCCTTCGCCGACGATGTGTGGGAGCTCTACAACCTGAACGAGGACTTCTCCGAGTCCAACAATCTGGCGAATGAGCACCCGGAAAAACTCGAGATGCTCAAGGAGGAGTTTCACAAAGAGGCGCTGAAGTTCAACGTGTACCCGCTCTACGACGATATGCGCGCGCGTCTGAAGAAGGCCAACGAACAATACGTGCCCAAGCGTGACGAGTTTGTGTTCTACCCGCCCGGGGCGATTCGCATCCCCGACGCGTACTCGCCTCCCGTCAAAAATCGCGACCACAGCATTACGGCTCACGCGACGATTCCAGAGGGTGGCGCCAGTGGTGTGCTGCTGGCGACCGGGGGTATCTACGGCGGCTACACTTTCTTCGTAAAAAACAACCGGCTTTACTACGAGTACAACGCGTTCAACGAGGACCGTTATCAGGTCGTATCCGAGACGGAGATCCCGACCGGGGAAGGTCGAGCTCAAGGCGGTCTATACGGCAAACTCGCAGGAGATGACCGGCGTCGTCGAGTTGTTCATCAACGGCACGTCCGCTGGCACAGTGAACGTTGACCGAATCATGATTTCCTCATACTCAATCTCGGAGACCTTCGACGTTGGAACCGATACGGGTTCGCCGGTATCGAAGGAATACAACCGAGACAATGAGTTCAGTGGAAATCTCGATAGGGTAGTGGTCAGCTTACTGTAGGACGTCGCAAAGGACATACTATGAATCATGTGATGCGGCGTCGGACGTCAATCCTCGCCGCGCTCCTATGGGCGTTTACAGTAACGACGACTCACGCGCAGACCGCAGAATCGTCCTTGCAGTTCGAACGCGGCTTTCCCGTCGCTGGCACCGCGGAGAATGCCTACGACGCCTCCGACCTCCGCCGGGCCATTGAGGCATACAAATTCTGCTTTCCCACCATGGGCACCGAGGCAGTCATGCAGCAGATGCTGTCAAACAACGCCAGGGTCAACGAAATTGGCCATGTCATGGCCACCTGGCCACGGATTCAGTTCGGCGCTGCCAACTCTGATACGCCTTACGCCCTCGCCACCATAGACCTGGAATTATCAGGGCCGATGGTGATCGAGCTGCCACCGGGTCCGTTTATCGCCTTCGTAGATGATCACAATATGCGTTGGGTGCAGGACATGGGCACCATCGGACCGGAGAAAGGTAAGGGTGGCAAACATCTGATTCTGCCGCCCGGCTACGAGGGCGAGGTGCCCAGCGGCTACTACGTGGGCCGAAGCAAGACCTGGAAGGTCGTGTCGTTCATCCGTCTATTTCCCGCCGATGGCGACGTCGACAAGGCGCTCTTGTCGGTCAAAGACATTAAAATTTACCCACTGGCCAAGGCCGGACAGCCGTCCACCTTTCGTTACATTGATGTCAGCACCAGAACCATGCCCCTGCCGATCCTGAGCTGGGAGAAAAATATTGAGTACTTCCGACAACTGCACGCCGTGATCCAGACAGAGACGTCCCCGGCTGAATTCCGCCCCATGCTTGGTATGCTGAAGCAATTAGGGATAGAAAAGGGCAAGCCCTTTAATCCAGACGCTCGCATGCAACGCATACTCAGCGAAGCTGCTCAGACAGCGAACGCGGAGATGAGGGCTACGTTCACCGCCCAGCGGGATCCCGGATACCTTCCCTGGAAGGGTCGCGCTTGGGAATGGCTTATTTGGCAGGTTATCGACCCGGAGACGAAGGACTTTGGACCTCGGGGCTATTACAATCTTGAACCCGCCGAGTCGTATTATTGGATGGGCTATGGCGCTTCAGCAGCGATGGGCGTGCCGGCAGCCGGCGCGGGCTCGGTTTACTGGGGGGGCTTCCGCGACAATAAGGGGGCATACCTCGATGGCGCCAAGACTTATAAGCTGACAGTTCCCGCTCCGGTGCCGGTGAATCTCTTCTGGTCACATACCGTTTACGGTATGGACACGCGCACCCTGATCGCCACCGACCAGGACCGTGCGGCGGTACGCTCGCACATTGAAAAGCTAACAGTAAACGCCGATGGCTCCTACACGCTCTACTTCGGCCCGAAGGCTCCGGCGGGCAAAGAAGGCATGTGGATCAAGACCATCCCGGGCATAGGATGGTGGTCCGCTTTCCGCATCTATGGTCCGACAGCGGCGGCCTTCGATGGCACCTGGAAACTCGACGACTACGTCGAGATCGAAATGAAGTAGGCGAACGAGGGCATTGTTCGGTCATCGACGATGTTTGAATGACCGCATTGTGGAAAAGCCGACACTAGATGCTGGAGGAGGGGCTAAATTCGCTGGACTGAGCTAGCGCAAGCGAATACGTGTCGGGACTGTAGGAACAGCACAAATCACGCCCCCGCTACCAAAAATCGAAAGCCCGGTCTTGTACCGGGCTTTTTTGTGCCTGCGATCCATTCATTCGATGTTTGCGTTAATCCCCAAAAAACACACGATGGTCTAATATTGTGGTGAAGGGCCACTAACGACCAAAGCCCTTATTTGTTTATTTTCATTGCTGAATCGCAGTGACAATCTTGGGAGGTTGCCGAAATGCCTGACCAGTGGGAATTCAAGAGTCATACCTACGATAATTGCAATTGTTCCGTAAGCTGCGGCTGTCAGTTCAACGAGCCTACGACACATGGCAATTGTCAATTCGCCTACGTCGGCACCATTGTTAAGGGCCATTTCAACGACACGCCGCTCGCGGGCCTGAATTGGGCGCTGCTTTGCATATTTCCCGATGAGATCGCAGAGGGTAACGCTAAGCGCCAGATTGTGATTGACGCGCGAGCGGATGACGCACAACGCATTGCTCTTGAAACGATCATCTCGGGGGATGCGTGCGAACCCCTCAGCAATCATTTCTCTGTCTTTGGTTCCTTGTGCACAGAGTTTTTCGAGACACTGTTTCTGCCGATCGAACTTGAGGTGAACCTGGAGCGCAGAACCGCCAAGGTCGATATTCAGGGTGTCGTAAAGAGTGCTGGCAAGCCGATCATTAATGAGTTCAATGGTGAGGCGTTACACATCGCAATCGCACGCCCGACTGGCAGCTTCGAGTTTACCTATGGGGAAATCGGACGAGGCACGACCACGGTGACTGGTGACCTCGAGATGGCATGCGAAGAGTCATGGGCGCTGTTTTGTGTTCACGACTACAATCAGGATGGCTTAGTCCGGTCAAGATCAAGGCTCACAGATTGAATTGACGCATGAGCCAACCCGCTCGCAAGTTATCCTAGACACCGGTAGTACAGCGAACTACGTTTTAGGACGTACTTTAAATTAAGGCTTGGGAGGTCGACGCAATGGCGAATCAATGGCTCTTCAAAAGCGAAACATACGATAATTGCAATTGTGCTGTGAATTGTGGTTGCCAGTTCAACTTGCCGAGCACCTATGGCTATTGTCAGTCAGCCTTCGTCGGCAAAATCGTTGATGGTCATTTCAACGATACACCTCTCGCGGGACTGAATTGGGCCGCGCTGTACAAGTGGCCTGGCGAAATCGCGGAAGGATCTGGCAAACGCCAGATTGTTATCGACGAACGTGCGGATGAAGCTCAACGGGTCGCACTCGAAACTATTATCTCGGGCGACGCATGCGAGCCGCTGAGCAATTTGTTTTCCGTATTCGCATCCACATGCTCGGAATTTTGCGACACCTTGTTCCTGCCAATTAATCTCGAAGCGAATCTCGAGGCCAGGACTGCTACCGTTGATATACCGGGCATCATGAAAAGCAGCGGCAAACCGATAATCAACGAGTTTAATGGCGAGCCGTTCCACATCGCGCTCGCACGCCGTAGTGGTAGTTTCGAGTTTGCCTACGCAGAAATTGGACTCGGTACGAGTTCGATAACGGGTGATATGGAAATGGCGTACGAAGATTCATGGGCGCATTATTGTGTTCACCACTGGAATCAGGATGGGCTGGTCCGTGAAAGATCAAGACTTACAAACTGGCTCGACGCTTGACCTCAGATCGGATGAACAGAGCGTAATGGAGTCCATCGACGAATCACTTGAAGCAGTGGTCCGACGCGATCGCCTCGTTGTCGTTACCGCGCTAATTGCAGTTATCGCTTTAGCATGGGCGTATCTGCTGGCCGGCGCTGGGATGGGCGTGTCGGCGTTCGAAATGACCCGCATGTCACAGCTCGCGACGGCGGAGGGCATGGCCGGCATGGCGATGATGACGCCCGCCGTCTGGACGCCAGGCTATGCAGTCCTGATGTTCTTCATGTGGTGGGTCATGATGGTGGCGATGATGCTGCCCAGCGCGGCACCGATGATCCTCTTATTCGCGACGGTGAATGGCAAGCAGCGCGCAGCCGGCCATCCGTATGTCGCAACGAGTATATTCGCGGTCGGCTATCTCGCCGCTTGGGCGGGCTTCAGCATGGTCGCGATGATTCTGCAGTGGGGGTTCGAGCGGAGCGGTCTCCTTTCGCCGATGCTCATTGGGAACAACGTTATATTCGGCGGCGTCCTGCTGCTCGCCGCGGGCGTCTACCAACTCACGCCGATTAAGCACGCCTGTCTGCGCCAATGTCGATCGCCGCTTGCATTCCTTAGCGCCCATTGGCAGCAGGGCGCGCTTGGTGCATTACAAATGGGCTTCCTGCACGGTGTATTCTGCGTCGGCTGCTGCTGGTTCCTGATGGGGCTCCTGTTTTTTGGTGGGGTGATGAACCTTTACTGGATTACGGGCCTCGCCCTGTTCGTTCTGTTCGAAAAGACTGTCCCAGCCAGCCACTGGGCCGGTTACGCGACCGGTGTTTTTTTGCTCATCTGGGGTATCCTGATGTTGGCGCTCGCGTATTGACTGGGGCGCGCAGGCGGACTACCGCCTGTTAAAGAGCGGGTCGGCTGGCGTTAAGAGACGGCCGAACGAGCTGGAATGATCTATTTCAAGCGAAGGTGCCTGAGGACTGTCGGAACAGAGCAAATCACGCCGCCGCTATCAAACTAAAAGCCGGCCACAACAGGGTCGGCTTTCTTGTATGACAAAAGTGTCAAGATCGTTTTCCAAATTACTACCGTCGCATGATTTTTGCTATCCGCCACAGCGCGCCAACAGCATTAACACGACGACGCCGACAATCGTACCGACGTAGACTTTCATAGACACGGATTTTCCTTCCATGCTTGCCATCACATCGGCAGCGCGACTCTTTACGCTGGCTAGCGGGTCAGGCCCTTTCGTGAATGTCGGGCCGCTTTGCGTTGCGTCCCGCTCGTGCTGTTCTGGCACGGGATCGACCACTGCATCCTTACTCGCGGGCGCTTCTGCAGTTTCGTTTTTCTTGTCATCGCTCACGGGTTGCTCTCCAGTTGTTTAAAGGCGGCCCAACTGCCGTCGGTTATCGCGTATTTTGGCATACGTGGTCCAGTTTTGGCGCTCAATCGGGCAGCGACCGGTTGAATCCGCAGGGAAAAGCGGACATTCGGGGGGCTCAGAGGCGACCCAAACAATTCGCATGGACCTATTTGAGGTGAACGCGTATGGCGACCGTAGGAACAGAGCAAACCCCGCCTCCGCAACCAATCAGAAAACGCCGTCGCTTGTGGACGGCGTTTTTTCGCTACCCCCAGAGCGACGACGATGATAGGAATCGGAAGTCGCCAATGGATGATGGTCAAGCGCAACTGAACCCGTCAGCAAATATTTCCGTTTGTACTAAGCTTTCCTAATAACCATAAGAATTTGGACCCTCAGGGTCAAAGGGGAAGTCTTGATGATGAAGAACACATTGATTTTGCTAGCCGGTTGCGCGTCGCTCGCAGGATGCAACCAGGCAGGCGTAGACATTGAGGCGGAGACGGCCGCATTGCATGCTGCGGCCGACGCTTATCATGCTGCAGGAGCCGCCAAGGACATTGACGCGGTGGTCAGTGGCTACACCAGTGACAGTGTGACGCTACCGCCAAATTCGGCCGCCGTGCATGGTCTGGACGGTATGCGTGAATTTGCAACAGTGTTTACACAGGTTCCAGGATTCAGCATGAGCTTTGGGGAGACAGTGGCAGAGATTGGCGCCGGCGGGGATATGGGATACACCCTGGTGGATACAGTCATTCGTTTCGACGGTCCGGACGGGAACCCGGTGGCGGACCACATCCGGGACTTTCATTTATGGCGCAAAGTCGGTGGTGAGTGGAAGGTCGCTGTCGACATCTGGAATTCAGAGCTCCCCTTGCCCGGAACAGACGACACAGGCGAGGCGATTGTTACTCAGGTCCTTGCGCTAATAGATCAACGCAAACTGGATGAAGCATTTGAGCTCTACGCGCTCGATTACATCTACCACGGTCCTGGAGGCGTGGAATTAAGAGGTCGCGATGGCATACGGGGACTATGGGACGTCTTTCTCGTTGGCTTTCCCGATCTTCGTTCCACAATCGAAGACATGGTTTCGGCGGAAGACAAGGTCGTTTTGCGATGGCGAATTGATGGCACTCATACAGGTGAATTTCTTGGTGTCGCGCCGTCCAACAGGAAGATCTCGCTCGCGGTTACTGAGGTTTTTCGTTTCGCGAATGGCCAGCTTGTCGAAGCGTGGGACCAGTATGACCGCCTCGGCTTAATGCAACAAATTGGCGCTATCCCGATGCCGGAGGATGCGGCAGTCGAGTAAGAAACTGGCTTTACTTAAGTGTTTTAGCTGGGTGGCCAGATACGAATTGCCATTACCTCATGGATCGGGCAACGTCCTCCTCTCTATACCTGCAGCCCAGGCGTTGCATCGACCGGTTGAATCCGCATGCAATTGCGGCCATTCAGACAAGCGATGATCGGCCTATAGTGTGCAAATGACGGGATCAATAAAAGCTGCGCTTCTATCTGGCCTAATATTTCCTGGTATCGGGCACATGGTCTTGAAACAGTATCTACGCGGGTCAATCTTGATTCTATTCACGCTGATAGCGTTGTCAGTAATCGTTACAGTAGCCGTTAGGAGCGCGTTAAGCATTGTCGATAGCATCAATGGCGGTGAGATCCCAGTTGAATCAGGAGCTATTACAGAACTGGTTTCTAACTCCATCAGTAGTGCGGATAATTTAATAGTGAATATTTCTTTGATTGTCGTCGGCGCATGTTGGGTAGTCGGTATCATCGATTCCTATAGACTCGGCATCGCTCAAGAAAAATAGTATTTGCGAATGACCGCTTTGGGTGCGGAAAAGCTGACATTCAGGGGGCGGAGAAGGGGCCAAATTGGCTGGACTAAGCTATCGCAGACGAATTCGCGTCGGAAGTGTAGGAACAGAGCAAATCACGCCCCCGCTACCAAATAGCGAAGGCGCTGGTTTTCCTCATCGGAAACCGGCGCTTTTTCGTATACGCATGCTTGCTCCTGGTTGGCTTTCCCTAGCTGCCCAATGTTGCCAATAGTGGTACCAAAGTGGTACTATACATGAATGCCGCCTAAGATCAGGGAGTTGATACGTGAGCTCACTTCCGCGGGATTCGAGAATCGTGGCGGAAAAGGAAGCCACCGAAATTTTCGGCATCCCGAGGGTGTAAATATCACAATGAGTGGTAGGACCGGCGATGATGCGAAGCACTATCAAATCCGGGATGTGAAACGAGCTATTGAGATGGTGACGGATGAAGAAGCGTAACCAATACCTGAAAGTTGTTGAATGGTCCGAGGAAGACCAATGCTTCATTGGTCGTGTGCCGGGGCTAGCGTTAGGTGGTGTGCACGGCAAGAATGAGAAGAGGGTGTACGAAAAGCTCTGTGATCTCGTTGACGAATGGATCGAAATTTACGGCGAAGACAATACGCCGTTACCGCCCGCGACAGCCGGTAAGCAATATTCCGGGAAATTCAATTTAAGAGTCGGCGAGGAACTGCATGAAAGATTGGCGATTGAATCAATGAAGGTTAGTGAGAGCCTCAATAGTTACTGCGTAAAGGTTCTGAATAACAAAGTTGGATCATGAGCGGACAGATTGGATCAATAGGCTATCTCTGACTCTGGTCGATCCGCGGAGCCAAATGTCCTGAGGCTAAGCATCAATAAGCGGGATCTCCAATACTGCCAGTGGCTCCCGATTTATTGCTAACGTACAAAGCGCGCCCCCGCTACCAAATTAAGAAAGGCCCCTTAAAGGGGCCCTTTTTTTGTCTTCGGGATATGGAATTACCGCAGCAGCAAGAAGCCGAACCAGTCTGTGATCTCCTGCTGCAGACCCGCTGCCGTCCGGAACATGTCGGTGCCGTGGGCGTCGCCCTTGTACTGGATATTCCTGCTGCCAGGATGAGGAGTAGCCTGGAATACTCGCTTCATGGCATCGTAGGCCCGCGAATCTCCTTCACTGGCGGCGCTAAGGACTGGGACGTCCCCGAGTTCGACAAGCTGACTCGCAGCCTCGGCGTCGAACGGGCCGGACAGCAACGCCAGAGCGACGATGTTCGGGTAGCGGGTGGCCGCCTCGACGCCCATGAAAACACCGCAGCTTGCACCGCCGACGCCGATGACTTCTGCATCCACTCCGGGCTGATCGGTAAGAAAATCCATACCCGCGTCGATATCGTGCATGCCGGTCGTGCGCCAGAAAGATATGAAATTAGCCATGGTCGTGAATGGCGGTTCATTGCCCGCGCTTTCCCCGTAGCCGCGCAAGTCGATCGTGAGTGCGTGGATGCCGGCTTCGGCAAGCCGTCTCGCTACAGCGGACCAGGTGGCTCGATCTGCATCTGCCCGGCACATATGGATGAGCAAAACGCCGGGGCCCGGGTTTTCGGCGGCGTAGAAAGTACCGCGAATTGCGACGTGATCCACAGTCGTTACCGTGACATCCTGCTCCAGGGGCGCCGCCTGCGCACCATGCGTGAGGAATGCACTGGCGAGCGCAAGCGCACCCAAACTTGTTCGAAGTCTCTTTGGCATAATCTTCACCAGGCCGGATATTAGCTAAGAGACAAGAATTGATCTGCAAAGTTCGTGTGTACTTCGTCAAAGGATTCCGTCCGAAGCCGGCCAAGACGAGGGATTGAAATTCAGGATGTTCGTGCTGTTCGTAGCAGACTTAAGCTCCTCAACGATCAAGTTCTTCAGCGAGGACTTTCCACTACCCCATTGTCCGTAGATCGCTACTACAAGGCTGTCTTTCTCGCGCCACCCGAGAATCGAATTGACGACGGGCAATGGGCAGCCTGTAAATGCCGACTCGACCTATTTTTGGCGAGTGCGTGCTGGCACTGTAGGAACAGTGCAAATCACGCCCCCGCTACCAATTAATTCGCTAGTCCCCTGCGGCGGACCGGTATGTCTGATAGCTCGGCGCTCGCGGGCATGGCCCGTTCCTACATGCGGCGTTAGCCGCGGGGCGAGCGTAGAATTGGTCCTTTCAGAACAGGCGTACAAGCGATGTCGATTCCTACAGCTGGAACGCGGGCTTTGCCGCTTTGGGCAGCGGTGGTCCCGCTCGCAACGGTCAATGTCTGCTACCTGGTCGCAGTCGGTCTGGAGCACGTGCCCGCTTGCATTCCGTATTTCTCAGGCTGCACGAGCGTCAGTTCCACGGGGCGTATGGCGCCGGAGAGATTTATATTCCTGGCGGGGATGCTGCCGACGGCCGTAATCCTGGTGTTTTTCTGGCAGCGTTCTGCCCTGTTTCTGAAGCTCGGTGGTCAATTTGGGTCACGGGTCATAGCGCTGCGGGTACTTGGCGTCATCGCCGCACTGTCACTCCTTAGCTATGCCCTCACATTGGGCTCTGAGGACGATGTCTATCGACAATTGCGCCGCGCCGGCATCAATGGTTTCGCGGTAAGCACTTTATTCGCGCAGGTGTTGTTCATTTTCTTCTATCGATCCATGCGCATTGCCGCGACGCAAAAACTTTGGCGATGGCTTGTTGGTCTATGCATGGCGTTGCCCCTGCTCGGCATTGCCGCCGAAGTGGCGAAGTCCGCGGGCGCACCCCGGCATGCCGCCAACAATATCGTGGCATGGAATGCGTTTGTCGATGCAAGCGCCTATTACGCCGTCGTTGCCCGGGTCTGGTGGCATCACGGGTTTTCCGGTCGCTTCGATAGCACGTCCTCCGGTGTCCCGACATCGCCACGCGAGTAGTCACACACACCCGCCCGGAAAACGCGATGCAGTTCGTCGCGGTGCGCCGATACGTCAATGGGTGCATACACGCCATTGCCAATTGCCGCATCAACCGATTGCAGGTGGCACTTCATGATGTCTCCGGCGTAATCGTCGCCGGCCACGAGTCGCGGGTTGCTGTACATGGGATAGGCGTTCATGCACTCGCCATTTTCCTTGCCGTTCCAAACGCCATTCCAAACCACGTCGCCGCTCGCAATGATTTGACCGGTGTCGCTGTAGCATCGATCTGACGCGTCGACAGGTCTTGCCTCAACGACGCTTAAACTCGCATCGGCACGCATATTCTCGATCCAGTGGTCCAGCAACTCCAACGCATCGCCTTGGGGCGAGTAGGGGTGCTTCGCAAACCAGATGATCTGGTTATTGGCATGGCCTTGCTGGCGCAACATTCTCAAGCGGGCGGAAAACGACTGCAGGCTGTGGTGCATATCCAGTTCGGGCTCAAGGTAATGGCGCAAATCGATTATCGGCATCGACAGCTCACCCAAAAACACCTGCCCGGATCGATAGGCTGCTGCGATCGCACCGACATCGCCTTCGCTGCGCGGTGCAGGGCGGTCGGTGGAAGCCGTGGTCGTCATATTTTGATGGCTCCAGATCGAGATATCTGCCAGGCGGGATTTGCCGCCACCCGATCGCCAGAATCGTTCGGGCTGCATATCGACGGCCGGTTTCCACCCGCCAATGTTGTCGTTCAGTTGCAGAAATTCGGCAATGCTGATTTGTTGTCGTTTGAGTGCTTCCAAGCCGTACTGCACCCCAACGTTGTCGTAGGTACGGCGGGCCAGCCCGCTGTCATCGGTGCCATAGGCTCGCTTCAAGTTGTCCCAATACGTAAACGGCACCTGCTGCAAAATTTCCGGGGCGAACAGCGATGCGAAGTAGGTGTAGCGTGGATTCGCGATTTGTGGCGTCAGGTTCCGCCAACTGCGTGTACATTCCGTATGACCGCGCGACCACTTCGGCCACTGCCCCAGTCGTATTGCTTGAAGCGCACGCAGTCGTTCGAAGTCATTCGGCAGATCATCGCGGGCATTAAATCCCTCGATCCAGGACCGTTGCGACCACGTTTTCCACTTGTCATTGTCGGCGTCGATGACATCGAAGTAATACTCCAGTAGCTCACAATCCATCACGCGGGTTATCTGCGTAACCGTGTCCGGATACGAGTACCAGGCGATGCCGGCGTCCAGTAAACCGGGTCTGTTTTGGCCGATCAGGTACTGTTGAATCGCGCCGCCTGATTTGCCGATGCCAATCGTATAGGTCGGCTCGCCGTAGCGGGCCGTGAATTGGCGTTTAACGCGAGCCATGGTGTCCTCTGCGAGTTCGATGTCGTAACTCGTTGAGGTTTGATTCGCGGTCGAATGTACGATGGCGTAGCCTTTTTGAAGTTCGGCAAGGCTCCGGCTAGGAACGTAATCCGGGGTTATGCGTCCCTGCCGTCGGCCGATGCCAGCACCACCACGCAGCAGGTAGATCAGTTTTCGATTCCAGTAGGTGAGGTCCGGTGATTCCGCTGCATCGTTTGGCCCCCGCAACAGGGCAACGATGTATATGTGGCGATTGATAGTGCCGATTTCCAGCCTGACGACGAATGGAATGGATTGTCCGTTGACCAATACCTCTTCCACGTCGTCCGGTTGACCCTCGAACGGCAGAAACCGCCCCGATTCACGACTTCGATAGTAGTAGAGGACCCTTGTGTTCAGGCTGCAGTTCTTGCTATAGCCAACGATCTGAGCGGTCTTCTTGCCGTCTTCGTCCAGGGCGTAGACGGCTGTGCCGGCGCCGTCTTGATTGTCGACCAGCGGCTGCCCTAATAGCGAACCCTCGGAGCGGCATGCGAACGGATAGTCCAGGCTATCGCCAAAGACCGGCACTACCGGTCCCGGGAGGCCGACAGGGATAGGGTAGGGGTACGGGTCAGGTGGCCGATCCTTTCTTGATGGGTGTACACCGGTATACGGGCTTGCTGCGGCCAGGGGATCAAAGCCTGAGGGGAGTCCGATGACTTGTGGCTGGCCGGCGTAGCGATCGGACGTAACACCGTTGAGCATATGAATGCCCGCAGCGCACACCAGCAACAGCATGGCCAGAATCGACACTACGAGCTTTTTGCGCCATGTCCAGGTCATCTTGAAACTATACGTTATAGAAGCGACCTAAAAAGTGATGTTTGGGGTCAGAGTAAGAACACCTGGTTTTTACTCTGACCCCCAACATCCTGTCTGCCATCCGCGCATTTGATGTCCGCTATAAGCTCCAAAGCAGGAATTTCGCTAGAATAGCCATGAAGGGCCGCTTATAACTATTGCAGCCATTCGGTGCGTTTGAATTTGTGAAAGATCTTGGCAGCAAGAGATATCGCGTGACAAACTAGTGTTCTACTAGGACCGCTGCAAGCCGAAGATTACGCTGAGGGTTAACAGATAGTGTGCAGGGGTTTTCCAATAATGAATGTGTTATCTATTGTCGCCCAACCATTTCCACTAAACGGCGTTGCCCGCCATGAATATCTGGTTGCGGTTTCATGATCAAAGTGGGGATCTCCGGTGCTAACGGCACCATGGGTCGGTTAACGATCGGGGCGATTGAGGCTGTCGACGACCTAACCATCGGCGGGCTCTACGCACCCGGGCGTGACGATCAGGAAATCCTGGGATACAGAGCTAGCGGTGACCCCGCGGTTCTGTCCGAGTGCGATGTTGTAATCGAACTGACCAACCCATCGGCTGCCGACGAGAACGTCCCTCGGTGGCGAGACAGCGGCACGGATGTGTTGATCGGCACGTCCGGTTATACCGTGGCCCGCGTAGACGCGTTGCGTAACGCGTGGTCTGGTCTGGCTTCCCGCTGCTTGGTGGTGCCAAACTTTGCGGTCGGTGCGGTACTGATGATGCGTTTCGCCGAATTAGCGGCGCCGCACTTCGAGTCAGCCGAGATAGTTGAAACGCATCATCACGACAAACCTGACGCCCCATCCGGAACAGCACTTCATACTGCCGCACGCATGGCTGCCGCACGCAAACACGGCGGCCACAGTCGCGGTACCGAGATCGTGTCCGGCTCGTTGGGCGGTGACGTGGAAGGTATCCCGGTGCATTCACTGCGCCTACATGGCTCTAAGGCACACCAGGAGATAGTTTTTGGCACTGTCGGCCAGTACCTCACCCTGCGCCACGATACGACCGATTACGAATGCTTCGGGCCCGGCATCATTTTGTCATTGCGCGAAATCGGCTCGCTGGATTCTGGTGTCACTGTCGGTCTGGAAAGTCTGCTCGGGATTTGATATTGCAGTCGATCTTTTCATCCAATAATTACGCTTTGTCGTCACTTACCTTGTCATTACCTCTTGCTGAGTTTGGCGCATCCGTAGGCGAATAACTGCTTCGTCAAATGCGCCCAGCTGGTCACGCAGTTGCCAGGCCGGCCCCTCTGTCACTACGACATAGGGGTCATCCGGCTTCTCTTGCTTCATGATGGCCGCATTCGTAACGCTCGCCGCCAACTGCGTCAAAACCAATGGCCAGACTGCGTCAATTTTTGCTTCGGTCAGCGGGCGAACGCTCTGATACGCAGCTAGAAACATCGCAAGCTTTTCGACCGGGTTGTCGCAATTCAAAATAAGATACGCGCCCGCGATAGCAACGTCTGCCAAAACGGGGCCATAGAGGATATCGCCAAAGTCAATCAGACCCGAGACACAGCTGGTCGCACTGCCATCTATCGTTACAAGGATATTATGATCGTTCAGATCGTTGTGTATCGCCTGCTGCGGCAAGGATTTTAGAAATGATTGATGGTTGCTTTTGTAGTCAGTAAAAATCCGACTAACTGTTACGATGCGCGCCGGGCCCTGAATTTGCGGCACAAAGGGTTCAAACCAGTCGGTGGCCTTAAGATCCCACTTGAACGTCCGGTCAAGGCCCGGGTGCGAGAAGCCTCTCGGCGCGACAGGAGCAGGGCGCTCGGTGGATCGAGCGGGTTCCGACTATTTGAGATGTACGCGTTGAGGTACTGTAGGAACAGAGCAAATCACGCCCCCGCTGCCAATTTTTCCGGCTTTATAAGCCGGGACGTCAAAAGCCTCGTTTCTACGGGGCTTTTTGCGTTTGGGAGGCAAATGCCAGATCAATTTTCGGTGCAAATCAACAGGCTGCGGACGCGGCTCAGCGATTACGGGATGTTCTCGCTAAAGGCGGGCCTGATCTTCGACTCCGGCTCCCATTGGTCACCGTACAGGGACTTGTACACCTGAGTCGATTCTGTAGATCCCTTCACAGTACCGCCTTGCCAAAGATCATATTGAGCATCGGAATAGGTAGCAAAGAACTGGGCCAACCTTCTATCCAATCCCGAAATCACTTCAACATAGTCGGGGTTTCCGTATAGGTTGCTATTTTGCTCAGGGTCCTTCTGCATGTCGTAGAGTTCGTGCTCGCCCGTACCTTGCAGGCGTTTCCAATATGAATACTGATTGGTTCGGATGACACGAGTTGCCTCTTGATCCATGTACACGGCATCGCTCCATGATGCGAGTTCGTTTCCCTTTAGATGTTCGGCAAAACTCCGACCTGGGGAGTTGGCTATTTCCACATCTAATCCGGCCATATCCAGGATAGTGGGCATGAGGTCGTATTGCCCGATAAACAGATCACTTACCTGGCCATTCTCAATAACACCCGGATAGCGAGCGATCAACGGTATGTTCATCGCGGTCTCGTACAGGCTCGCCGGAAATGAATAATCAGTATGGCCCCACAAACCATGTTGACCGAAAAAATTACCTTGATCGCTGGTATATATCACCAATGTGTTTTCTGAGAGGTCATTGTCTCTTAGTGCTTTCAGTAAACGACCCACACCATCGTCTACCATCGTGTTCTGTGACGCTGCATTGGCCATCGTTTCCGGGTCATTGTGCATTCGAGCCAAATTCAAATACCATTCTTCCGGGTCGGGCACCGGTATCTCATCAAGTATCGTCTCGTTGATTCTGTTTCTGGGAAACGAGGGAAACTCTTTGTCCTTATAATCCTTATAGTGCCGGTTTTTGGCGGCGCCAAGATTTGTTGGCGGATTCATATAAGGCCCGTTGTAGGTAACCATTAGAAAAAAGGGTTTTTGATGATCGTAGGTTTGCAAGTATTCGACAGCTTTATCTGAGAAAAAATCGACGCTGTGCTGGCCCTCTACTTTGTATTTGTTGGAGTTGTCATTGATTTCATTATTCCAAAAATCGATGGTATGGCCGAGATTGAACGTCACCCAGTAATCGAACCATTCGTCCGGCGGCCGTGGCTGACCTAAGTGCCATTTGCCGATTAGTGAGGTCTGGTAGCCTCGATTCTTGAGTGTGTACGGTAGCGTTCGATACTCTCTGATAGCGTTCCAATCGCTGGGCCAACTTTCCATCTCTTCATCATCGAGCCAATCCTGGACGCCATGTTGAGACGGCAGCAGCCCTGTCAACAACGTGGCACGTGTAGGTGAACACATGCCGTGTACGGCGAAAGCGCGAGTAAAACGCATGCCTTCATTCGCGAGCCGATCAATATTGGGCGTCTTAACATCCGGGTTCCCATAAGCTCCCAAAATCGAGGCGGGTTGATTGTCGACCACTATAAATAGAATATTTGGCTGGGTATTTTTCGCATCTACGGCGGTCACGGAAAGAAGTAGTAATGAAATAGACGAACATAATTTCTTACGAGTGACGAAAGCACAAATAGTCGCCAACACAGAACCCTTCATGATCACTTCCTCCACTTATACTGTTCTTCGTAAGTCCTCGGTCATTCTCTCTGTATCGGCCGCGCTGAGTCAATCTCTGATCTTTCTCAGGCTTGTGGGGACTTGAGGTCGCGTGCGAGGGCGACCGTGCCCGAGTACCGGTGGCTCGCGGATACTGCATGAATAGGCGATACTCATATCCGAAAGCAGCATCGATGGAGATGCCAGTGTCCGAGTACATTCGAAAAGCGACAATTCCTGCATTCCTGTTAATCCTGATTGTGTCGATTCCACTGACTTCGGATGCAGCTGGAAGTGATGATAAACCTAATGTTGTCCTGGTCCTGATGGATAATTTTGGATACGGGGAACCTGGCGTATATGGCGGCGGCGAAATACGCGGGGCCCCTACGCCGAATATCGATAGCATTGCGCATGAAGGCTTTCAGCTGACGAATTACAACGTGGACGCGGAGTGCACGCCGTCACGCGCATCGTTGATGACCGGCCGCTACGCGATACGCACGCGGCTACGGAAAGATGCTCCACCGCAAAATCCATGGTACGGCTTGAATTTGTCGGAGTACACGCTGGCTGAACTCCTGTCGGATGCCGATTACGCGACGGGATTATTCGGCAAATGGCATTTGGGAGACACTGAGGGCCGCTTTCCCACCGACCAGGGTTTCGATGAATGGTGGGGAATCCCCAGGTCATCGGATAGGTCGTACTGGCCGGATAGTGCCTCGTATCAAAAAGACGCGGGTGCCAGGTTCATGCATGTCATGTCCTCCAAGCGTGGTGAGAAGCCCAAAGAACTGGAAGTCTATGGCCGTCAGAAACGTGCGACGATAGATCGAGAGATTACCGATCACGCGCTCGACTTCATTCAACGCAAGGCCAGGGAAGACAAACCATTTTTCGTTTTCATTCCTTATACGCAGACACACACGCCCCATGACCCCCATCCCGACGCCAAGGGTATTACTGGCAATGGCGATTTCGCCGACATCCTCGCACAGACGGATACCTATATCGGTGAGCTCCTCAATGCAATCGAAGAGTTGGGGATCAAGGACGACACCATTTTTATCTTTACATCTGACAATGGGGGCTATGGGGGAGTCGGAAGAGAGGGATTCAACGGTCCCTGGCGAGGTAGCCTTTTTACGAGTTACGAAGGTTCCTTTCGCGTTCCTTTTTTGATTCGTTGGCCCGGCAAAATTCCTGCGAGACAAAAATCCAATGAAATCGTCCATGCAATGGATGTGTACGCCACCTTAGCGGCTATGCTTGGTCTTGATATACCCAGCGATCGCGTCATGGACAGTGCTGACCATTCCGATTTCCTGATGGGTAATTCAAAGACATCCGCACGAGAGTCGATCGTGTATTACATTGGCAATGAAATCGTCGCGGTGAAATGGCGGAACTGGAAAATGCTCTTCAAGGAAATTGAGAGAATCGGTGAGCCTGTCGTAACAAACATCGATCCTGCGATCTACAATCTATTGAAAGACCCACAAGAGCGAGAGCGTCTTCGCCATTACATCGAGGACACCTGGATAGAGGTACCTTTGTACAAAGTGCTAGCTGAGCACCAGGCTTCGATCGCGGAAGATCCGGGCACACCGGATCCTTAGGTAGCAAGAAGATAAGTAACCGTCCAGGTCCGCTTTGGGCGAAATCGGACGTCAGGCGAACAGCGGAAATGGCTCGACCTTGATCTGCATATAATTCGACAAGCGCGCCCCCGCTACCAAACAAAGAGAATCTGGCCTTGTGCCGGGTCTTTTTGTGCACGTCGTCCGCGCGTTCAAGGTCCGCTTTCGGGGTAAATACTCTCCGTCAGTATTTCATCAGAAAAATATTTCCTCATGATCAGGTCATAGTGGCTCGATAACGTCATTCTTTACGCTCGATCACACGGCTTGTTAAGGAATGACGTTATGGAAAACAACGCATGGAAGAGAAGTTCATTACCGGTTCGAATAACGGTGCTCATCATTATCGTAATGACTACATTGCGCGTTGGCGCTTCGGAGCCGATTCGGATCGTCTATTCGCACCCGTGGTCTACCTTCGACCTGTACACGATTTTGGACCAGTCGGGCCCGGCCACTGAGGCGCCGACCGTTTTTCACCATGCCCCCTTCGCAACAGAGTGGGAGCCATTGACTGCCATTCAGTCGGCGAACATGGAATGGACCACCGTAACCAGCATCCATGTCGATCCTCATTTCGACAATGGCGACATTATTTTTTCTGGCACGTCGGCGGCCGGCATCTATCGATCTGTGGATGGTGGATTAACTTGGTCTGCCTGGAATGACGCCGCTATTGGCATAATCGGATTTGCGGGTAGCAGTCTGCAGGAAAGAGCCGTATGGGCGATCACCACGGACGGGGCAGCGTTCGTCACCAGCGACCGTGGTGAAAACTGGACGTTGGATTCCGCGATGTCCCGCCACACAGCCACATCGATTGGCTATGGTGGCAACGATACGGTTTACATTGGCACATCAACCGGCGTACTTGCTGCGCTCAGAGATGGTGGGACGGCCGGTTACTTCTTACGTACCATTTCGGCGAGCAATGGCGAGCTAACAGGCATACCGGGCACCGTTACACATGTGTCGAAGAACGACCATGACGTCGCAATGCTGATCGTGGACAAAATCGATGGCAGCGGCAATGCACTTTATCGTGAGGAGAGCCCGTCCGGAATGCACCTGGAAGAGGTGCAGACAAATGGGCAGATCGACAGCGTTCAAGCGTTGCTCGCCACCGCCGATCAGGTATTTATTGTAAACGGAGGAGCGAACCCGACGCTGTTGGTAAGCGAGAATCGCGGCGATTCCTGGCAAGCTCGCACACTACCGGTTACTGAGGGCATCGCCGACCTTTCTGCGGGGAACTGTAGTGGCCTGGACTGCCAGCTTTACCTTGCAACGGACGCCGGTGGCTTTCGAAGCGACGACAGCGGCGTCACCTGGTCGGCGCTCGGAAATATTCTGCCAACGCCAGCACCGCCACCTGTTGGAGCATCGGATCCTACGGTCACAATGGCTTCTCCCCTCGGCCAGGAACTGGTCACAGGTCTGAATACATTCAAGGTTCGTCTTGCAAATCTGGGGCCGGGCACTGCAAGAGGTTTTGCAGTTGACGTCGAGTTGGTAGTGTGGGGCGAATATGCCACTGGAGACTACCGTCACGCGGACAGCGCAACGATTGGCCTAAATAACTGTCGAGAGGTGTCGGACAACCAATACGGCTACTTGCGGCATTATCACAAGTGCTGGGTGGACGAAATTGCTGCCGGTGAATCGATTATAATTACGTTGCAGCAAAACCTGACGGCATCCCAATGGACCGCCGAGGTGTCCGCTAGAATCAACTTTAGTTTTGAATCCGTCGGTGAGCTTAATCAGAAGAATAATAATACGTCCCAGAGCTTTTACCGGGCCGATACTTTCTACGTCAGTCCTGACGAGAGAGGCGGAGGGTCCATTGGATTGCTCCCATTGTTGCTACTGATGTCTTTGCTGATCGCACGTAAGCACAGGTGCGCAAAATGAAACGACACATATTGTTTATCGATCCTGAGGTGTTCGACCGTCAGTGTTTATTGCAACTCCAATTGCTCGCGGGCTTGTCGCGCATTGCTAGTAGTGAGTCGTTGAGTTCTGCGTGCAGCCGGGGGCTGCCGTAGGTGCCACCACTCTCGGCATGCAACAGGCGGATCGCTTGTGTGGAAAAAAGGGGTCGGAAAAAAAGGGGTCGAACCGAATTAATCGACACCAATTAATTCGGTTTGACCCCTTTTCTCCGCACCGGCCAACGCAAATATTTCCGTTTGTACTAAGCTTTCCTAATAAGCAATAAGAATCTGGTCCCTCAGGACCAAAGGGGAATTCATAATGATTAAGAACACATTGATTTTGCTAGCCGGCTGCGCGTTGCTCGCAGGATGTAACCAGGCAGGCGTAGATATTGAGGCGGAGACGGCCGCATTGCATGCTGCGGCTGACGCTTATCATGCCGCAGGAAGCGCCAAAGACGTTGACGCGGTGGTCAGTCGATACACCAGTGACAGTGTGACGCTACCGCCAAATGCGCCCAGTGTTCGGGGTCTGGAAGGAATGCGTGAATTCGCAACAGCGTTTACGCAGCTACCAGGATTCAGTATGAGTTTCGGGGAGACGGTGGCGGCTGTCAGCGCCGGCGGGGATATGGGATATACGCTAGTAGATACAATCATTCGTTTCGACGGTCCGGACGGGAACCCGGTGGAGGACAGTGTCCGGGACTTCCACTTATGGCGCAAAGACGGTGGTGAATGGAAGGTGGCCGTCGACATCTGGAACTCCGAGCTACCCTTGCCAGTCGCTTCTGCCAACCCCCTCGAGGGGGCCTGGATCGTTACTGGCTGGACCGATGCGGAAGGCAATGTACAGGAAGAACCACAGCCGGCACTGTACGTTTTCACGGCGACTCACTACAGCGTGATGATTGCCACGGGCAGCGATCAACGTGTCACGTTTCAGGGCGACGACATGACCGATGCTGAGAAATTAGGCGCCTATGACACTATCGTCGCAAATTCCGGACGCTACGAAATCGAAGGAAATATCTTGAAGACCCGTGCCTACGTCGCGAAGGATCCTAACTACATGGGCGACTGGCCGGAGAATGAGGTGAATTACGAGTTCGAACGGGATGGAGATACGCTCACGATCAAAAATCTGGACTTCGGTGACGGTACTACCGGTACATTCAGGCAGGTCGAAGGGACGCCGACACCTTGGTAGCTCATCGAATCGATCAGGAGTGGTCGATGGAGTCATAGCCAGCCGTCTGCGATCAGGTGGTTGGGTGCCTCGGCTGGAAAAAAGGGGTCGAACCGAATTAATCGACACCAGTTAATTCGGTTCGACCCCTTTTCTCCGCGCACAGGAGAATAAAATGCAACGCAGCCTGACTTTGAACACAGCTTTGATGCTACTCCTCGCAGTTGGCGCAAGCAGTGCGCGAGATGCAACCGCATCGGAGCAAACGCCGGCAACCGACAAGCAATTCCTGTTGACCTACCCCAACCTGGATAATCCTGGTGGTGAGGTACTGCTGGAGAACGAGCACGTCATCGTGCAACGGTTCGTCGTGGGTGCCGGGGAATGGGAGGGTCTGCACGCTCATCCCGGCAATCAGGTCTACGTGCACGTCGTGGGTGGAGAGTGGTCTGGCCGTGCCGGCGGAGAACCCTATCGGCA
>PVMK01143687.1_pt1 | contig 27615 bp, 28 predicted proteins | sample 1853481 | NCBI WGS metagenome assembly PVMK01 (sample SAMN08533507, study PRJNA380276) | Marine sediment metagenome, whole genome shotgun sequencing project. | reverse complement strand
CGGAAGCCGAAGGTCACGGTACGGACGCTGCCATTGACGCTTACCACAGAAAAGGCGGTTTCATACGTGGAAGGGTCCCGATTATCAAGACCATTGCTTCCGTCCTGACACTGACCACCGGCGGTTCAGGCGGGCGGGAAGGCCCCATCGCTCAAATCGGAGCAGGCTTTGGCTCATTTCTGGCAACAGTATTGAAACTGTCGGACCGGGAACGGAGGATCATGATGGCTGCCGGGGTCGGGGCCGGGGTCGGGAGTATCTTTCGCGCCCCGTTGGCCGGCGCGCTTTTTGCCGCCGAGGTGTTGTACCGTGATCCGGAGTTCGAACCTGAAGTCATTATTCCTGCCGGCATTTCCTCGGTGGTTGCCTACTGTCTGTTTTGTCTGGTATTCGGATGGGGGTCTCTCTTCGAATCGCCGGATTTTACATTCCGCAATCCATTGGAATTGGGGCCTTATCTGGTGCTTTCCCTGGTTCTTGTGGGGATGGGGATTTTTTACATTAAAGCGTTTTATGGCGTCATCAAAGTTTCAAAGGCCATCAAAATACCCAATCATTTCAAACCTGCCATCGGAGGACTGTGTACCGGCCTGGTGGGCCTCTTCTTACCCCAGACCCTGGCCTTTGGGTACGGGTTTGTTCAGCAAGCCATACACAATGAACTGACGATTCCGTTTTTACTTTTTCTAGCCGTTGGTAAGGTGTTGACCACGTCTTTTTCCATCGGCTCCGGGGGCAGCGGCGGGGTTTTTTGCCCGTCCATTGTGATTGGCGGCGCCACGGGGGGTGTGGTAGGGAATCTGTTCCATCAGATTATGCCCGGTATCGTCACCCAGCCCGGAGCGTTTGTTGTGGTGGGCATGGCAGGGTTTTTCACAGCGGTTTCAAATACTCCAATTTCAACCATCATATTTGTCAGCGAAATGACCAACTCGTATCATCTGCTTCTTCCCAGCCTTCTCGTATGTTCGGTATCTTATCTTGCAGCGCGCAAGTGGACCATTTATGAAAAACAGGTCAAGAGCAAGATCAACTCTCCGGCCCATGCAGGAGATTTTTTCGTGGATGTTCTGCAGGCCATCAGAGTGAAAGACCTGATGCCGCTTGTGAAAAAGGTGGATGTCATTCCCCGGAACATGACGTTTGGAGATTTCAGAGAATTTTTCCCTGAGACAAAGCAGCACTATTTTCCGGTTGTCGATCAGTATAACAGGCTGGTGGGGATATTTTCCAGCACGGATATTCGGGCAGTTCTCTTTACCCGGGGAATCGGAAATCTTGTGGTGATGAATGATGTCGCAACCTTTGACATTATATTAACAACACCTTCGGAAGATTTGAATGCGGTTTTGCAAAAGTTTACCATAAAAAATATCGACAGCCTTCCCGTGGTAAAAGATGAGGATCATGGTATCCTGATCGGAATGCTGAATCGAAGAGAGGTTATTTCATATTACAATGAGCAGATCCAAAAGATGAAAAACAGGTCTTAACGCCTGTTGTCCAAACAAACATCTATTGTACGTGTTCAGAGGCGGCGAAAAATAATTTGGGCGGCAGCCCGTTAATATTCGACTTCCATCAGGAATAATCCATGTGCGGGGGCAGTTATCCCTGCAAGGTTACGATCCTTTGAAGCGAGTATCCGCTTAAAATCGCTGGGGCTATTTTTTCCAAGACCGACATCCACAAGTGTTCCCACAATATTGCGCACCATAAATCTAAGGAACCCGTCGCCTTCTATTTTTAAAACCAGATATCCATCATCGGTTTCCACAAGATCTGCATTCATTACACAGCGGACAGTGCTGGCTCTGGGGCTTCCAGACCCTTCAAATGCTTTGAAATCATGGCGGCCCAGAATATAATATAGTGCTCTCTCCATGGCATTAAGGTCGAGTTTTTTCCGGATGTGCCAAGCGTACCTCCGGAAAATTGCGTCAGGAAGCTGTCGATTCAAAATTCTGTAATGATATGTTTTGCTTTTTACATCGTATCGAGCATGAAATTTTTCAGGAACCGCTTCGCAGGACGTTATGACAATATCTTCGGGCAAAAGACTGTTGAGCCCATTTTGAAAAACTTCAGCACCCAGTGACGTGTTGCATCGAAAATTGGCCACCTGGCCATAGGCATGCACGCCGGCATCCGTCCTGCCGGAGCCGATCAGGGTGACTCTGTTTTCTGTCATGGTCATCAGTGCGTTCTCAATTTCGCCCTGAAGGGTTCGATCCGTGGTCTGACGCTGCCAGCCGTGATAAGCGCTGCCATCGTACTCGATACTAATTTTGAAATTTGGCATGAGAGATTCGGGTTAGAGTTTGTCACGTAACTACTCAGGTATTTAGGTTGAAGACTGAAGGCTGAAGTATATCAATCATCTCGCAACGCTCGAATTAAACCATTCAAGACCTTCTCTGTTTCGACAAACCAATACTGCTACCTCGTCAGCCAGCTCAAATGCCCTAAGTTTTGTGTGATCGCGCATGATTTGTCCCTAAAAGCCTTCAACCTTCAGTCTATCCACCTGAGTAGTTACTTATTATGCAGATTGACAATGTTGTGGGATTCTGTCAAATAAAATTTAAGACTTAAATCCTGATGAACTCGTAAAAAGTCTGATTTTGCTCGCTCCGCAAGCAATATTGGGATTTGCAACTTCCCCGGCTAAATTGCAAGAACTAGGGCTAACGCGGAGGGGGCAGGAATGCCGCCAGGCGCTAAGCCATTGAAATTGCGACACAAGTAGACGCCGGAGTGAAACGGGAGAGCGCACTCTCTGAACACGTACGAGCTTTTTACAAATTCGTCAGAACGATAAAGGATAAATAAAAATGAGCAATATCATGTGTTCTGGTTTTAAAGTTGCCGGCATTGCCGCTGGCCTCAAGAAGAAAGGCAAAAAGGATCTCGGTCTCATGGTTTCACAGGTCCCGGCAACTGTTGCCGGGGTGTTTACCAAAAATCAGGTGAAGGCGGCACCGGTAATTCTTGACCGCCGGCGAATAAAAACGGGGGTCTGTCAGGCCATTATTGTCAACAGCGGCAATGCCAACTGTTGTACCGGTGAACAGGGAATCCGTGACGCCGAAACCATGGCAAGTTCGGCAGCATCTGAACTCGGAATTTCAGAGGACCTGGTGCTTGTGGCTTCAACAGGTGTTATTGGAGAGCCGTTGCCCATTGAAAAAATTGATGCCGCTATACCCACTCTGGTCAACTCACTTCAATCCAAAGGGATTTCGGATCTGGCCAGATCGATAATGACCACCGATACCGTACCCAAAATGGTCTCGGCACACGGGGTTGTAGATGGGAAGACGTTTACCGTCACAGGTGTTGCCAAAGGCGCAGGAATGATCCGGCCGGATATGGCGACCATGCTCTGTTTTGTCTGTACGGACGTCAAAGTATCTTCGGAGATTCTAAAAGATATTTTGGTGGAAGCGGTAAACTCATCTTTTAACCGAATCACCATTGATGGGGATACCAGTACCAATGATACGGTGCTGATTATGGCCAACGGTCTGTCGGGTGCTGTTATCCAAAATCCGACACAAAAAGATATTTTTCAGAAGATTTTAGATGAAATCTTTTTGGATTTGGCCAAACAGTTGGTCAGAGACGGTGAGGGCGTGACAAAGCTGGTGGAAATAATAGTTCGGAATGCCGGATCGGATTCCGGCGCTCGGAAAATTGCAGATACGGTTGCCAATTCACCCCTTGTAAAGACGGCCTTTTTCGCCGAGGATGCCAATTGGGGACGGATTGCAGGTGCTGTGGGCCGGGCCGGTGTCCAAATAGATCCGGATAAGATCGATATCTATTTTGATGATGTTCAGATGGTAAAATCCGGTATGGGGCAAGGAAAAACCGTCGAGGCTGAGGCCACAAAGGTTCTTAAGCAGCCGGAATTTACCGTCACCATCGATTTGAATTCGGGTCGTGGTTCCGGGTCAATATTGACCTGCGATTTTTCCCTAGATTATGTCAGGATTAATGCGGATTACAGATCCTGACCCGGATATTTCATGAATACTTGCAAATTTCTTATTGATGATTGGAAATCGTCTTTATGTCTTTAATCCGTTTGCAAAAATTTCTTTCAGAAGCCGGTATCTGCTCGAGAAGAAAGGGCGAGACGTATATCCAGGCAGGGCTTGTCCGTGTAAACGACACGGTTGTTACGGAGCTCGGCACAAAAGTTGACCCGGAGAAAGATCGTATAGAGTTCAAGGCAGGGCGGTGACCCTAAAACGATTTGGTATATATCGTACTCAACAAGCCGAGAGGATACGTTACAAGCTGCAGCCAGCCCGGAGACAAAATAGTGATGGACCTTATAAAATTTTCCCCGGCGAATTTATCCCATTGGCCGGCTCGACAAGGACTCCACCGGACTTTTAATTCTGACCAATGACGGAAGTCTTCATCACCGGCTGTCCCATCCTTCCTTTGATCACGAAAAAGAATACGAGGTAACGGTGTCAAAGCCCATAACCGATGGTGCGCTAAACAATATTTCCAAAGGTATGCCGATGATGGGAGCGAAAACAAGACCTGCAGAGATTAAAAGAATCTCCCCCAAACGTTTTCGTATCGTGCTCAAGGAAGGAAAGAACAGACAGATAAGGCGAATGGTTCGAAAAGTGGGAAACCACGTTACGAAATTAAAACGGATACGGGTTTCGAATATAGAGCTGAGAAGTCTTGCCGTGGGAGACTGGCGTCATTTGACGAGAAAAGAAAAAAAAGGCATATAACCTTAATATTCTTGGAAAATATCTGTTGACATCGATTCTCCAATAGGTTAACAAAAAAGACTCCAAAGTGGATCTCGAAATACTTCCCATTCATTCCTAAAAAAGGACACGTCATGGTTAGATTTGGCCCGGTGGCCAGGGAGATGAAAAGCATGTCCAACGAGGACATTTTTTCATTGCGATTGAAACTTCTTGTCATCATGGCCAAGGCGTATTTAAAGGATTGCCCTATCGGGAAATATCGAAAGCAAGCCATCATAGAAAATGCCCGCTTTGTTTTTTATCAATCTCTGAAGCTGTCCAGTGAAATGCCCGCTATTAAAAATGACGATCCAGAGACGCAACCCGGGACGGCTTCTTCAGATGATATGCACGACGAATATATTTTTAATCAGAGAATCCAGCTTCTTGCGGTGATGGCCAAAGCCTTGGCAGAAGGCCGTCTGAAGGGGCAGTTCAGAAAAAATGCCCTTCAAGACAATTTGAACAGAATCTGTGAAACACTGATATTCAACTTCCACATCAAAGACGTGAACTTCCTAAAAGTAGCGTGAGCCAGATCAGTATTCCAAATGTTAAAATAGCGGTGATTGACGATGATTTGCTGGCCCGGGATTTCATCGTTACCGTTTTAATGTTTTGTGTTAACAGGGATGTTCTTGGTTTTGACAGCGGTCTGGCTGCTTGGCAATACATCGAGGATCACGGAAGTCCTGACATTATTATTTCCGGAGTCGATGTCCCCGGCTTGAGCGGCTTTGAACTCCTTTCCAAATTCAAAAAAAAATATCCAGAGAAAAAATGCCTTCTGATGTCCGCCGATTCTGCCCATGAGCAATTGGCCAGGGACTCCGGGGCAGATGCGTTTCTTGCCAAACCTGTGGGTGTAAATGACCTCTTCAAAGTTGTGGAAACCTTTGTTGCGTGAGGTTAATGAAGCTGTCTAAAAAAATAGCCGATGGCGTTTAAGGGTTGAGTCTCAGCGATGGCTTATAATATCATCCGCCCTTGACCGGTGTAATGACAATGCTTACCCGTCTGTTCATGGCGTCGTCTGAAGAGATGGGCTGTGATTCTCCGTAGCCCACGGTCTGAATTCTTGCCGGATCGACTCCCTTTTGAACCAATGCATTCTTGACCGACATCGCTCGTTTTTCAGACAGTGTCTGATTATATGCTTCAGAACCCTTTGAATCGGTATGCCCCTCCACTCGGATAGTTGTCTGTGTATATTTATTGAGTATGCCGGCAACTCTGTCCATCTCGGTGTGTGCACCGGGTTCAAGGGTCGAAGAGTCAAATGCAAAAAAGGATTCAGATTTAAACGTCGCGGTCAAAACATCCTGTGTTCTCTGGATACTGACGGCGTCACTTTGAGCCATGGCATCCCTCAGTTCTTGCTCCTGTCTGTCCATATACGCACCGATTTGGTGACCGGTGAGCCCACCCACGGCGGCACCGATTCCAGCCCCGATCAGTGTTGCTGTTGTATTTCTTCCAATGGCTTGACCGAGAAGCGCACCTCCGGCAGCGCCGACTAAAACACCTGTTTTTGCGCCTTTTTCTTTGTTGGTCGTCCCTGCACAGGAAAAAATAAATGGAATAACTATCAGACATGCGATTATAGATATTGTTCTTTTCATGGTACGGCTCCTAAGCTTGTTGGTGATTATCTCAATTTAGGTATACATCCCTGTTTTTTTGATATGTGATATATACTAAAGTGAAAAATAGGTGTCAAGAAACATAGGGCCCCCAAAAAAATAACATATCATTTCAAAACGTTAAACTCCATTGGGATCAAAGCCGAAACCGAGTGTCTGCCGGGTAAACCTTTTTATCCCATAAGCGTCTAAAAATATAAAATAAAAATCTAAATCGAGTTGAAACACAAATCGAGTCAATCCTCGACAGGATGATATGGCCTGGAATATCACTTGCACCGTAAGAAAACTTAAGGTAAATAGTAGGTTAAACAGTAACCCTAAGTCCCTGAATAGAATTTTCGTGATTTATCCGGGCCAATCCGGACCGGAATCCTGTTGTTTCCGGGGAGAGAAGGTCAGCCAGCGGGGCATGAGATTTGGAGATCGGCTTTTGTATAATAGTTCGGCAAGAGCGGTAAATGGAGCAGGGGCGGAACCCAAAAGCAGATCGGGATGACCCCCCCTTTATCACTGGAAGATAAAGAGTTGGTTGCCCGGGCGCAGCATGATGATCCGTCGGCTTTTGAAATTCTTGTCCGGCGGTATCAGGAAAAAGCATATGCCATCGCTTACAATATGTGTTCCGGGGATAGCGAAGAAGCCCAAGAACTTACCCAAGAGGCCTTTCTACGTGCTTTTCGGAGTTTGAAAAACTTTCGAGGCAAATCGTCTTTTTATACTTGGTTTTATCGCATTCTCGTCAATACGTGTTTAGACAGTCGACGGCGTCGCAAAAGATGGGAGAGAGTATTTACATTTTGGCGGCGTGATCGGCGAGAGGGAGCCGGCTCAAAAGAAATGTATGAGGATTATCCGGATCCGGGGGTAAATTCTAATCCAATGACTGCATTAAGCGGCAAACAGCTTACCCTGGAAATCAGGGAGGCCTTGGAGACGCTCCCTGAAAAGCAGCGTGTCGTTTTTCAGTTAAAAGTTCTCCATGGATTGAAAATACGGGAAATTGCTCAGATTATGGGATCGGCGGAGGGAACGGTCAAGAGTCATCTCTTCCGCGCCACCCATTTTTTGAGAGATGCTTTACAGGATTGGGTCAGGCCATAGGAGGTGTGTATATGAAAAATTGTCACCACTGGCAGGAGACTCTCTGGTTGGAGGTGTACGGGGAGTTGGGTCCTGAAGAACAGCTTAAATGGGAGAATCACCTTGCAACATGCAACGCCTGCTTGCAGGAGCGAAAACACCTGACCCATCTGCTTGAAAATGTAAAGGAAGCCATGCCGGAACCGTCGCTTTCCCGTGGGAGCGCCCGGGCACTCCATTCCGCCATTACAGAGGAAATCAGGGAGAAACACCGCAGGGCGTGGTGGCGAAATCCGTTCTTGGCAGGGTATATCAAACCCCTGCATGTGGCGGCTGTGTGCGGTATGTTGGTCGTGGCCTTTGGGTGGTTCGGCGTTAGGGGGATTCAACATACACAAACGCTTAAGATAGCCTCGGACGTTGGCATGGAAGAAAAAATGATCGTCAAATATATTGACATTCTTGAAAACCTGGATTTATTGGAAGAGATGGACACCCTCGAAAAATTGGATCAAGTGATGGGTAGGAAAAACATCACGATATAAGGCCCATTTCTCATGACTATGTTCGGGATAAAAAATACTTTGGATTTATCGACGATGATGAGAGACAAATACAGATTGTTAAAATACCTGAAGCCGTTGACGGTTGTTTTAGCTTTTGTACTTATAATCCTTCTATCTTCTCCATCCTTAAGCTTTAGCCGATCGAAAAAATATAACAAAACGGATCAGTACCATAGAACACAAAAGACCTTTAAAGAGGCTGCGCCAAACCATCGGAAGTTTATCGATTCCCGGGATTACCAAACAACTTACCCTCCAACAGACCGGGGGAGACAATTGCTTCTTCAGGTAAAAAACTACAAAAGAGGCTATAAGAAATTGTCTCCTGAAGAAAAAAAGACGCTCAAGAGAAAGTATCGGCAATGGCAGTCGATTCCCGAGGAAAGACAGCAAATATTGCGTCAGCGCATGGAGAAGTGGAAGCAGCTTCCTTCTGAAGAACGCGAACTTATGCAGCAGCGCTTTCAGAAATGGCAAAAACTCCCTCCGGAAGAACGGGAACGAACCCGGGAAAAGCTCCGAAAATGGAACGCGTTGCCTCCAGAGGAAAAAGAGCAAATCCTAAAAAAATTTCGCAGCCCATCATCCAAACGCCGTCCATAGGTAGCCCCAAATTTTTCGGGATCCAGATCGAAAATGCGGTAAATTTCGTCAGACCAATACAGTGAGTTGGTTGTCAGATCCAGTTCCCAATGCCCTAAATTACATAGTTGATGTTGGCTTTAGTTTTTGGTAAGAGGGATCTGGTATTGAGGCCTGAGCTTAATTCTCATTATTGATTCTCAAGTCTGATGAATGTATTTTGGAAAAAATATTCATACGGAGGAAAAGATCACTATGAAGATATTGGGGTTAGAAGGAAGTCCGAGAAAGAACGGAAACACTGAAAAACTTGTTAAAGCGATTCTTGACGGCGCCACAGAAAAAGGTGCTGACACAAAGTTTTATAAGCTTGCTAAAATGAATATCTCCCTGTGTCTGGGATGTTTCAGCTGCAGAGAAACAGGCATTTGTGTTACTGAAGATGACATGCAGCTGCTATATGAGGAGATACAGGCCTCGGATGTAATAATCCTCGGCTCACCTGTCTATATGTGGCAAGTATCAGGACAGACAAAGCTTTTTATGGATCGTCTCTCACTGTTTGTCAAACCGGATTTCACTACTCGCTTAAAAGGAAAGAAAAGTGTGTTTATGGTCTTCACCCAGGGCAATCCGGATGGACAGACCTTCAAAACTTACTTTGAATATCTTGAAAATCTGTTTTCATTTTTACACTACGATGTCAAGGGCACAATTGTTGCCACTGGAACAAGAGATGAAAACGATATCCTTCAGCAGGCAGACGTACTTGAAAAAGCAAGGGAAATAGGAAAAAAACTGGCTGCATAATTCAATATATGAATATAGTTCAGCCCTTTTATTTTGAGAAAATATAAGAATGGAAAGTAAGCAACTAAGGACAATACGGGGGCAACTTGAGAATCGGGCCATGGACATGGGTGCTCGGTTTTTCGGTGTGGCCGATCTGACCGGAGTTCAGGAGACCATAGTAGAACAGGGAGGTGATTTTCTGGCTGCCTTTCCTCGCTCTATTTCTCTGGGCATCGCACTGAACGACAGCATCGTCGATCAATTATCTCGCCACAAAGAAGTCAGCGTGGCGCGGACTTATGATTACCTCTATTATACTGTTAACCAATCTTTGGATCGGATAGCTCTGCACCTTAGTTCTATTTTAAATTCAAATGGTTTCCAGACACTCCTTATTCCTGCTTCAGATACAATTGACAGCAAAAAAGTTCATGGGCTTTTTTCTCACAAACTATCCGCAAGACTTGCGGGATTGGGTTGGATTGGTCCGAGTTGTCTCCTGATCACACCGGAATTAGGTCCTCGGGTACGTTGGGTTACGGTTTTAACCGATGCTCTTTTAGAGCCGGGCAACCCAATTCCAGATCAATGCGGTGAATGCCAAAGATGCGTAGAAGCCTGTCCTCCAAAGGCTTTTACGGGCCGTCCTTTTGATCCAACAGAACTTCGCAAGGTTCGTTTCAACGTGCAACGCTGTATAGATTATCGCATCCACCTAAAAAATAAAGTTACGGGAGTCAGGGTTTGTGGGATGTGCGTCTATGTTTGTCCTGTCGGCTCCAGGGAAGTTTGAATGGTATATAAAGATGTTCCATCATGGGGATATAAGCTCGTCGAATTGCACTCCAATACCTCTTGAACCCACTCTGACAACCTTTCCGATGATTTTGATAGGGTCTTTGGCTCCGGGAGGAGAAAAGTTCATGGAAAGCTCCTGGTCGGTGAACAGCGGAATTTGAGTTTCGATATATAGTCCGCTGTCGCTTATATTTTGGATAAAGTCTGTGAATGCGCATTTATTGCCTGAACAGTCTATATGGATGAAGGTTTTTTTTCTCGGATGTTTCCTTTTCTCCTTCTGCTCGGGTTCTGACTGCTGCTTTTTTTGAAGTTCTTCCTTGAGTGCTCGAGAGTCTGCTTCGTTCATATCGAATATTAATTCAAACAAACGTCCCCGGATTTCGGTGAGGCTAATTTTTTTATCGTGGTTTGCCATAGGGCTAATCCATAATTAGAAAATTTATTCAAAGCTTATTATTAGTAATGTGTCATTTCCTGATGAGACCACCGTATCTGAATACACCTGGGTTGCTCTTCCATACGTCGAGGCCACAATATTATAGGTGCCTACAGGGAGGATAACGGTATAAGATCCGGAATTGGCGACATTCAGGGATTTCACCTCGACTTGCTGGTTTCCGGGCATATTGGGATCGCATTGTGCGCTCTGCCGAAAACTCAGGGTGACGTGTTGATCCTGACTGGGATTGAGTATCTTGACATTGCCCGAAACGGTTCCGGTATCCGTGGTATCAAGTATGAAATTCAAGGGATGCTCCTGGTCAGATCCTATGTCGAGCTTTGAACAAAGGGGGGCATAGCCGTCTTTGTAAGCGACAATGTTGTACTCGTCCGGTTGGATGAAAATCGAATACTCCCCATCATATTCATCGGTTAAGGTCGATGCTTGAATAAGAACCTGGTCTTTTACAACAGCGGCGTCCGGAGCGTATTTCTGCGCACTCACCAAAACCCTTTTCAGCGGTACTTCTGTCTCATCAACAACCGTAGTGACCTGTCCTCTGACGATGGAATTGTTTCTGGTATCGAGAACCTTGATGGTGGGCTTTAACAGCCACTTATCCTTGGATCCTGCCTTTACAACAGAACGCATGGCATCGAAATCTAAAATCAGTTCTGTGGTCTCGTTGGCATTGATGTCGAATCCATTGACAATTTTAATGCCGGTCTGAAGGCCGCTTGGAACTTTTAGTTCATGATAGGTATCATCGCTGTCGATAATATAATTCGCATACGGGTGACTTTCGCTGAATATGTTAATGCCATTATCCGGAGCATCTCCGATGATGAGTCTCATTTGCGTATAGTGGCCGGCCAACAATTCCGAAATACCCAGTTCTTCTCTGGCTCCGTTTACAAGGTCCAGTAAATCGTAGGTTTCATTAGGAGACGCCACCACTTCCCAGTTGCCGTCCTTTTTATCATTTCCCCCCATATGAACCCACACTTCTTTTATGGTTACATAAACTGCTTTGTATTCATCTGTGGTTGCATCGGTTAGACTTAAAGACAACGTCCCGGTCCCGCCGCTCACCGAACCCGATCCACCGCCGCCACATGCGGTGATCATCAATATAAACAGGGATAAAATAATCCAGGTGCTCGATGCCTTCATTAAGTTTCTTCTCCTTGATTTTATGGGGACTTTCTTTTTGTACACGGGAAAGCGCATATTGCAACTAATGTTTGTATGCAAGATTCATGCTGTATTGGCGGTGTGCCGTGAACCTATTAAATTCAAATAGTTAACTCGAATAGAAAAATTTCAGATTAGGAAATTATGAAATTAACACCCCAATTTTTATGAAAAAAAATTCATAATCTGGAAGGGTTTTAAATGAGATTATATTTATAATACACTCTCTATCGCAATTTGAACCGCTCAATTTAGGTTTCATTATTATGCTTCATATCCATAGTTAGTGCCTATCCGCGCATCTTGGAGGCATAATGGCGTGTCCCTGACCGTCATCAGTGGGTCTGTTGCATTAAATGCTCCCCAAAGGAAACAATTCTTGAAAAATGGGAGAATAGTTATATATAATCATGAGAATACGAAATTTTGAAAGCACTGAGTTCAATTAAATATGCGTTATCAAGGACCCATTTACAGGCCTCCCAGTGAGGCCGATTCTCTTTTGATTCAGGCCACTGTCGGCTGCCCCCACAATCGATGCACCTTTTGTCTGGTGTATAAAAACGGACCCGGGTTCAGCGTCCGGGACGTGGCTGAAATCAAAGAAGATATTTTAAAAGCCCGGAATATTTACCGGGACTGCGTTCGAACCCTGTTTCTACCGGCAGGGAACACCATTGCCATGAAAACCGAAGATCTTTGTGAAATCCTTGTTTTTGCAAAAGGGGTTTTCCCGGAAATCGAGCGGATCACGGTGTATGGCTCATCACAATATATCCATAAAAAAGGGCTCCAAGGGCTTAAACGTCTGGCTGACGCGGGTCTGTCAAGAATACATGTGGGTCTCGAATCCGGTGACGACGTGATTCTCAAAAAAATAAAAAAAGGAACAGACAGCCGTGAGCAGATCCAGGCCGGAAAGTGGGTCATGGATGCCGGTATCGAACTGAGTGTGTATATTATTTTGGGGATCGGCGGTAAGGAACGGACCAAACCCCATGCCCGGGAGACCGCCCGGGTTTTAAATCGGATCGAACCGGATTTTATCCGGCTGCGAACCTTTGTGCCAAAGATCAACACACCCCTTTTAGAGGACGTCGAAAACGGTGTTTTTCAAATGCTCGGTCCCCATGAAGTGCTGGAGGAGACCGCCGTGCTGATAAGGGGTATTCACGGGTCATCCTATCTTGCCAGCGACCACTATACCAACTATATCAATTTAGAAGGAAGACTCCCCGGGGCGAAGAACAGACTCCTCGATCAAATCGAAACCGCTTTAAAAAGAGATGAAGCGTCATTCCGTCCGTTTTCTATCGGAACGGAATAAAAACCTAAACACTTATAATATTTCTTCCAGTTTTTTTCGATCAATTAGGGCATTAAAGGGGGCGTTTCACAGAGGTCTCTAAGGGGCGCCATCGAATACAGGTATCTGCATCGATCTTGAAACGTTTAGCAAAACCGGCCCGTACTTCAACGACATATTTGATGGGTTCCCCTGATGTAACGCGCTGGTGGGACATGGGGGCTGTCGATTCGGCGATACGGACGACGCATCCATCTCTGTCTGCGAAAATGATATCAAGGGGGACCGATGTATCTTTCATCCAGAATTTCCGGGGCTTTAAATTTTTAAAGACAAAAAGCATCCCCTGGGTGTCCGCCAATGCATGCCGTCCCATGAGCCCTTTCATTTGGGACTCGGGTGTATCGGCAATTTCTATAAAAATGGATGCGGCAACTGAACCGTCAGGTTGCACGAAATCAAGGGTGTCATCGACTCGAATTGAATCATTGGGCGGCATGCTTTGAAGGTCATGATTCTGGTGGCCGCAGGAGAAGAGAAGCCATATGGCAAAGAAGAAGGCCGGGAACATCCGGCCGTGTTGTTTGTGACATGCTGTCATTTATTTGGTGGTAAGAAACTGGCCCTCTGGGCCAAGGTTGATGGCACTATCCATCTAATCAAAAGGATTCCTCGCGGCTCTGCTACGGGGTTAATAAGATAAAAATTCATTTCATAAATAGAAGGTGTTTCCGCACCTTTATCAAGGGAAAATTAAAATTTCAACGTTATTTTTTCGCGAACCCTAAAGATAGAAAAGCCCGGTTTTCTCCTTTTGAAACCGTCTCTTTTATTGGCAGGCAATTTTTTTTACCCTGATTTTTTAGCGTGAGCTTTCGGGTTCGTCCTGGGAAATAAAAAGCCCTTAGGGAGGGGCTATAGCGGGAGTTAAAGGTCAGTTATATCAGGGTAATGGTTTTCATTGGCAATATGAATCTTATTTTTGAAAATTGTCAAATGAAGTTTCGTTCAGGTCAGTTGAAGCATTAAAAGAAATACCTAAAAAGATCCCAAAGCAGACCGTTTATGTATAGGAAGAAAAATGAGCAAATCAAAAATGCTGCAGTTGCGCCTACATTCCCTTTTATTTTGTACCCGACAAAGACCATAGCGACGACAGTTAAAAAAACAAGAACTATTCGTGAAATGAACTCAAAGGAAAATGCAGGCTCTACTCCCATTCCTAATAATCTTCCATATTCTAAAAACATAATTCCTCCGGCTTTTTTTGTTGATACGGAGATATATTATGACCACAAACACCCACGTTCTATATCTTTCATCCATTCATAAGTTTTCAAATCGCATCCATGTCTCCCCCAATCATGGATTTTCAGGTTTTTACAATAGCAGGGCGATACTTATTTCCAAATATCCAATAATTACAAAGAGGTTTAAAGCTATTAAAGGCAAAAATCAGGCCAAAGCCCTTGGGGTAAACATATCTCCAAGGATAATAAATGGTTGTCTCATGTAACAGTTTTAGCCCAATCATATATTATAATTGATATTTGCCAATAATTGTGAAATTTACTTCACAATTTAGAAGAACTTTGTACTTTTGGATAGCAAGGCCGAATAGAAGCCTTAAGGTAGCTACTTCCTATCAAATATCATTTTGAAGTTCGATCAGCTTCTCACTCAATAAGTGTACTGCAGATATAAATACTAAGCGTCAGGGTATTCTATTCTGAGTAGTCGTGACATGTTATACTTTATATTATTGCTTCAATATCGAGTAAAGAGCTGACCCCTTTATGCCTCTTCGCAAACGGCCGAAAAATAACTAAGATAACGTTTCAACCCCGCTATAAACGGCGAGGTATTCACGTTATCCTTATTTAAAATTATAAATTGAGTCTTTTGATAAAGGTTAAAAGACAGAGCTTTTGGGAAAAGATTTTTGCTCAATTGGAGCATTACATCCACCTCTTGATAAATGACTTGATGGGGTGTTTGGCTTTGACCATGATGAGGGGTTTCTTGCAATTCCGGGCAAATTCCTCAGGGAGAGATCCCATGACCCGCTGCCGGAACACGGGATCCCGGGTGGCCCCGATGACCACCAGGTCGTGTTGCTCGGCTTCCTCAAGAAGGATCTTGAAACGGTCCCGCGCAATGACATATTTTGGCTCAAAGAGAGAGCGAGATGCGTTCAGCTGTGGCACGGTTTCGTCTAAAAAGGCATCGATATCCTGGGTCGGTTTGCCCGGCGGGACTACGTGTAAGACAACCACTCGCCCCTCATCCTTGTCCACCATAATGGAGGCTGTCTCTAATGCAAAGGTCGCATTGGGGCCCCCGGCATAGGGGACCAGGACGTTCATATATTTATGCTGCCGGCAGTCCTTGAATACGGCAATGTTGCAGGTTGCTCGCTCCAGGACAGGGTCGACTGTGCTTCCCAAAGAAAACCCCTGCCGCCGATGTCCCTGCCAACCCATGATGAGCAGATCGGCTTTCCTTTCGGTCGCGGCTGAGATAATACACCGCGCAAAATTTCGGCAGTAACGAATGGTACTGCCAAAGGCATAGCGTGGTGCCAGATAAAGCATGGCCTGTGTGATGGCTTCCTCGCCAGCCTGTGTATATTTAGAAGCTTCCGAGAGGGGCAACAGGGGTGGTATATTCACCATATTAATCACCTCTACCTCGGTGGAGGCACCCTTTGCTTGGCAGAACTTATAGCAGTTCATGGCAAGCGCAATAGCGTTGGCTGGATTTGCGACGGAGATCAGGATCCTATACTCCCCCTTTGCAGGAATGGGTTCTTCCCGAATCACCACAATCTCATCTTCAGTCCTTGTTGCCCTATGCTTGGAGTACGTGTGATAAATAATAATCCCAGACAAGATCCACATGGGTCCAACTACCCAGGCGATGGGGCTCATATGGACCAGATACACGGCTAATGTGGCCTGGATGAGGATAGCGGCAATGGGTGGAATGGGGAAAAGGGGCATGACAAAACCATACGTCATCTCGTCCGCCATTTGACGGCGGATGCGGATCACGCAAAGATTAACTAAGAAGAAGAGGAAAAGAAACATCATGCTTGCGCTGGCAGCCACATCAATTGTAGGAAGAAAGGCCGCCACGACAATAACAAGGCCCCAAGTGGATAGCAGGGCCATGTAAGGGGTGCGACGCTTAGGGTGCAAGCGAGATAAAACTGCAGGTAGCATCCGGTCCCGGCCAAGGGCGTATGAAGCGCGGGTGGCGGAGTAAATGGTAGCGTTCAAGGCTGAAGTTGATGCGCAAATAACCGTTATGGTGACTAGAACACTTCCATAAGAGGGTATGAGCCGAGAGATGGCCTCCCCGAAGCCTTTACCACCATAATTTCCAATCCATATCCATGCGGGTTGGCCCACATCCTTGACCCCCACTATCGAAGCAAAAGCGACTCCCACATAGGTGAACATGACGATGACAATAGAGTACATCATCGCTTTTGGGAGATTACGCCGTGGTTCAATGGTCTCATCGCCGGCCTGGGCAATGACCTCGAACCCCTCAAAGGCCACATATGTGAATCCCATGGTGATCAGGAGCTTATCCCAGCCATTGGGGAGAAAGGGCTGGAAGTTGGCCAATCGCGCTGGATCCGAGATTGCGGTGCCAATACCAACCAGTGCGATAAAAGCGAGGGTCACAGTCTGGCCCAAGGTGAAGATGGCGCCCATGGTACCGGTCTCCGATGCGCCCCGGTAATTGATATAGACAAAGAAGCTTGCGATAAGAATAGCCACTCCCTTTTCTACTAAGACGAGCTTAAAGCCGGTGGCTTGAATAATACCGAGCTGGGTAAAATAATGCACGGTGTAAAGGGCGAAGGTGACCGCATACAGGCTCCCTGCCACAGAGGAGGCAAACCACTCCATCCATCCGGCTAAGAAACTGGTACCCCTCCCGAAAGCTATTCTTGCAAAGTTGTAGGCACCACCCGCCCTGGGGATCGCTGAACTCAATTCAGCATAAGACATGGCCGTGAATAGTGCGATTACCGCGTTAAGCGCAAAGGTGAGGATGACCCCGCCTGGACCAGCAATTCTCACAGCGTTCCCTACACCTAAGAACACCCCGGCTCCGATCATCATCCCAACGCCCATCATGGTGACCTGGAGAAGGGTGAGGTTGCGGGCAAGCTCGGTGGCTATTTTGGGGTGTTCTGCCTCGGAAGGGTTCTCGGGATCTCTCTCAGGATTTGTTTCCATTGATGATTTCCTTCTGTATCTCCCTGAGAGAACTTTGCGGGCGGGCATGGATACGTTCGATAATACTCCGGCTCCACATCGTCAGAAAGACCACTACACACAGGGATATGGCGGTAAGGACTATGCCAAGTAAAATATCAAAAGTCGTCAACAACTCCCAAATGTTCAATTCCGAACTCCTTTCAAATAGACGGCAACCATATAATACTATGAATATGCTTGTCAAATCCCCAAATAATGAATCAAATTTCATAGCTTGACGGGCTGTTGCCCAAACAAAAATCTCTTTGAACGCTCATTGAAACGTCCTTTGTCCATAAATCTTGGCGAAGTGAAAGAAAAGCGATTACAACTGGTTGAGCCCGGAGGCCGAGTTTTGGAATCGCCTGGAACGAGGCATAAATTTATCAAAAAACGTTTCAGAGCCAGCAAAAAGTGATTTGGGCAACAACCCGTTGATCATTTCGTTAAGTTGATAAGACATGCCTGTTGATAATATTGCTACAGTCATGTCAAGGTTATAGGGAGTAGTGAACTATTGATGTTCCACATACTGGAAGGAATCCATAGAGAAAAAACATAGGAATGGAACTAATAAAACATTTATAGAGAGGTTTTATAATGTGGTGATACCTTGCAATCAAAACAACTATCATAACCTGCTGAATTTTAAAAGATATACAAACCTTATCACCAGCAAATTAGCCCCCCATTATAGTCCCCATAAATCTTATTCACCATCCTATGTGTTCGTGATACTAAAAATGCGGTTTATGAAGCGGTTTTCTTGAGAAATTATAAATATGTAGAAAGGAACCTATGCAATTTCTTCTTCAGGCAACCGGACCACCAGCACCGGTTTCTTGGATCGCCGGATCACCCGCCGGGCCGTACTGCCCAACAGAACGTCTTCAAGCAGTCCATGTCCTTGAGTGCCCATAACAATCAGATCACAGTTTCGTTTTTCAGCCTGCTCCAAGATCTCCTCAACCGGGTTTCCTCTTTTTACGAGAATCTCATCAGTGATGAAATCGTGATCTTCATGACTCGATTTTGTGTCTTCACAGAATTGGTCCAGAACTTCTCTGATGGGCACATAATCCCTTTTTTTTCCGGTAAGGGTTTCTTTGGCCTCCTGATAGTGCTGCTTTTTGATTTCCTCCCAGCGTTCAGCTCCGATATGCCCGATTACACCTCTATCCAATGATTCTGAGGTTTCAGTCAGCGTATGCAAGAAGGTTATGCCTGCTCCATAAAGATTGGCAAGGCTTACAGCATAAGCAAAAGCATAGCGGGCATTTTCAGAAAGGTCGGTTGCAAAAAGTATTCTCTTTATTTTAACTTTTGGAAGTATCATTTTCCTGCCTCACGCAATAAATAATAATTTGCCAGAAATAGCGCGTCATTTGTTCTATGTGCATAGATGATTCAGGAACAACAAGATCCCTTGACTATATACTCTCTAAGCAGCATCGCCGCGCTATTTATAATCGCCTCAAAATTTTATTCAGGCTGCCGGAGCTTTTTTAAAAACCCCTTTTAGGTTCTTTATCCAAATGCCGCTCATAAACCAGGAATAAGCATATGTGCCGATGAGGATGAGCGCAAATGCCTTCACGATGTCCATGGAGCTTCCATCTAAAGTGAAGGCCGGAACATAACCGAACAAGAACGGCGCCAGATAGAGAAATTTGGCAAACTTGAAAGACGCAAAGGCGGTTTTCCACATATTGGCCTCTGCAATGGTGGCTCCCGCAAAGGCTGCGATGCATACCGGCGGCGTGATATTGGAATCCTGTGACAGCCAGTAAACGATCATGTGGGCCGCCAATTCATTTACCCCGAGATGGATTAATGCCGGTACTGCCACAACCGCTGTAATCAGGTAGGCTGCGGTGACCGGGACGCCCATTCCCAGTACCAGTGAGGCTAAAGCGATAAACAGAATAGTTAAAATCAGCGACCCGCCTGCAAGTTCGATCACGATATCGGCAAAGGTGAGCACCAGCCCGCTATAGGTAAGCACGCCGATGATAATGCCGATGACTCCCACGGTGGCGCCGATCTTGAGGCTGCTTTCCGTACCGGCCCGGGAGGCCTCCAGGAATTCTTTCGGCCCAATCCTGGTATCCTTTCTGAACCAGCTGATGACAATGCAGGTAACGATGCCCAAAATCGCTGAATAGCCCGGCGAATAGCCCATCAGCATGAAGATCGTAATCACGATAAGCGGCAGGGTATAGTACCACTGAGCTTTCAGGATCTCCATGGCGGGATGTTCACTTTTCTCGCCCTTAATATTGTGCATCTTGGCCTCCCAGTGCACCATTTGATAAACACTGAAGACATACATAAAGGCAGGGAACATGGAGACCAACATAATTTTGGAATAGGGAACTCCCGTGAGTTCGGCCATAATAAAGCCGCCGGCACCCATAATGGGCGGCATGAACATCCCTGAAATGGAGGCAGCCGGCTCAATACCACCGGCAATATGGGGACGGAAACCTGCTTTTTTCATCATGGGAATAGTAAAGGCGCCCGTTGACACCACGTTAGCGATGGCGCTTCCTGAAATGGAGCCGAAAAGGCCGCTGGCGATAACGGCAACTTTGCCGGGTCCACCGATTTTGTGTCCGACAGCGGCCAACGGAAAATCGACGAAAAATTTTTGGGCGCCGCATTTTTCCAAAAAAGCACCAAACAGAACAAACAGAATAACATAGGTGGCCAGTACATTGGCCATGATGCCGAACACGCCGTCGCTCTTGTAGAAAATGCTGGTACACACGCCCTGAAATGTATCGCCTGCATGTGAAAAAAGCTCGGGCGCATATTCACCATAGACCCCGTAAACCAGCAGCACAACCCCCATAATAACAAAGGCGTAGCCTAGCACCCGCCGGGCCAGCTCGATTCCGATGAGAACTCCGACAATGGCAACTGCCATGTCAAAAGGAGTCTCTATGCCGGTACGGTAGTTAATGGCTTCAAAATTGAGCATCCAGTATCCTATGCAGAAAATGGAAACTAATATCAGCACATAGTCAACGATTCTCAAAATTTTGTGCTTTGATTTGTACGTGAGAAAGACGAGAATATAGGTTATAATGACGTATATCCCCCGGTGATACTGGGTGGCCGCCGGTTTCAAAACTGCCGAATAGGAGTAAAAAAGGATCAGACCCACGGATAATATATCAAAAATCACTTTTTCTATTTTATTTAATTTGTCGTACACTTTTTTACCTGCCTATCTTTAGAATTAATGAATGAATAGATTGATAAAGGGCGGAATTGAGGAATTAGAAAAAATTTAATGTAACCTCTCAATCCCTTGGGTTTATTTCAGCATCCCTTTTTCTTTCCAGAATTTTTCGGCACCAGGATGGAACGGTGTGACGATGTTGCCGGCGCCCGTTTGTAAGCTCATATGTTTAAAGGTTTTTTTCTGGGATACCATGTGTTTCAGGCCCTCGTCCGTGTAAATAATGGAAAGGAGCTTGTAAACCACGTCAGCGGGGACCTTTGAATTTGCCACCCACAGCGCACTGTCCTGGAATGAGGGTGAGTCATAATCCACGCCTTTGTAAGTTTTGGCCGGAACTGCAAGTTTTGAAAAATAAGGATACGCTTTATAGAATCCCGAAGCTTCGGCGTCTGCATCCAGGTTGACGAGGGCGATGTCGTTGGTCTGGGCCGCCATGATCACCGCACCGCTCGGAAAGGCCGTGAACAGCCAGAAGGCATCCAGTTGGTTGTTACCGAAAGCGGCGGCGGCGTCATTGTAACCCATGGCATTGCGCTCAATCTTGTCCCAGATGCCCAAATGGGAAAAGAGCAACTCGCAGTTGGCAAAGGCACCAGAACCGGCGTTGCCGACACCCACCTTTTTTCCGACCAGATCCTTTACGCTCTTGATCCCTGCTTTGGCCTGGACCACCAATTGAGCCGGAGCACCGTATAACCAGGCAACGGCCAGAACATTTTCGTATTTTTTGGGATCTTTTTTCATCTTACCGTTTCTGCCCAGCCACACATGACCGGAATAGACCACGCTCATTTGCTGTCTGCCGGCGTTGGTTTTCCTTAAATTTTCGACAGAACCCGCCGATGTTTGGGCTTTTACAGAAAATTCTTTTATCGCTTTAACCGGCTTATACACCTGGATAGCGTTTGCAACCACCTGAAACGTCCCGCCGGCAGGCCCGCCGCCAAAAATGATTCTTTTTTTTCGAGCGAACGAATCCGCGGAAAACGCAAAGGTTATCATTGAAAACGCACAGACACCAATGATAAGGGTAAAAAGTTTGTTTCTCATTGTAGTTTCCTCCTTTTAAACGATTATACAGCGCATGTTATGCATGCCTTGCTTCTCAAATCAGGATGAATAAAACATTGATCCTCGCCCATATTCTTTTCAGTTTTTTGGTTGTACCCTCACCTCCCCCACTGACACGATTGACGAAGCCGGCATTACTTGTGCCATTAATCCGAAACCCTCCAAGCAGAGGGCGAAACAAAGGTTGCGGTCGCGAGGTCTTCAGGCCAGACGCACTCGAATTTCCCGTTTATGATCTGCAGGACCTGCGTGGGCAGGCTGTTCTGCCGCTCGAATTTGCCATAGGATTTAAACTTCACAGGGCCGAAAGGTGTTACAATTTCGGTTTTATCCAATGCCGCCCGTATACTTTCGGGGCGAAACGACTCAGCCCTCTTTAAAACATCCGCTGCCACGAGCAGGGCTGAATAGGCTTCGGCCCCGTGATAATCCGGCGGTATGGAATACTTTTTGATATACTGGTTGTAGTATTCCTTTGTCCCGGGATATTGCAACTGATGGGTCCACAGAGTTGCGGTCAAAAGATTATTGGACAATTTCCCTGCTTTATTAACGAACTTTTTGTGAGTAAAGCCTCCGGCGCCCCCTAACAGCAAAGAGTTGATCTTTGACTCACGGATAGTTTTGACCAGCAAGGCCGCATCCTTGATGTAAGAAACCATATAGATCACATCAGGGGGCTCTTTTTTCAATCGATCCGTAATACGCTGGAAATAATCCGGCCGCAGTCTTTCCTTGTGATAGGGCTCGATGGCACTAATCTCAATGTCATTCTCCCGGCAAAACCACATCATCCTCAGCGCGCCACCGGTGCCGTAAGGACTGTTTTCATAAACTATCGCCATCGATTTTGGTTTGATCTTTTTCAGTAAAAAATCTTCCAGCCCTTTGGCATATTCGCTGGCCGGAGCATTCAGCCTGTAGACATTGCGCCATTTCCTTTGAGTGACCCTGTCATCGGCTGCCGTGCATACCAGAAAGGGTCTGTTTAACTTATCGGCCACCCTGGCCATATATACGGCGTTGCTACTTTGATAAGCGCCGACCAGCATAATTGCCCCGGTTTTTTTTACCAGTTCTTTGATGATCCTTTCCCCGGCTTTCGGTTTTCCCTGGTCATCGGCGTACACAAGTTGTAAAGGCCGGCCCTTTATTCCGCCTTCTTTGTTGATAACCTCCAGCGCCATTTCAAACGAATTTTTCATCATGGCCGCATAGGGGAATTTTTCCGAATGTGGAACACCGATAACAAGCGGCTCGGATGACTGCCCTGTTTGCGGGATAATGATAAATCCCACTGCCATAGAGATAATCATTAATAAGAGCACAATCTTTTGTTTATGTTTCATGGGTCGCCTCCTGTCTTTCACGGAGAAACTAGGATAGAATCGGTTTTGTCAAGAGTCCCGCCTTAATTCATCTTCAGGTTATGTGTTATTTAGATTAAGCTCCTTGTAAATGGCTCCCAATAAATCCTTTTCATCAAACGGCTTTTGAAAAAAAGCCACAGCCCCCGCCGCCATTGCCTTTGACTTTGTCATGCCGTTTTCATATGCTGTTATAAACACAATGGGGATTGTATGGCCTGAGGCGGCCAAATGGCTCTGCAAATTTAATCCATTCATACCGGGCATCCGTACGTCCAGGACCAACAGATCAGACCCCATAGAGTGGTCATCATCTAAAAATTCCTGTGCGGAACCGTATGTTATTACTCTGAATCCAGCCGACTTTATCAACCTGCCCAATGCCTTGCAGACCGATGGATCATCGTCCACCACACAAATGGTTATGCCGCTCTTAGTCACAGCTTGCCTCCTGTTATAACAGGACGGTCTGAATGTTTGAATACGGAGTGTTGAATTTAAAAATGGATAATATCCACTTTGATTAAATCAATTTTTCTTAACTATGGCAGGATTATATTTGAAAAGAATAGGAGGATGCAATTGGACCTTGGTCCAATACGTATAGGACTTTAGTCCAATATAGATTTGAACTTGCTTTTAAATTGGCTTACTTTTTCAGCCATCCGGACCAGATCCGCCAGTGATTTGGCTTTCATCTTACCCATAACGCGGGCACGGTGAACTTTGACGGTCTTTTCACTCATGCCCAAATCAAAAGCGATCTGTTTGTTCAACATCCCGGATACCACAAGAATAAAAACTTCATGCTCCCGTGGTGTTAACGAATCAACTCGCCGCTGAATATCCTTAAATTCAGCTTGTTCCGTTCTAAATTTCTTGTTTTTTTTTAATGGCGATGTTAATGGCGTCAATTAGTTTTTGGTCTTCAAAGGGCTTTTCAATAAAATCCACCGCCCCTGCCTTCATGGCCTTAACGCTCATCGGAATGTTGCCGTGTCCGGTAATAAAGATGATCGGCATAGCAAACCCGGCACTTGTCAACTGTTCCTGAAGTTCAATCCCGCTCATCTCCGGCATCCGAACATCAAGGACCAGACATGCCGGTCCGTCATGAGGGCCATGTTTTAGAAACGCTTGGGCTGAATCGAAGGTTTCCACTTTAAACCCGAGAGATTTGATTAGTCTTTTCAGCGCGGTGCGTACTGACGTATCATCATCGACTACAAATACGGTTGCCTCGATTGGAGTCATTTACTCCTCCTCATGAATTGGCAAAGTAAAATAAAATGTGGCTCCTCTGTCAGGATTATTCTCAGCCCACAACCGGCCCGAATGAGCATCGATAATTGACCGATTAATTGAGAGACCCATTCCCATGCCTTCAGGTTTGGTAGTATAGAAGGGCTCTATAATCTTATTGAAATTATCCTCAATAATACCGATACCGGAATCTCGTATACCCACTTTGACCCTCTGTTCGTCCTCTTTAATTGTTGAGATGATGATTTTTCGGGGGGCATCATCGACGTCCGTCATGGCTTCTGAGGCATTCAGAATAAAATTTATAATCACCTGTTGCAGATGGATGCTGTCTCCCAGCACCGGGGGAAGGTTTCCGTCCAGTGTTGTTTCTATGGAGACGTTCCTTATAATTGCTTCACTGTTTATCAGCGATACTACCTCTTGAACCAGATCGTTAATGTCCACTTCTACCCTCTCAAATTCGCCTTTTCTGAACAGCGAACGAAGCCGGTGTATGACCTGGCCGGCTCGCCTGTCGTCCGCAACAATATCACTGAGTATATCGCGCACCTCATCGAGATCCGGTGAATCGGCGGTAAAAAGCCTAAGAGCTGTCTGGGCGTTGCTCATGATTGCCGTAAGGGGTTGATTGAGTTCATGCGCCAACGACGCGGCAAGTTCACCCATGGTCGTCACTCGCCCCAAATGAGCCATCTCTTCCCGACGCTTCTGGGCCTCTTCCTTTGCCTGCCTGAGTTCGGTGATATCTTCCAAAATCCCATCATAGTATCTTACTTCACCATTGTCATCTTTTACCGCCACCGCCGATACAGAACCAACAAATGGTACCCCGTCTCTTCTTTTAAGCATGATTTCTTCATTGCTAACTGCTCCGTCCTTGAGCATCTTTTTACTGAATCTGTCTCGATCATCCGGGTTTTGATAAAGATCGTAAACATAAAACGAAAGTAACGCTTCCTTATTGTCAAATCCAAACATTTTGGTATATGCGGAATTAACCTCGATATAATTGCCTTTAGGTCCCGGGGTAGTCCTGAACACCCCAACACTAAGATTGTCTGTTAACGTCCTATACTTCTCTTCACTTCCACGAAGTGCCTCTTCCGCCCGCTTGCGCTCCACTATTTCTTTCTGGAGCTCATCGACCGATTTCATCAGGTCAGCGGTTCGTTCCTCAACTCGTTTTTCCAGATCGCTATGGGCTTTCCTCAGTGCTTCCTCGGCTTTTTTCCTTTGATCTATTTCACGATTTGCTTTCTTATAAAGGATAAAAACCGTCAATCCTATAAACGCACACCATATCAGGATCAGATAGCCGCTTATCTTTATTAAAGGTCTTGATACTCGCTTTAGAATCGACTTTATGTCGCTCAAGAAGATAAGATTCCACCCCGGATAATTGTCCATTGCTAACTTATGGAAGAGATATTTATTTCCCAAACTGTCAATCGCATGCGTTTCATCGATCATATTGAGGCCGGTCCAATTCCACGGCCCTTCTCCGAATTGCCTATGCCTTTTAATCTGGGTGATTTCTCCGGGAGAAAGTTTTGACAAGGTATGTAGAATCAATTCATTGCGGTTGGAGAGAAAAACAATACCATGTGGGTCTGTGAGCATCACGATTCCTTCGTAAGCCTTTACGAACTCTTTTTCCAAAGGATCAATAGGGGCCTTGATGACAGCAACCCCTATGGGCGAATCTTGCCCGTCTTCATAAACCGAGTGACTGTAATAGACCCCTCTCTTCCCTGATGTCACTCCGAGGGCCATGTAGCCCAAATAGATGATAGGATCTCCTTTGATGGCGCGCTGGAAATAAGGACGGAAGGCATAATTCTGCCCCACAAAACTGTCGGATGCATTTCGATTGCTTGAGGCTATGGTGTTTCCATCACAGTCAATCAAATAACAGACATCCACTTTATAGATATTTTTAAAATGATCGAGAATGGAATTGACTCTTAACAGGGAGTCCTCATCTTTTTTAGAAAGGGCTTTCGGCAGCTCCTTCAGCCCAGCCAAAGCTCTAACCGAATTCAAATTTTCATACAGAAAGAAAGAGAGATGACTTTTAATCGTTTCTGTGTGAAAGACCGCCTGTCTATTGGCCTCTTTAAACGCCGATTTTTTTGCGGATGCATAGTAAAGATATCCCCCAGTTAATGTCGAAAAAAAGGCCATCAAAGACAATACAATGAGAATTATACGAAGTTTCATATCTTGACACCTCCCTATGAGATGCAGAAGGTTCTTCCCATAAATTGTTGGATAACTTCCTTCCATTGAGTAAAAAGTCAGAGCCAATCTCGTCTTCATTTTCAAAATTAATTTTGCCGATTATTCCTACACCGGTTCTCTATCCATTCGAAAAAAGAAAATAGCTTATTATAGTGTAGCTTATAGTACCATCTATGAGCCTGTGCTCATTATATATGGTGTCTTCTCAAAATTCGGCTATATTTCAGGTTAGATTCGAAATATGCTCATTCGCAGGAATTTCCAATGATCTTTGCAATTAAGATTAAATAGCATGACGGAATCAGAAACTTCAATTATTATTATTCTTGAAAGAGGAGTGGATAGGATTGATCCGAGGTGGAATAGAGCACCTTTTAAAGATAAATGTGGCCATCAAATGTTTTTTTTGGCCCTGCGACTGGTGATACCTTGCAAGTATCACCTGATACTGATTCTTTGATATCGAATGGATATCACAACAATTTAAAGATGTCTCAAAGTTGTGATTTCTTGCCAATAAAACAACCCAAATTCAGTTCAGGCTGATTACATATATCTTATTTCTTACAAAATTGCAAAAAGGCAAACCCCCGAAAAAGGACTTGCTCCAATTGAAAAACGATATCACAGGTTCTGAACCCATTGTTAAAATGTTGGATACATAGCAGAAACCACAAGTGTTGACTTGATGATTTCAGGCTGAAATCGCAATCATATTAGGGTGGTCTGGATTGAATATTTATGGCTGAAAGCATCTGAACGATAATAAAACAGAACCTATCAAAGACCTTGCTTTATTAACTATTAGGTATACATCTCTCCGAGATCACATTGATTCATGCATGGGGTAAGAAAGACGTTCCAGTAGAGCTTCAGAAAAAATATGGCGGCCATCCTGAACAACTCTTTTTCAACTAAATGCAAATCGGAAGGTCGTCACAAGTTGTATA
>PVMK01125178.1_pt1 | contig 27615 bp, 24 predicted proteins | sample 1853481 | NCBI WGS metagenome assembly PVMK01 (sample SAMN08533507, study PRJNA380276) | Marine sediment metagenome, whole genome shotgun sequencing project. | reverse complement strand
GCCGACCGTGAAGGATCGCTGCTTGATTTCATCGAGGCCTTTACCGAGCGGTTCCCGGCCTATGTGGACGAATATGAAACCCTCCTGAGTGACAACCGTATCTGGAAACAGCGTACCGTGGACATCGGAATCGTCACCGCAGAACGGGCCAAATCCCTGGGGTTCACCGGCGCCATGCTGCGCGGGTCTGGTGTTGAGTGGGATCTGCGCAAGAAACAGCCTTACGAAGTCTACGACCAGATGGACTTTGATATCCCGGTCGGCACCAACGGGGACTGTTACGACCGTTACCTGGTCCGGGTCGAGGAAATGCGCCAGTCCAACCGCATTATCCGCCAGTGTATCGACTGGCTAAGGAAAAATTCCGGTCCGGTTATCATCGACGACCATAAGCTGATCCCGCCTTCCCGGGAACAGATGAAGGGCGACATGGAATCACTGATCCATCACTTCAAGCTGTTCACCGAAGGCTATTGCGTGCCGGAAGGGGAAGCCTATGCCGCCATCGAGCACCCTAAAGGAGAATTCGGCATCTACCTGGTATCAGACGGCGCCAACAAACCCTACCGGGTAAAAATCCGCGCCCCGGGATTTGCCCACCTTGCGGCGCTGCAGGAAATGTCCACCGGCCATATGCTGGCCGACCTGGTTGCCATTATCGGCACCCAGGACATCGTTTTCGGGGAGATCGACCGTTAATGGCTGAACCGAATCAGGACAACAGGGCCTTGCTGTCAGCAGAATCCCTGCGGGAAATCGACCGCGAGTTGTCCAAGTACCCCTCGGATCGTCGCCAGTCTGCCCTCATGGCGGCGTTGCGCATCGCCCAGGACGAACATCGCTGGCTCAGCGAGAAACTGATCGAGTATGTGGCAGAACTTATCCGGGTGCCTGCAGTGCGGGCCTATGAAGTGGCGACGTTTTATTCGATGTACGACCTCGAACCCATGGGTCGCCACAAGATTTGCGTGTGTACCAATATTACCTGCATGCTACGCGGGTCTGACCTTATCGTCGACCACCTCAAGAGCAGCCTGGGAATCGATTTTAATGAAACCACTGAAGATAATCGCTTCACGCTCAAGGAAGTGGAGTGCCTGGCCGCCTGTGCCGGCGCACCGATGATGCAGGTTGGTCACGACTATTATGAAGACCTGACTCCGGAAAAAATTGACCAGATCCTGGGGGGGACTGGAATGAGCCGGCAGAAAAACAGCGAACTGATTGCCGGCCGCTTCAACTCGATGCAGGTGGCTTATAACATATGCCTGCCGGACCCGGGCATTGAAAATCCATGGCGCCTGGATAGCTATCGCGCCAACGGCGGCTACCGGGCTCTGGAAAGGGTGCTGGCCGGCAAGATACCCCATACCGAAATCATCGATTCGCTGAAACTGTCCAATATTCGTGGACGCGGCGGCGCCGGCTTTCCGGTGGGGGTGAAATGGAGTTTCATGCCCCGCAATGCCGATGGCCAGAAATACGTAGTTTGCAATTCTGACGAGGGCGAGCCCGGAACCTGCAAGGACCGCGATATCATGCGCCTCAATCCTCATGCCCTGGTGGAAGGTATGACCATAGGCGGCTACGTCATGGGTGCCACCGTGGGTTACAACTACATCCGCGGTGAGTTCTGGGAACCCTATGAAGTCATGGAAGAAGCCATCCGCGAAGCCCATGGGGCCGGGTTGCTCGGTAAAAACCTGTTCGGCTCCGGATTTGATTTTGAGCTGTACAACCACCTCGGCGCAGTGCCTATATTTGCGGTGAAGAAACCGCATTGCTGAATTCCCTGGAAGGAAAGAAAGGCGAACCTCGCTTTAAACCGCCCTTCCCCGCCGCTTTTGGCCTGTACGGCAAACCAACCACCATCAATAACACCGAGTCCTTTGCTTCGGTGCCGTCTATCCTGAACGCCAGTGGCAACGGGATGGATGGCGAATGGTTCAGGAGCTTGGGGTGGAAAATGCAGTCAAGGTGGTTTCGGTAACCGGGCATGTGGAAAACCCGGTAACTATGAAATCAGGATGGGCACGCCGTTCAGCGAACTGCTGGAAATGGCAGGCGGAGTGTGGAAAGGCAGGAAGCTCAAGGCGGTAATCCCGGGCGGGTCCTCGGTGCCGGTAATGCCCGCGGAAAATATCATGAAAGCCAATATGGACTATGACTCGCTCCAGGAACATGGGTCCGCAGTGGGTGCTGGCTCCGTGATCATCATGGATGAATCAACAGACATGGTGGAAATGCTGGAACGTATTGCCTATTTCTACTACGAAGAATCCTGCGGGCAGTGCACGCCCTGCCGCGAAGGCACGGGCTGGCTGTACCGCATCCTGAAAAGAATTAACAGTGGCCGTGGCAGCATGGAAGACCTCGACACCCTGCTGGATGTGGCCAATCGCATAGAGGGGCGCACCATATGCGCCCTCGGCGATGCCGCAGCCTGGCCGGTACAGAGCTTCCTCAAGCACTTCCGACACGAGTTTGAAGCCAAAATAGAAACAGACACCGCTAACGCAGCATGACTACAGTTACCATAGAAGTTGACGGAAAGGAACTGGAGGCCCAGGCCGGTGAAATGCTGATCGCTGTCACCGACCGCAACGACATATACATTCCGCGCTTCTGCTACCACGAAAAGCTCTCCATTGCGGCAAACTGCCGCATGTGCCTGGTCGAAGTCGAACGGGCGCCGAAACCGATGCCCGCCTGTGCCACACCGGTCATGGACGGCATGAAGGTCTATACCCGCTCCGTGCTGGCCCAGGAAGCGCAGAAAGGGACCATGGAATTCCTGCTCATCAACCACCCGCTGGATTGCCCGGTATGCGACCAGGGTGGAGAATGCCCGTTGCAGGACCAGGCGTTGGGTTACGGTGGCCATGGTTCCCGTTACTACGAGAAAAAACGCTCGGTTCCCAGCCATGATATCGGCCCGCTGGTGGCAACGGAAATGACCCGCTGCATCCACTGCACCCGATGCGTTCGATTCGGTGAAGAAGTAGCCGGGGTCATGGAATTGGGCGCACCGGGCCGTGGAGAAAATCTCAAAATCAGCACATTCCTGAATCGCTCGGTCGATTCAGAAGTTTCCGGGAACATGATTGATCTTTGCCCGGTTGGGGCCCTGACGTCGCGGCCCTATCGCTTTGCCGCACGATCATGGGAAATGCAGAATCACGCCGGCATCAGCCCCCATGATTGTCTCGGCACCAACATAAATATCCAAACCCTGCGCGATGAAGTAGAACGGGTGCTGCCCATAGAGAACCCCGACATCAACGAATGCTGGCTCGCCGATCGCGACCGTTTCAGCTATGAAGCCGTCAACAGCGAACATCGCCTGACCCGGCCAATGATCAAAAAGGGCAACAAGTGGAAAGAGGTAGAATGGGAAACCGCCCTCAAGCATGCGGCTGCCGGCCTGAAAAGCATCATCAATTCCGGAAACGCCAGCGCCATCGGCGGCCTGGTGTCGGCTACTTCCACCCTTGAAGAGTTTTACCTGCTGCAAAAGCTGCTGCGGGGCATGGGCAGTGAAAGTGTTGACCATCGGTTGCAGCAGTGCGATTTTCGGGATGATGATATTGCACCTCTGTTCCCCGCTTCTGAGGCAGCGATAAAAGAATACAGCGAACTGGCATCAGTGATGCTGGTGGGTTCCAATATCCGCAAGGAGCAACCATTGCTGTCCCTGCGCATCCGTGAAGGCTGGAGTAAAGGCAACACCACAATCAGTGCTATTAATCCAGTCGCTTATGACTTCAATTTTGACCTGCACAGTGTCGAGTTGGCGGCAGGCAATGACCTCGTTGCCCGTTTTGCTGCACTGGCAAAGGCAGTCGCAAACGCGAACAATGCCGCGCTGCCGGCACAGCTGGACGATCTCGCTGACTCCACGGACATGGGCGTAGCCGCTGCCCAAATTTCCGGCGCTGGTGAGAAAGGCGTGATTGTTCTCGGGGCAACCGCCCAGCAGCACCCCAATGCCAGCCTGATCAAGGCCATTGGCCACTGGATTGCCGAAACCACCGGCAATCGTCTGGCTATTCTTGCTCCAGGCAACAGCGCCGCCGCCGCTATTGCCAGCTGCCAGCCAGGGGAAGACGGTAAAAACGCTGCAGCCATGATGGAAGATGGAATGCGCGGGTTTGTCCTGCTTGGCAGTGAACCTGAGCTCGACTGCATTGATGGCAAAACTGCCCTGGCGGCAATGCACAATGCCGATTTCGTTGTCCAGCTGACCGCATTCAGGAGCGAGTCGGTGATGCAGTATGCCGATGTATTGCTACCCATGGCCGCATTTGCCGAAGCAGCAGGGACCTATGTCAACTGTGAAGGACGGCACCAGCCTGCCCGGGTTGCCGCATCACCCAAAGGCGAAGCCCGTCCTGCCTGGAAAATTCTCCGAGTACTGGGCAATTTCCTGGAGTGCGACGGATCGACTACATCAGTCTTGACGATGTCATGGCTGAAATCGCTTCGCAGGGTTGACCTCGATGGCCTTGTTCCATCTGCCAGGCTGGGTGAGTTTCGAATCAGCGACCTGGCCGGTTCGGCAGCGGTGGACAATGAACTGGTTCGCATCGCGGAAATGCCCATGTATCGTGGTGACATGACGCTGCGCCATGCCAGCGCCCTGCAGGATACCGCGGACAACCCGGCCCCGGCGGCAGTGGTAAACCCGGACACCATGCAGGCACTCGGGCTTGAGGACGGCGAGGATGTTTCGGTCCGAAATGGCGCTGGCAGCGCTCGATTGCCGGTTCGGGCGAGCGATCGGGTTCCAGCCGGCAGCGTTTCCATACCCGCTGGATTCCATGAAACCACAGACCTTGGGGGCCACGTTCGCGTCACCCTGACCAGGCCTGACAGCCCGGAACAGGGCTGATGCACAATTTCTACCTGTCAATAACCGGGTGGCTGCCCGAATCTTTCCAGACGGTAGTGTGGATAATGATCAAGATTACCGCCATCCTGCTGCCGCTGATGGTCACTGTGGCCTATTTCACCTTCGCCGAACGCAAGCTCATCGGCTATATGCAGACCCGGGTCGGGCCCAACCGGGTCGGCCCTAAAGGCTGGCTCCAGCCCATAGCGGATGCGCTAAAACTGATGTTCAAGGAAGTCATCATTCCGTCGCGTTCGAATAAATACCTGTTCCTGATTGCCCCGATACTGTCCCTGGCCCCCGCCCTCGCGGCCTGGGCGGTGATTCCTTTTACCGACACCCTGGTACTGGCGAATATCGATGCCAGCCTGCTCTATGTACTGGCCCTGACCTCCATGGGGGTTTACGGGGTTATCATCGCCGGCTGGGCCTCCAACTCCAAGTATGCCTTTCTCGGTGCCATGCGTTCTGCCGCACAGATCGTCGCCTATGAGATTGCCATGGGCTTCGCCCTGGTTGGCGTCCTGATGGTTGCCGGCAGCCTCAACCTGAGGGAAATTGTGCTGCACCAGTCCGGCGGGTTCTGGCAGTGGTACTGGCTGCCGTTGCTGCCGCTTTTCCTCGTGTACTTCATATCCGGCGTGGCTGAAACCAACCGCGCGCCATTTGACGTCGCCGAAGGAGAATCTGAAATCGTCGCCGGTTTCCATGTCGAGTATTCCGGCATGGCCTTCGCGGTGTTCTTCCTGGCCGAATACGCCAACATGATCCTGATCGCCGCCCTCACGGTACTGATGTTTCTCGGCGGATGGCTGCCGCCGCTGGAGGTCGCACCTTTCACCTGGCTGCCCGGGCTGTTCTGGTTCGGCGCGAAAACGGCGGCAGTGGCATTTTTCTTCCTGTGGTTCCGCGCAACCTTCCCGCGCTACCGCTATGACCAGATCATGCGGCTCGGCTGGAAAATCCTGATTCCGGTAACCCTGATCTGGATTGCAGTGATTGGACTCGGCAAATTTTACACCCCCATCGGATTCATTTTCGAATAGGCAAAGCAACAGTTACAGGAAACAGAACAATGGGCATAGACTTCAAACAACTTTACAAGACTTTCACGCTGCAAGAGTTGAGAAAAGGACTGGCGTGACCGGCAGGCAGCTGTTCCGGCGGAAAACCACCATCATGTACCCGGAGGAGAGAGACCCCGAAGTCACCGCGCTTCCGCGGGCTTGCATGCCCTGCGCCGCTACCCCAACGGGGAAGAAAGATGTATCGCCTGCAAGCTGTGCGAAGCGGTCTGCCCGGCCCTGGCCATCACCATCGACTCGGAAGAACGCGAGGACGGGTCACGTCGTACCACGCGCTATGATATCGACCTGTTTATGTGTGTTTACTGCGGTTTCTGCGAAGAGGCCTGTCCGGTGGATGCAATTGTCATGACCGACATCCACGAATTCCACATGGAAGAGAACCACGAACGGATCATAGACAAGCAGGGCCTGCTGGAACTGGGTGACAAGCATGAAGCCGAGATCGCCGCGGCCAGGAAGCAGGATTCGCCCTACCGGTAGCCACCATGACTTTCCTGCAAATATCCTTTTACGTATTCAGCTTCATCCTGGTGTTCGCCGCCGGCATGGTGGTGACCATACGCAACCCGGTTAAATCCGCGTTGTTCCTGGTGCTGGCCTTTTTCAGTGCAGCCTGCATCTGGATTACCCTTGCAGGCCGAATTCCTGGCTATCGTGCTGGTACTGGTGTACGTGGGCGCAGTGATGGTGCTGTTCCTGTTTGTTATCATGATGCTGGATATCGACCTCGCCAAATTGAAGGCCGGGTTTACCCGCTACCTGCCCATCGGCAGCCTCATTGCGGTGTTGCTGGTGGTTGAAATATCCCTGGTCATGCACGGCACATTTACCCCCGGAAAATTCGGCGACCCCGCCTTCCATGGCGCCGATTACAGCAACACCAGGGAACTTGGCAACCAGATATACACCCATTATGTCTATGCTTTCGAGATTGCCGCGCTGATCCTGCTGGTGGCTATCATCGCTGCCATTGCGCTTACCATGAGACGGCGGCCCGAGACAAAATACATCAATCCGGGCGACCAGGTCCTGGTCAAGCGCGAAGATCGCCTGCGCATAGTTAAAATGGATTCCGAGAAGCCGGATCCGGCGCCTGGCCCGGCGGACAATGCCGAAACGGAGGCTGGGTCATGATCCCGCTTTCCCACTACCTCATCCTTGGCGCGATCCTGTTTGGAGTCAGCGTGGTTGGCATTTTCCTTAACCGTAAAAATGTTGTCATCCTGCTGATGGCCATCGAGCTGTTGCTGCTGGCGGTGAACATCAACTTCGTGGCATTTTCGCACTATCTGCAGGATATTTCCGGCCAGGTTTTCGTATTTTTCATCCTCACCGTGGCTGCGTCTGAATCAGCCATCGGCCTCGCCATCCTGATTGTCCTTTTCAGGAGCCGGCGGACCATTAATGTAGACGAACTGAATTCCCTTAAAGGATGAAAACCATATACCTCTGGATTCCCCTGGTTTGCCTGGTGGCCTCGATTATTGCCGGCCTGTTCGGCCGGGCCATCGGCCGCGCCGGCGCACATTGCATCACCATCGGTGCCGTCGCCATCGCCTTCGGGCTGTCACTGGTTGTCTATAACGATGTCAGCAACGGCAATATCGCCAACGTAGTGATATATACCTGGGGAGTCAGCGGCAATATCCCGTTCCAGATCGGCTTCCTCATCGACCAGCTGAGCGCCACCATGATGGTCATCGTTACTTTCGTGTCGCTGATGGTGCATGTCTATACCATTGGTTACATGGCGGAGGACCCGGGATACCAGCGTTTTTTCTGTTATATCTCGCTGTTCACCTTCTCCATGCTGATGCTGGTGATGTCCAATAACTTCCTGCAGCTGTTTTTTGGCTGGGAAGCGGTGGGACTGGTGTCCTACCTGCTGATCGGGTTCTGGTATGAAAGGGACACCGCTATTTTCGCCAACATGAAGGCGTTCCTGGTAAACCGGGTGGGGGATTTTGGATTCCTGCTGGGCATCGCAGCTATCCTGACGGTATTTGGTTCACTGGATTATGCCGCAGTTTTCGCCACGGCAGAATCCGTCAAGGACGTCACTGTCACCTCACCATTCGGCGAATGGAAGTGGATAACCGTGATCTGCCTGCTGTTGTTTGTGGGCGCCATGGGTAAGTCCGCCCAGGTGCCGCTGCATGTGTGGTTGCCGGATTCCATGGAAGGCCCGACACCGATTTCCGCCCTGATCCATGCCGCCACCATGGTCACCGCCGGAATTTTCATGGTGGCGCGGATGTCACCGTTATTCGAATTCTCGGAAACCGCGCTGTCCGCAGTGCTGGTAATCGGCGCCACCACGGCATTTTTCATGGCCCTGATAGGCCTGGTCCAGAATGATATCAAGCGCGTGGTCGCTTATTCGACCCTGTCCCAGCTCGGCTATATGACTGTGGCCCTGGGAGCTTCGGCTTACGAAATTGCCATGTTTCATCTCGGCACCCATGCCTTTTTCAAGGCCCTGCTTTTCCTCTGTGCCGGCTCGGTAATCATTGCCATGCACCACGAGCAGGACATGCGCAAGATGGGCGGGCTGCGCACCATCATGCCGATCACCTACCTGACCGCACTGATCGGCTCGCTGGCCCTGGCCGGGATTCCACCGTTTGCCGGGTTTTTCTCCAAGGATGGCATTATTGAGGCTGTGCACCACAGCCAAACCTGGGGTGCGCAGTATGCTTATATCGCGGTGCTGCTCGGTGTGTTTGTAACAGCGTTCTATTCATTCAGGCTGCTGTTCATGACGTTCCACGGCAAGAATCGCTCTGACGAAGATATCCGCAAGCATCTCCATGAATCACCTAAAGTGGTGACATTACCCCTCATCGCACTGGCCATCCCCTCGATCATTGCCGGATTCCTGTATTTTGGCCCGGTGATCAGCGGCGAGTTTTTCGGTGACTCTATTTTTGTCCTTGGGCAACATGATGTAACCGCTGCGCTGGCCGAAGGCTACACAGGCAAAACCGGCTTCGACCTGGCCATAGCCGCAATGACCCACGGCGTCCTGACGCTTCCGTTCTGGCTGGCACTGGGCGGTGTTTGCTTCGCCTGGTACTGCTACTGCAAGAATACCGAACTGCCAGGAAAAATCGCCACTGCTTCCGGCCCGCTATACCGAATCCTCGACAACAAGTATGGATTCGATGATTTTTACCAGTCGGTATTTGCCCGGGGAACCGTTGTCATCGGCAAAGTACTCTACCGAAAAGTTGACGCCGGTCTCATCGACGGCCTGTTCGTCAATGGAACCGCCAATACCGTGGCGGCATTTTCAGCAGTACTGCGCCAAATCCAGACCGGGTACACCTATCACTACGCCTTCGCCATGATCATCGGGCTGTTCGCCCTGGTCACGGTTTTTGTATGGCTCTAGTCACCAGATTTTAAGCGCGGAAACAAGAAAAATCACTATGGAAAGCAGCCTGCTAAGCATTCTAATCTGGTTACCGGTTTTTGCCGGGGTCCTGATCCTGTTTACGGGTGGTGATAACCAGGCCGGGATAGCCCGCAAGCTCGCCCTGGGATTCTCCATAATCATCTTCCTGGCGAGCCTGCCGCTGTACACCGGTTTTGACGCCTCCACCGCGGAAATGCAGTTTACCGAGCATCACAGCTGGATAAGTGCGTTCAACATCAACTATTCCCTGGGAGTCGACGGCATCGCCATGCCGCTGATCCTGCTGACGACCCTGTTGACCGTAGTGGTGGTCATAGCCGGTTGGCAGGTGATTACCGAGCGGGTGGCCCAGTACATGGCCGCATTCCTGATCATGGAAGGCGTCATGATTGGCGTGTTTTCTGCGCCGATGCCATGCTTTTCTATGTCTTCTGGGAAGCCATGCTGATTCCGATGTTCCTGATAATCGGCATATGGGGCGGGCCAAACCGGATCTATGCCACTATCAAGTTTTTCCTTTTCACACTGCTCGGCTCGCTGCTGATGCTGGTAGCCCTGCTGTACCTGTACAACATCAGCGATGGCAGTTTCAGCATTCTCGATTACCATGACCTGCCACTGCCCCTGAACGCCCAGGTGCTGATATTCCTGGCATTTTTCTCGGCCTTCGCGGTCAAGGTGCCGATGTTTCCGGTACACACCTGGCTGCCCGATGCTCACGTCGAGGCGCCCACCGGCGGCTCGGTGATCCTGGCCGCCATCATGTTGAAGATGGGCGGTTATGGCTTTATCCGCCTGAGCATGCCAATCACCCCGGATGCCAGCCATGAACTGGCCTGGCTGATGATTACCCTGTCGCTCATTGCCATTGTTTACATCGCCCTGGTGGCCCTGGTGCAGCAGGATATGAAGAAGCTCATCGCTTATTCTTCAATATCGCATATGGGATTTGTCACACTCGGCTTCTTCGTATTCAATGCCCAGGGCGTGGAAGGCGGCATGATGCAGATGATCTCCCACGGGTTCATCTCGGGCGCCCTGTTCCTGTGCGTTGGTGTGCTGTACGACCGGTTGCATTCGCGGGAAATTTCGTCCTACCGGGGCATTGCCAAGCCGATGCCGATTTTCGCGGCCTTCATGGTACTGTTCGCCATGGCCAATACCGGTCTCCCGGGTACTTCCGGTTTCGTGGGTGAATTTCTCGTCATCCTCGGATCATTCCAGGCCAATCCCTGGTTTGCCATCATCGCGGCACTGACCCTGGTATTTGGTGCTGCCTATACCCTGTGGATGATCAAACGGGTAATTTACGGTGCCGTACTCAATGACGCGGTTGCCGCACTGGATGATGTCAACAAGCGTGAAATTCTCATGCTCGGCATCCTCGCAGCCATGGTGCTGCTGATCGGCCTGTGGCCAAATCCGTTTCTCGAGGTCATGCATGTTTCCGTTGAAAATCTTCTCCAGCATGTGGAAGTGTCCAAATGCCTGAGCCTGTGCCGGTAATTACGATTAATATTTGGCACGACAAATATTCCGCACGATAAATTGATAGCGCCAATAAGATGAACCTGCAAACCCTACAGACCGCTCTCGCCATACCGGAAATTTTCATCGCGACAATGGCGTCCGTCATCCTGGTGGTCGGGCTGTACATAGACAAGGAACGCAGCGATTCGACCTGTTACCGGCTCGCTATACTATCGCTGCTCGCCACCGCTGCATTGATAGTCATTGATTTTTCCACCCAGTCGGTGACCGCCTTTAATGGGCTGTTCGTGGATGATCCCATGGCGGACCTGATGAAAGTGGGTATCTGCCTGCTGTCGGCGGCTGTGTTTGTATACAGCCGGGATTACAACACTGACCGAGGCATTTTCAAAAGCGAATATTACGTGCTTGGGCTGTTTTCGGTATGCGGCATGATGGTCATGGCATCGGCGAATCACCTGATTTCCCTGTATCTTGGGCTCGAACTGATGTCGCTGTGCCTGTATGCCATGATTGCCTTTTACCGGGATGACAAGCTGGCCGTGGAAGCAGCGATGAAATATTTTGTGCTGGGCGCGCTGGCATCGAGCATCCTGCTGTACGGCATGTCCCTGCTGTACGGCCTGACCGGTTCCCTCGAGCTGTCCGGCATTCGCCAGGGCCTGGCCACACTGGAACAGGACAACCTTGCGCTGGCCCTCGCAGTGGTGCTGGTGGTTGTTGCCCTGGCATTCAAACTCGGTGCGGTACCGTTTCACATGTGGGTGCCAGACGTGTACCACGGTTCGCCTACGTCCACGACTGCATTTCTCGGTGCAGCCCCGAAAATTGCTGCTTTTGCCATCATAATGCGCCTGCTGGTGGGTGGCCTCGAAGACCTCCAGGGCATGTGGCAGCAAATGCTTATTATCCTCGCATTGCTGTCAGTGGCCGCCGGAAATATCATCGCCATCGCCCAGGACAACCTCAAGCGAATGCTGGCCTATTCGACCATTTCCCACATGGGATTTTTCCTGTTTGGGATTCTTAGCGGTACTGCGGCGGGCTATAGTGCATCGCTGTTTTACGTGCTGGTGTATGCCACCATGAGCTGTGGGGCATTTGGCCTTATCCTGTACCTGGCCAGCAAGGGCTTCGAATCGGACCGCCTCGAAGACCTGCGGGGCTTAAGCAAACGCAGCCCGGGAATCGCCCTGCTTTTCCTCATCCTGATGTTTTCCATGGCCGGTGTTCCACCGACCGCGGGATTCTTTGCAAAGCTGTCGGTGATCAATGCCCTGGTCGATGCTGACCTGGTGTGGGTGGCGGTAGTAGCAGTGCTGCTGGCAGTAATCGGCGCCTACTATTACCTGCGAATCGTAAAGCTGGTCTACTTTGATGCGCCACAAACAGATGCGGAAATTACACCCAGGGGCAGCCGCTACGTGCTCGCGGTTAACGTTATCGCCATCGTTGCAATTCTGCCCTGGATCGGCACATTGATCTCACTGTGCGACCAGGTCATAGGAAAGTTTACCTACTAACCCTGCACTGGATTCTCTTTTCATGCAGCGCCACTGTAAGTGCATGAAATCACCCGCCCGATTCCCCTGTTATCTACTGGAGGCCACTACACCCCTTTAGGTACAATGCCGACCATGCCCGAAAACACCCATCGCGAAAAACTCAACCTCGGCCTGCTGTTTGGCGGCCGTTCCTGCGAACACGAAGTCTCGGTTACCTCGGCGACCTCCATACTTGAGGCTATCGACCGGGAAAAGTACAACGTCTACCTGGTCGGCATCGACAAATCCGGCTACTGGCACCTCGGTGATGATATTGCCGCAATTACCGACCAGGGTTCGGTCGCTGCCATCGAAGACGCTTCAGGAAACCCGGCTACGGTTTCCATGGGCCTGCATAACCAGGGAAACCTGGTGCCGGGCTCGAGCCCTGATGATCAGGGGGCGTCTCCCACGATACCCGCCCTGGACGTCATATTTCCGGTCCTGCATGGTACCTTCGGCGAGGACGGTACCCTCCAGGGGGTCCTGGAAATGGCCGGACTGCCCTATGTCGGCTGCGGTGTTGCCGCATCAGCCCTGGCCATGGACAAGGCCCTGGCGAAGATGGTGTTTGCCTCCGCAGGTATCCCCCAGGCGCCTTACACGGTGACCACGGCATTTGCGTGGAAAGATAACCAGGATTCGGTCATGGACGCGGTGGAACAGGCACTCGGCTACGCGGTATTCGTCAAGCCCGCAAACCTGGGATCCAGCGTCGGCATCAGCAAGGTAAAAACCCGTGGACAACTCTGCGCCGCCGTCAATCATGCGCTGGAATTTGACAACAAGGTAGTGGTCGAACAATCCATGGAGAACTGCCACGAAATTGAATGCTCGGTGCTCGGCAACCACGACCCCCGGGCATCCGTACTCGGCGAGATCATACCGGGTGCCGAATTTTACAACTATGAAACCAAGTACATCGATGACAAGTCCGAGCTGGTCATCCCTGCGCCCCTCGATGATGCGACGACTGCCCGGGTCCAGCAGATGGCCATCGATTCATTCAGGGCCATCGACGGCAACGGCCTGGCCCGGGTCGATTTTTTCGTCGACCGCGACACCATGGAAATCACCCTCAACGAAATCAACACCCTGCCGGGATTCACACCGATCAGTATGTATCCCCGGTTGTGGGCGGCCAGCGGCATTTCCTACCCGGATCTAATTGATCGGCTTATCGAACTGGCGATCCAGCACCATGACTCAAAGCAGACCCTGAAACGGGCATTCTAGGAATCTCCCGGCTACCGGCATGGGAGCCGGCAACGCGATACGATACAATCAGGAAAAGACAAACCGAGTATCCACTTGAGCACCCCTTCCGCGCTGCAGTCTTACCTCGAGGTTCACCCGGAAACCCGTTACCTCGACGTGTTTTATTGTGACCTTTCCTGTGTCATGCGGGGCAAGCGATTTCCCGTTGCCCAGGCAGACAAGGTGTTTAAAACCGGCATGATGACCCCGGGCTCGACCTTCCTGCTGTCAGTGAACGGTGAATCCATGGATCCCGAGGGCATGGGTTTTTCTGATGGCGATCCCGATGAAATGGGAATGCCTATTGACGGTACCCTGGTACCGTCACCCTGGGCCCAGCTGCCCACCGCCCAGGTCATGCTGACCCTGCAAAGCCTGGCAGGGGAACCTTATTACTTCGAGCCCCGCAATGTGCTGGCCCGGGTGCTGGAGAAATTCAGTGATCTTGGACTACGGCCCGTGGTGGCTTTTGAGCTCGAATTCTACCTGCTTGAATCCAGCCGGGGTGACGGCGGTGAACTGGTTCCTGCCCGTTCGCCGTTAACCGGGCAAAGAACCGATGCTACCCAGGTTTACAGCATGGACGATGTAGAAGACTTCAGCCTCTATCTCGATGAAGTCACCTCGACCTGTGCCATGCAGGGCGTGACCACCGGAGCGATTTCCGGCGAATATTCCCCGGGCCAGTTCGAAATAAACCTGCAGCACAGCGACCTGCCACTGCAGGCGGCAGACCATTGCGTCATGTTCAGGCGTGCCGTGCAGTGCATCGCCCGTAAGCACGGATGCCAGGCCACTTTCATGGCCAAACCCCATCTGGAAAACTCGGGCAGTGGGTTGCACCTGCACGTCAGCCTGCTGGATGCAGATGGCAACAATGTATTTGACGGCGGCGGTGATTACGGCACACCCGGCTGTGCAACGGATACCCTGCTCCACGCCATCGGTGGGCTGCGGGATACCATGGGCGATGCCATGGGATTCCTGGCCCCCAATGTCAATTCCTATAGCCGCTTTGTCCCCAACATTTACGTCCCGGTGACGCCAAGCTGGGGATATGAGAACCGCAGCGTGGCTTTTCGTGTGCCGAAAAGCCCGGGCAATGCGCGCCGCATCGAACACCGCATCGCCGGCGCCGATGCCAACCCCTACCTGACCCTGGCGACCCTGCTGGCCGGTATTCACCACGGTATCACCAGTAAAATTGACCCGGGCGAACCTGCCGAGGGCAACGCCGGAGAGCAGGTCAGCGAGGATGTTCCATTCCAGCTCGATGAAGCGATGTCCCGAACCCGGGGCAGCAAGACCCTGGGCAGCTATTTCGGAGAGCAGTACCTGAAGGCCTATACCAGCTGCAAAATCAGCGAAAAGGCAGCATACGAACAGTCAGGCGACGATGAAAGCAAGTGGTATCTGTAGACACCTTGTGTAGTGTCCTAATCTAGCCCTGATATAAAATACACCCCTGATAATTTAGTATTACAACCCCGGCACCTGCAAGGACAGCGCTGCATTCACACCAAAGAAAACACGTTATGAGAGATCCCCGTTACGACATTTTATTTGAACCTGTAAAAATTGGTCCGGTAACCGCCAGGAACCGTTTCTACCAGGTACCGCACTGCAATGGCCTTGGGCACGCTTTCCCGAAAGAAGAAGCAGCCATGCGAGGCACCAAGGCCGAAGGCGGCTGGGCCGTGGTATCCACCCAGGACGTGGAAATACATCCAACCTCTGCTTTTTCCCCGTTCAATGAAGGCCGGTTGTGGGACCGGGGCGACATGAAACGAATGGCATTGATGGTTGAGGCTGTTCATGAGCATGACTCGCTGGCCGCCATTGAGATCACCCACAATGGCCATGTCAGCAGCAACAGCCACAGCCGGCTGCCCATGATGGCGGTTTCCGAAATGGTAATGCAGCATTACGCCCCGGCCCAGACTTATGCCATGACCCGGAAGGACATCGCCAATTTCCGGCGCTGGCATCGACAAGCCGCCATTCGTTCCCGGGATATCGGCTTTGATATTGTCTACGTCTATGCCGCCCACGATCTCGCCCTGCCCTTTCACTTTGTTTCCCGCAACCACAATACCCGCACCGACGAGTATGGCGGTTCCCTGGAAAACCGGGTACGGCTGCTGAAAGAGGTTCTCGAAGACACAAAGGAAGCGGTCGGTGATACCTGCGGCATTGCCCTGCGTTTCGCCGTGGACGAGCTGATCGGTGACCAGGGTATCGTGTCCGACACCGAGGGCCGGGAAGTGGTGGAGATGCTGGCCGACTATCCGGATATCTGGGACGTTAACATCAGCGTCTGGGCCAATGATTCGCAAACCTCACGATTTTCCGAGGAAGGATTCCAGGAAGAATACACGGCATTCGTCAAACAGGTGACCGACAAGCCGGTGGTCGGTGTGGGCCGATTCACCTCGCCGGACACCATGGTTTCACAAATTAAACGGGGCGTGCTGGACATGATCGGCGCGGCCCGGCCCTCCATTGCCGACCCGTTTCTGCCTGAAAAGGTTTCCCAGGGCCGGGTTGAAGATATTCGAGAATGTATTGGCTGCAACATCTGCGTTTCCAGTGATATGACCATATCGCCTCTCCGCTGCACCCAGAACCCGACCCAGGCGGAAGAATACCGGCGCAACTGGCATCCCGAACAAATCGAAGACAGCACATCCAGTGACTCGATCCTGGTGATCGGGGCCGGGCCCAGCGGTTTGGAAGCCGCCATGTCCCTGGGCCGACGGGGATATAACGTGACCGTTGCGGATGCTGCTGATAATCCGGGCGGACGGGTGATCCGGGAAAGCCAGCTACCCGGGCTGTCGGCCTGGAAACGGGTGGTGGATTACCGCATGGGCCAGATTGAAAAACTCGACAATGTCCAGGTGTTCCAGCAGAGCGAACTGGACAAGGCCCAGGTGCTTGAATTTGCCCGCGAACTCGATGTCCAGCATGTATTGTGTGCGACGGGATCCGCCTGGGACCGCGAAGGGTTCGGCCGGCAGCACAATAGTGCGATTCAATCCGATGACAGTGTCCACGTGATCACTCCTGACGATATCATGTCAGGAGAAACGGTTTCGGGCGAGGTCACAGTATATGACGATGACCATTTTTACATGGGTGGTGTTATCGCCGAAGCCCTGGTGAAAATGGGGGTTGAAGTCACCCTGGTGACCCCGGCAGCGGATGTCTCAACCTGGACCCATAATACCCTCGAACAAGGCTATATCGAAAAGCAGCTGCATGACCTCGGCGTCGTCATTATCGAGAAGCATCGATTGAAAGCGCTCGAAAACGGCGCGGTGACCATTGAACATATTTCCAGCGGAAAATCACGCAGCCTGGAAACCGGTAATCTTGCCATGGTAACGGCGCGCAGGCCGCAGCATGGCCTGTATTTTGAACTGGAAGGGGATCCTGATGCCTTGCAGGAAGCCGGGATTAACTCCGTGATTCGTATAGGTGACTGTGTCGCCCCGTCAACCATCGCTGCCGCCGTGTATGCAGGGCACCTGTATGCGCGGGAATTCGACTGCGAAATCGATATCGACAAGGTTCAGTACCTGCGGGAACGCCCGGAAATTTAGGGAGCCTCAGTCACTCAGGCAACGTTTTTCCGACAGCAGCATGAAGAGGTGATAGCGGTGTCGGCACGGCCAATGGCCGCGTCCAGCTGGGTGGAGATTTCTTCCAGTACTGTGGTTTCACCTCGGTGCCGAAGGCATTCGGCCAGGCCGTGCAGGGACCAGATGTTGCCGGGGTGCCGGGCGCAGCGCTGCAGCCTGTTGTCGAGGCCGAGATCAGCACGGTAAACCGACTCCGCTTCGTCATGGTGGCCCTGTTCCAGTAGCAATGCACCGAGGGCGTGGCGAGGAGGGTGCATCCAGGCCCAGGGCTCGGAATAGGCCAGGTTGTCGTTTATCTGCACGCTTTGCCGCAGGTGCCCATAGGCGACATCGTGATGACCCTGGTGATAGTTCAACTCCCCTTCCATCATCTGTTCGGCCACGCCGAGGATTTCCAGGGCGGTGTTGTTGAAATATTTCCTGTGCGGGGCAATCTGGTCCCGTGAGGAATAGAACAGCTCGCGCTCGGATTCTGCAGCCTCGAAGTTTCCCAGGGTGGCATGGGCAATTGTCCGGGCATAGTGATGCATGCAGGTGGATACGCAATACAACCTGGCGGGTTCGGGCATCGGCGTGTCGATGATCTCCTGCCACTTGCCGAATCGCACCAGCACGTGCATTCTGGTGGAATGATATCCCTCCAGCGTGACCGTCATCTGCGGCCGGCCTTTCGCGTCCACGACATCGGGGCTCAGCGTTGCACACATCTCTTCGGCCGCTTCCAAAGCAGGCCGAAACTGCCCGAGGAACATACAGGTATACATCATCATATGCAGGTCGTGGCAGCGCGCCGTGGTGTAGAAATTGTAGGGGCCGGCATATTCCAGGTACATGCGATCGGCACGAATGGCCTTTACGCTGGCTGTCTTTGCCTTGTCATACTGCCCGCACAACACATAAATATGCCCTGGCATATGATTTATGTGGCCGGCGTCGGGACACATCGTGCCGAGGGTGTCAGCAGATTCGAGTGCCAGTTCCGGGCTGCCCGACATTTCCAGCACATGGATGTACAGGTGCAGTATTGCAGGATGCTGCTGGCCCCGGGTCGCTGACAGGGCCATGGCATTCTCCAGCACCTCCAGGCATTCCAGGGTATCGGCATTCTCAGCCGGCAGGTCTGTGTTGACATTCCACAACTTCCAGGGTGTGCGCGTCATCATCCCCTCAACAAACAGGGCGGCAATATCCAGGTCTTGCGGGAATTGATGGTGAGCCTTCCTCATTGCTTCGGCATAATCATCGTCCCATCGATCAAATTCTTCCTGTGTCACCGGGTGCCCGGCCTGGAATCGGGCAGCCAGGGCACGAACCAGGTCGGCTTCTTCAGCAGAGATGTTCCCGCTCAGGGACAACGCCTGTTGTACGTGGTCGAAACACAGCGCAGTGCACTGTTCCAGTTCCAGGGCGCTGTAATCGCACCAGGGAAAATTGTAGAAAGGCCCGGCCGCGTAGGCCACTCCCCAATGTGCCATGGCGCAGTGCGGATCAAACTCCAGCGCTTTCCTGAAGCAGGTTACCCCCTCTTCCTGGTTAAATCCGAAGCACCAGTTGAGTCCGCGGTCAACCACAGCTGGGCCTCACTGGAACAGGTAGTCACCTGGCGGGTATGGCTGCCGAGGTCAAAAGGCGGATACATTACATTTTCGTTACAGTTATGTGAAAGCGCCGATCTTAAGCGATTACGGCGCCGGATTGAAAGCGGAACATCCCCGCCATCTACCCCCTCAAATCCCCGTCTTTTACTCTCCCACTTCCCCGCGGAAGCGGGGATCTCATTACGTTATGTAGAGCGTTTAAAAGATCCCCGTTCATCCCCGCGAAGGCGAGGACCTTCTCGATTTACTTTACAGATTCGTTACGAGTTCCCTGCGCCTGTCCCCGCGGAAGCGGGGATCTTCTACAGGCATTGCGGCGCCCAATGAGATCCCCGCTTTCGCGGGGACGGGGAATTAAGACGATTCCTGCAATTCAAGAAATTCTTCGATAGCCTGCTCTACTTCCGGCGCGTCCAGAATAGCGTGTAGTCCGTCTGGAATGACCATTGACCTGGAGCCGTTGATTTTGCGTATCACGTTGCAACTGGTCCCCGCATAGTAGTCGTCTTTTTCACCGATTATGGCCAATACAGGGACACCCTCCGGCGCTTTTGGCCGACCGCCGTTACAATTGGCCAGGGTGATGATATGTGCCGCAAATCCAGGCTGGCCCCAGGCCGCCACTGCTGCACCGCCCTCGCTGATTCCCATAAGGTACACGCGCTCCTGGTCGACCCAGGATAAATCACGAATCATCTCCCGGGCGTAACCCAGTTCCTCTATTCGTTTATCCATTACATCCTCACCACAGGGTTCACGATTGGGGCGGGCAAAGCTGTCAGGTTCGAAAACTGCATAACCCTTTTCCATTAAATTGACACGGTAAGGCGCTGGGCCGCGCAAGAGACCGGCACATCCGTGCATGACCAGTACTGCCGGCGCTTTTGCATCAGGCCGGATGTGGCCAGTAGCAACGTCGGTCCAGGCCGGGTTGTTAATTTTTTCCGCTTTCGATTTGGTATGGGGGTAGCCGTACCAGTATGCCGAGCCATCCCTGGTGATGGAAGCAGGGACCGTATAATAACCCCATAGCCATGTAGCCATCATTTCATCTACACCTTCGGGAAGGTCGATATGATGGGACTGGCCAGGGTTGCTGATAGATGCCATGGCGAGGAACAGAATTGCAATTAAACTGTTTTTCATTTGAGTTCTCCTGTTGTCTAATTATGTTTTACCGTTTATTGCAACCCGGCCTTGACTTTTTTCCACTTCTTCACGGGCACATTCCTGACTGCCGAATCTTCGTCATAGAACAGGTACAGCTTGTTATCGACGATGCGCCAGGTTTCCGGGTCGATATCATGTACCAGGTTATGCCCGGGAATGACGGCATCGGTGGAACAGAAGCCACCATAGTTGGGCAGGTATCCCATTGGATCGTTTATGAACAGTTGTTTGTGGTCCTGGTTGGCGAAAACCCATTTCCTGTCGAGCCATTCATGGCTTATTGAGTCAACACCCTTTACGGACGGAGCATGGTGAAATAGGCCACCGGGTCATAGCCTTCGATAGCCAGGTTTTCATCATCAGTATCTGTGGCACCCGCCCGCGCTGCACTGAAAAAAATGACCAGGCTTATAACCATTGTCCCGGAAATACCTCGACTAAGATAATGTAAAAATTTATTTTCTATTGGTGTTTTTTGCATAAACTTATCCTCTATTTTGTTGTGTGATGTATTTAATATGTGTTTTGTTTATTGCGTGTTCTGCTTATTGCGCAGCAATGGTCTTTTTAATTAATGCCGTGATGTCCTCATGGTAAGTCGCACAGCTAAGTGGGGTATAACCGCTGTAAGTCGTTGCGTTAACATCAGCGCCGTTGGCCAGAAGAAGCTTGGTTAACTCCATGTGGCCATTGTGGGTAGAGTTGTGTAACGGCGTGTAATCCTCCGCGTCGCGGGAATCGACAAAAACACCGTTGGCGAGAAGCAGATCAACGGCATCAGTTTGCCCCGCCCTGGCCGCATAATGTATTGGTTTTGCACCAGTATGGCTTTCTATATTCACGTCAGCGCCATTTTCGATTAGCAGTTTTAACATTTCCATATTTCCATTTCTCGCGGCGAAATGTAGCGGGGCAATTCTTGACCACGATTCACCCGGGTTCAGGTTCACGTCCGCACCGTTGTCGATTAGAATCCTCATGATTTCTATATCGCCGTGCCGCGCTGCCAGCTGTAGCGCCGTGGCGTTGGCAGAACTCCCTTCATTGATATCAATGTCGGTTTTAACCAGAATCAGGACTTGATCCTTATCGCCCTTTATTACTGCCTCGTGTAGCGGAGCCGCAAGGACAACAGGCCCTGTAACCAGGAAAACCAATCCAGCTACAAAATAACGCCAGTTTGGTAAATACGCTCTTTTCATCGTGCTTTTCGTCGTGTCTTTCATCGTTCTTCCTGGTTCCAATAATTCGAGATAGCCAGCTGCTCTGTTGCAAACCGCTAAAACTGTTAATATTCCGGCACAATCAGGCTAATATTCCGCTTGTGTACCTGACCGATGACATTGAAACATTTCCAGGGCAAAAACATATGGAGAAACCCTAACGTTTTCCTAACGGTAATTTAATTCTATTAACATCAAAGGCTTACGCCGATACTAGTGAGAACAAAAGACCATCCCGAGGTTCTCAAAATATGAGTGACAACGGAAAATCTGATTGGAATCCGGAAATTGAGCCCTTTCTGATCGGGGAATTCGAAGTCGATGCAAGCACGCATTGCATCAGTAAGGAAGGCGTCTCCACCAGGCTCGAACCCAGGGCCATGGCGTTGCTGATCTACCTTGTGCACCGACCGGGGTCTGTAGTCAGCCGCGAAGAGCTGGAGCGCGAAATTTGGCGGGGCATGGTGGTAGGGTACGATGCGCTGAATAATACAGTCGCAAAGCTGCGGAAAGCCTTCGAGGACGACACCAGGAATCCGCGATTTATTCAAACCGTGCCCAAAGTAGGCTACCAGCTGATTGCAGAAGTCGGTGTATCACCAACGTCTGTAGAAGCTGTCGTATTTCATATCCCTGAGGTCGCATCGAACCCTTCACTGGAGCGGAAACTCACTGCCATTTTTTATGCCGATGTAGTCGATTACAGCCGGCTGACCGGGCTTGATGAAGAAGGCACACACCACACTTTACGGGGCTGTCTCGATCTAGTAACCGACCTCATTGATCGTTACCAGGGCAGTGTTGTGCATTTTGCCGGTGATGCCATATTGGCAGAATTTGATACCGCATCGAATGCGTTGAGTTGTGCCGCCACAGTGCAGCAGCAACTGGAAGCAGGTAACAGGGATATCCCGGACGATCGCAAGATGCAGTTCCGCATCGGCGTCAACCTGGGTGAAGTGATAGTCGATCGTGGGGATATTTATGGTGACGGTGTCAATGTTGCCGCAAGGCTGGAGGCCCTGGCCGAGCCCGGCGGAATCTGCCTTTCCGGAAGTGTATTCGACGCCATAAGCCACAAACTGCCGCTTGACTACAATTTCCTTGGTGAGCGCCAGGTCAAAAACATAGAAAAACCGGTACGCGCTTACCAGGCAAGACTGAAACCCGGTATTCCATTACCGCCACCTGAAAAACGGGCATCCGTGGCAACCGTCAAGCAATTCGGCACAAAATCAGTCGCAGTAGTTTTATCAGTTTTATTTGCTGTGGCTGCGATCACAGTGGCCTGGGATGCAGCCGTGGCAGCAACCTGCTGATAGTGGAAGTATTTCGGACCCGGTAGCAGCGATCAATTCAGGTAAACCCTCCATCGCGGTGCTGCCATTCAAGAATATAAGCGATGATCCAGCCCAGGGATTCTTTGCGGATGGAATGACAGACGATTTGATCACGGATTTGTCCGCGGTATCAGGACTGGCGGTGATCTCACGCCATGCCGTGTTACATATAAAGATAAACAGATCCCGCTTGACCAGATGGCCCGGGAGCTGGGTGTTCGTTATGTTCTGGAGGGCAGTGTACGCCGTTATGATGAAGATATCCGCATTAATGCCAGCCTGGTTGAGGCCAGTAATTCCACGGCGATCTGGAGCGATCGTTATGAAGGGCATGCAACTGAATTATTTGATCTGCAAAATCGCGTGATTAGCAGTATCGTAAGCGCGCTAGAAATAGAACTGACGGACAGCGAAAAAGCCCTGTTGGCAAAGAAACCAACTAATAACCTGGAAGCTTACGATTATTTCCAGCGTGCGGAGCGTCGCCGGCTGGTGGAGCACCGGTCCAATCCCACGACAAATAACGATAATTTAGGCGATGCTATTAAATTGTATGGGAAAGCAATTGAACTCGACCCGGGTTTTGCCCTGGCCTATGCGGGCCTCGCAATAATTGGTTTCGAAGTGTGGCTGGGGGAAGAAACACATATAATGCCCATAGGTGCAGCAAGAAAGATGGCGTATGATTCGGCCAGCAAAGTGAGCGAACTGGACCCCGATAACCCGGTAGCATACTCCGTGCTGGCGCTGCTCCAGGCCACAGATCGCCAATTTGATCTGGCTATTGAATCGGCGCAAACTGCCGTAGACCTCGATCCAAAAAGTGCTGATGCTTATGCGATCCTGGCCCAGGTCCTGGCCTATTCCGGCCAACATAAAAAGGCTTTGGCTGCGATTGACAAATCGTTTGAACTGAACCCACAACCATCTGACCAAAACTACGGTTTGCGCGGTCGAATACTGTTCTTCAACAACCAAATTACCGACGCAGTATCTGCTTATGAAAAGGTTCATGTGGATCTCCTTCGATTCCGACACGAACTGGTAATGGCCTATGCCGAACTTGGACTACTGGATAGTGCCGCGGCAACATTCAGTAAATTACAGGAGCGCATTCCATTCGCAAACCTGGGCTATTACAGAACCCGTTACTCACACTATAAACGTCCCGAGGACTTAGATCGCATGATCTCAGCCTTGCGCAAGGCGGGCGTCCCGGAAAATGCATATGGTTACACCGAACTCCCTGAAAACAGGCTTGATACTGACGAACTGGAAGCGTTGGTAAAATTCCAAACCTGGAGCGGGAAGGATGCCATGGGGGTGAGCTTTATCCAGCAAATTTCAGGAGATGGGCGAATCGCTTTCAGTAATGAATATACCATGCTGGTTGGCACAACAAGGGTCGAAGGCAACTCACTTTGCGTAATATTCAGCAGCAGCTTGATGGGGCGAGAAGACTGCAGTTACATTTATCGCAATCCAGGCGGAACCCGCGAAGAACAAAATGAATACGTACGGTTGTCCCTTGGCACTGTGTTTTACTTTACTGCGCGGTAATCATCAGAGCCCGTTCCCGTTTATCCCCGCGCCCAGTCCCCACTTTTTACCCTCCCACTTTCCCGCGGAAGCGGGAATCTCCTACAGGCATTGCGGCGCCCAATGAGATCCCCGCTTTCGCGGGGACAAGCGGGTGATATAATTGCTGCCCGCATGAAAAGAGAAATGGAGAATGAGTAAAACCCGAATCGAAACCGACTCATTCGGACCCGTCGAGGTGCCGGCGGATAAGTATTGGGGAGCGCAAACCCAGCGGTCACTCGGCAACTTCAAGATTGGTACCGAGACAATTCCGCAGCCACTGATTAAGGCGCTGGGCATCATAAAACGCTGTGCAGCACAGACAAATATTTCCCAGGGCATTATCGATAAAAAAATCGGGTCGGCCATAGTCAATTCAGCCGAGCAAGTCATTGATGGCAAACTTGACCATCACTTCCCACTGGTTGTATGGCAAACCGGATCCGGCACCCAGTCCAACATGAATGCAAACGAAGTCATCTCTAACCTGGCTATCGAGCAACTGGGTGGTGAAATGGGTTCCAAATCACCCGTTCATCCCAATGATCATTGCAATCTGAGCCAGTCATCGAACGACACTTTTCCCACTGCGATGCATATCGCAACCGTAGAACAGCTGCACAGCACGCTAATTCCGGCCCTCGAACATCTGCACCTGGCTCTTGAAGATAAATCAGCACAATGGCATGACCTGATCAAGATCGGCCGCACCCATTTGCAGGATGCAACGCCAATCACCCTTGGCCAGGAGTTCTCGGGTTATGCGGCACAAGTCGAATTGGCCGTTGCGCGAATTCAGGACAGCCTGGTTCGGCTTTACCCGCTCGCACAGGGTGGTACAGCGGTAGGGACCGGAATCAATTCCAGACAGGGATTCGCGGAGCTGTTTGCCAGCGAAGTTGCTGATTTTACCGGGCTGCCATTCACTTCTTCCCCAAACAAGTTTGAATCACTGGCCACTCACGATGCCATGGTTGAAATATCAGGCGTCCTCAACACCATTGCGGTGGGCCTCAACAAAATAGCCAACGATATACGCCTGCTCGCATCGGGCCCGCGTTCGGTATTGGAGAATTGCAATACCGGAAAACGAACCAGGTTCATCCATCATGCCGGGTAAAGTCAACCCGACTCAATGCGAGGCCTTAACCATGGTATGCGCCCAGGTCATGGGCAACCATACCACGGTGACTGTGGCAGGCGCACAAGGTCACTTTGAACTGAATGTGTTTAAACCTGTAATCGCCTATAACGTACTTCAATCGATTCGATTAATCAGTGACGCGGCGATAAGTTTTACCGACAATTGCGTTATCGGTATTGAACCTAATCGTGACCGAATCGAGGAACTGCTGGAAAACTCCTTGATGCTGGTCACCGCCCTGGTCCCCACGATTGGATATGACAATGCCACTAAGATAGCCAAGCTGGCGCATGAGAATGGAACGACACTGCGCCAGGAAGCGGTTGCGGGCGGGTTTGTCACGGCAGAGGAATTCGATCAAATTGTCCTGCCGGAAAAAATGATCCAGCCACAGCCATAGTGCCCGGGCATCAGCCTAAGCCAGAAAGCCTAAGCCAGAAAGTCTGAGACATATTCCCAAGGCGGATTAGTGTCAGACAGCCGCCACCTGCTCCTGATCGCGGAACCCAACAGTTACCGAATTGCCGCTTATCTTGCAGCGGCAACACAAATGCGTATGGAGGTCCTGATTGCCTCCCGTGGACACTACTCCCTGATTTCAGAAGTGCACGATGGTCTTCACGTGGATTTGGAAGACCAGGATTTATCGCTGAAAACCATTCTTCAGCAGGCCAGGGTCACCCCGTTTGCCGGTGTCATCGGCATTGACGACAGCACCGTTGAACTCGCGGCAAAAGCAGCACGGGAGTTTGGGCTACCCCATAACCCACCTGCCGCGGCACAATTAACCCGGCGCAAGGACCTGGCGCGGGCACAACTTGTGGATTCCGGCTGCCTCACACCTCTCCACTGGCTGATCAATCTTGACCGGCCTTTGCAACAGCAAATGGAGGGCATTACATTTCCGTGTGTGGTCAAACCCCTGATGCTGTCTGCGAGCCGCGGCGTTATCCGCAGCAACGACAAAGCCGAACTCATCGAAGCCTGTAATCGTATCGAACCGATGCTGGCCGATGAACGCGACTTCTATCAAAAACGTCACTTGCTGGTTGAATCGTACATTGACGGTGTGGAAGTTGCGTATGAAGGGTTTCTCCGCCACGGAGAACTGACAACGCTGGTGATTTTCGACAAACCCGATCCGTTGACGGGGCCATACTTCGAGGAAACAATTTACGTCACTCCCTCTGCCCTGTCTCCCGGCCTGCAGTCCACTGTCAGGGAACAGGTTGCCATGGCCTGCAAGGCCTACGGGCTGACCACCGGACCGGTCCACGCTGAATTGCGGATTAATGAATCCGGTGCCTGGATACTGGAAGTGGCCGCCCGAACCATTGGCGGGGAATGCGCTCGCAGCCTGGATAATGTTGACGACAAAGGAAAGGAATTTAACCTGGAGGAATTGGTGATCTCCCTTGCGGTTGGACAGGACTATGAACTATCACCGCCCGGCGAGGCCAGGGGAGTCATGATGATTCCCGTTCGCAAACGGGGAGTCCTGAGGCGGGTGGAAGGGCTCTCCGATGCAAATCGGGTCGAGCATATCGAGGAAATAAAAATATTCATCCGCACCGGAAACACGTTGGTGCCGTTACCTGAAGGAAATCAGTATCCCGGATTTATATTTGCGCGCGCCGATACCCCGGACGATGTGGTGGCTGCTCTCAGGGAAGCCCATGGAAAACTGGAATTCGTAATCGCTCCGATTATCAATACCAGGCTCGGGCAGTAGCGATAACCTCTGCTACTTCTTTTCTGAAGTACCCGCGCCAGCGGCGTGGAAACCTGCCGGCAGCTGGCCATAGTCCCCTTCTTCGAAGAAAAATCCTGTCATGTGTTTTTCCATCAATTCCTGGGTTTCCGGGTCAGATGAATTGAGTCCATTTTCATTGATAATTGTCACCAGCCGTTCAAGCCAGCGTGACCACCCATCTTTGGAAACATGTTCAAATACCCGTTGCCCAAGCGCCCCCGGATAGGGCGGAGAATCAAGCGGTTCAGCTTCCTGCTTTAGAACAACACAGTTTACGGTTTTGTCAGGCATAAAATACTATCTATGGGATTAATTTCGGAGTATATCGAATTATGCTCCCGGATTCCCTGTTCCCGCGCCCTGTCCCCGTGAAAACGGGGATCTTTTTTAAATCCACGTTAGCCTTTCTGAGATCCCCGCTTCCACGGGGACAGGGCCTGCGGCTCCTGATTCAACTTTAACTGCAAATATCG
>PVMK01117929.1_pt1 | contig 27616 bp, 20 predicted proteins | sample 1853481 | NCBI WGS metagenome assembly PVMK01 (sample SAMN08533507, study PRJNA380276) | Marine sediment metagenome, whole genome shotgun sequencing project. | reverse complement strand
AAATGTACCTGTTAATTCTGCTGCTGGTCGGCGCAGAGTTGTCAATATAGATACCGCCACCGCCATTAGTAGAATTAACAGGTACATTTCCTTCAATGATACAGTTCTGGATAGTCGGCGTGGCGCCGGATATGTATATGCCCCTGGCTAGCGCACCAGTCGCCTGGTTGTCAATAGTAAAGCCGTCCAGTATGGCACTTGATCCCTCACTGGTATCAAAGGTGACAACCGGCAGGTTTGTTCCGGTACCGGCTATTGTTATCACGGCAGCACCGTCAGTTTTGACAGTAATATTCTTACCGCCAAAATCTATATTTTCGTTGTAGGTATGGGTCTGATCGACTGGACTTATTGCCGCACAAACGCACACGGTCTGCCCTTCTGCTGCAGCATTTATGCCGGCCTGGATTGTAGTTGGAGAGCCATCATAACAAACGTTAATATTACCAAATTAAATGAAATTATATTTTAAAATACAGAAACGCTCAATTAATTTTGGGAACGCACACTAAACAATATTGCTTATTGTTAAATAATATCTTATTTTATTTACTGTACCACACTGTGGCAGTAGTCCAAACTGGGGATTATTATTTGGGAACGCGCACTAAATAATAGCGAAAGGGCCAATAATTTTTGGGCAAAATCCCAACCTGTCGGTTCATATTGTAAGATGCCACATTGTGACCTGGATTAAATAAGATAATTAAACTGCTAGCATTCCTGACAAAAAGCAATTATAAAATTTTTTTTAAAATTATGAAAACAATGGCCCGTTTTTTGCAAAATTATATTCTGAAAATAGTATCTTATTTTATAAGGTATATTTATATTTAGTTTAGGATCAACGCACCCCGGGAGATGATCGATGCCTGCGTGGCCGGTCTGAACGCCTGGATGAGATCATCAAGAGGTGACCGCGCAACTCGTGTTTGACCGAATGGGAGGCTAAACGCGAGGCCGACAAAATTAGAGATTGACATATCATGTATCCTCAAATATTCTTTCGTGCCTTAATGTGCAGTTCATCACTGATTAGTGGGTAATCTGCTTCCTTTGCCCATCACCCCTCGGGGTGATGGGCTTAATGGGTGGCTATCATTAAATACTTAAACCTCTTCCTTTTGATGGGGAGAGTATGCAGGGAGTGAAGATGAAAGGAAAAAAATATTTTATTATCATTTCAGGTCTTATATTGCTCCATTTACTGGCCAGCCCCCTGCTTGCTTGTAAAGATCGCCTTCTCGTTGTTGCGGTGGGCGATTCCATTGACCAGGTTATCATGGGACAAATGTTGTCCATACTGATTAATGAGAGGACAGGGACCACGGTTGAAATCGTGCAGCCGGGAGATATACAGGCCAGCCACGAAGCGGTATTGCAGGGAAAGGCTAACATTTATATCAATTATGTAGGAATGGCAGGGGCCGGCACGGAAGGGTTAAACGCTCTGGATGAGCCCCAAAAGGCATATATATTGGTCAGGCGGTCCTACATGGAAAAATTCGGCATGGTTTGGTTGAAACCCTTCGGATTCCAAGGCCCGCTGCCCCAGGCGGCCCCTTCCGGGGAAGTCGATAGAACCTTGGCGGCGCCTGTAACCACCAAGGATATAATAAAAAAATTTCCAATTTTGGACAGGCTGATAAACAAACTCGCCGGCCGGGTGGATAATAAAACCTTGGAGGAACTCCGGAAAAAGTCTGAAAATCAGGATGTCGAAATAACGGTAAGGGAGTTTTTAACTTCCCACAAACTGATATAGGTAGGCAATGAAGGATGATGAAAAACTATTTTTTACGATAATTGGTGTCTGGCTTGGACAGGGCCCGGTCCCTTGCCACGGACAAACATGAACTTGAGAATAAAGAAGAAAAACTAAAATTTGTAGGCGGGATATAACCGGTAGGAGTTCTTATGAAGAGGATTTACCCTTTTGTGGTGTTTTTTATACTATTACCCTTTCTTTTTGGCTGCCAGGGGAATGGAGATGGAGTGTCTGTCTTGGATGAAAAACCCATAAAAATAGGCTTTATGATCTGCAACAGCAGGGCTGAAAGCAAGGCAAGGTTTGAGCCGATAGCCGCCTATCTTAGCGAGAAGCTTGGCCGTAAGTTTGAACCAATACTGATCGATACCTACAAATTTGAAGAATATGTTCGGGATAAAAAGGTTGACTTTACACATACAAATTCCATGCTAGCCATCAGTTACAATGAGGATTACGGGCTCAAGCTTCTGACGGTGGATAAAAGGGGACGGCAAGACCACAAGGACTCTGGTGCCATCATCACGCACAAGGATAGTGGTATCAAGAATTATGACGATATGCGGGGCAAGACCATGATATTCGGTCCTGCGCTGGCGCCGTTCGGTTATATGGCCCAGTATTATCTTATGTTAACCAACGGGCTGGATCCGGAAGAGGATCTGTCATACTACGCCATAGCCGGGGGTTCCTACAAGCACGAGAAAGTAATATATTCAGTGTTATACGGGCGCTACGATTTGGGGTCGGTTCCCCGCATTGACTTGGATCTCATGGAAGAAGAGGGCAAGATAGACTTGGATGATTTTCATATTATAGGCGAAAGCATACCTATGCCTTACTGTACGGTGGGGGCCATGCCCGACGTCGATCCAGCCCTGGTTCAAAAGGTTAAGGAGGCGCTCTTGAACCTTAAGCAGGATGAGTCCGTGCTGTATGAAGGCGAGGTATTAAAGGTTTTGGACAGGGCTTGGCTGCATGGATTCGCTGAAGCCGATGACAGCGAATTCGACCTTATCCGGGAGCAGCTGAAACGAAACAATATGGAACCATATAAGAAATATTGATCCAACGAAAAGAAAATTAAGGAGTTAATCTGGGATGCCGACTCCCCTAATAAGGGGGCTGGCGTGCCATGGTAAATGTAAACGTCCACAAGCCCCCTATCTTTGTACGATCAGGCCGGCTTACATGGACAAACTATTTTGATTCCCCGGCATCTGCTTGCACAAATCTATGGCCACGAATCTGTGGTACTACCAAACGCTTACAGGATGGTGGTTTCCGTAAAGCAGTAGCCCCGGTGAATGGATACGAATTATAATGGACCGATTTGACAAATTTAACATAACTATTCTCGTGCTTATCTCCCTGATAACCATTGGCATGTTGGTGAACCAGGAAATAATAAAAAGGCGCCTGGGTGTTGGTGATGCAGAAGCGGCAGAAATGGCGTTATATTACGCCGAGAAAATGGCGTTAAATGCAACGATCTACCAGGAGGTTATTTCCTTAAAGGAACAGGAGCTCTATGGTGAGGCCATGACCAAACTGCAGGAGGTAATGAAAACCTACCCGGGAAAACCTCAATCCTATGTCTATATGGCCCAGTTGTCTCTCAAGTCCGGGAAATTAGCCGACACCATCCATAACTACCGCCTGGCGGTGGAGAAAGATCCTGATTTTATGGATAAAAATACGCCCCTGTTCATAGGGCACGAAATAAAGGAACTGGTCACCGAGAGTCTTCCGAAATTCGGGCGCGAGAAAAAACTAAAACCCAAAGACAAAGCGGTCAGGAATGCTCTGAAAGATCTTTACTATCTTCAAAGAAGATTGGCTGGGGGATGTGAATAATGAAAGCGTTAAGAATGATAGATGCTACTATTATAACCGGGGCCTTACTGGGGCTTGGCGGGGTGTTTCTGGTCTATTTTGGCAACCCGACGAATTCAGGACTCTGTATCTCCTGTTTTCTCGAAAATTTAGCCGGGTCCATGCAACTCCATGATAATATTCGTATGAGCTACATCCGGCCTGAGCTCATCGGGTTTGTACTGGGGTCTTTTTTTATTGCTTTACAATCCCGCCGGTTTAAAGTAACTGGCGGGTCCTCACCGATTGTTCGATTTTTACTGGGCTTCTTTATACTTGTAGGCTGTGCCGTTTTCATCGGTTGCCCTATCAAGATGATATTACGTTTGGCAGCTGGTGACCTAACCGCAATTGCTGCCACAGTTGGGCTTATATTCGGTGTCTGGCTGGGGACCAGGTATATCAGAGCGGGGTTTAGTCTGGACAGGGTGAAGGAGCTGCCCCAGTTAAACGGCTATATCATTCCTTTTTTTGCCGGCCTCTCGCTCCTTTTTCTGTTGCTCAATCCTTCATTTATCATCATTGGAGAAAAGGGGCCGGCCGCTATGCGCGCTCCAATATATATATCATTATTGCTGGGACTGGCTATCGGAGTGTTTGCCCAGAAATCGGGACTATGCATCACCGGCGGAATACGTAATTTCTGTCTGGTCAGGGAAACAACTCTGCTGAAAGGAGTAATCACGGTCTTCGTGTCAGCCCTTATCTTAAGCCTCATCATGGGCCAGTTTAATTTGGGAATAAATGCCCAACCATCATCCCACCTGAGCCATGGCTGGACTTTCCTGGCCATGGTTCTTGTAGGCCTTGCTTCCACATTGATTGACGGCTGCCCTTTCAGACAGTTAATCAAGGCCGGACAGGGCGATGTGGATGCCGGGATAACCATTTTGGGTATGACTGTCGGCGGTGCCCTGGTAATATCCTGGGCCCTCAGGAGCACTTCGGCCGGCCCGACTTTTGAAGGAAAAATTACGGTGTTAGCAGGCCTGATCTTTTCATTGATTTTAGTAATGGTGTATAGAAAGAGAAAGCCGGCCTGATTTGTTATTATTTTAACTTTCGGAGTTTATTCAATATAGTGAAGGAATTTAATAAAATTCGTTATTCTGGAACGACGGGTGGTGTTTGCAGCCACGTCGGCCCATATGTTGACCCACGCTTATATGATGATTTTTCCCACAGTATTGGTGCTGATTGCCAATGACCCTCTTCTGGGAATGAAGCAATATTTTCAATTGGGTGTCATAGGGACTGTCTGCTACGGCCTCTTCGGAATAGGGGCAATCCCTTCCGGAATGTTGGCTGACAGGTATGGATCTCAAAGGATGCTTGTCATATGTGTCTTTGCCAGCGCTTTGTCTTCTCTGGCGGCCGGCCTCTCATCTTCCCTGTATTTGTTTGTAACGGCCATGGTGTTCCTGGGTCTGGCCGCTTCCATCTATCATCCATCAGGGCTTTCATTAATTTCCAGAAATGTGGAAAAAAGGGGGAAAGCGATGGGGATTCATGGTGTTGGGGGCAATATCGGCCTGGCATTGGGCTCTATCCTCTCTGGAGCTGTCGCCGCCTTGTGGGGCTGGCGTTCCGCCTTTATCCTGTTTGCTGTCCTGGGATTTATCCTGGGCGTCATGATCACCAGGTTAAACACCGGTGATGTAATCACCCTCGGCAAGGTAAGTAGTAACAGCGGGGCTGGCAAGACTGGGCTCTCCTCCATACCTTTAATCCTTCTTTTGATTTATATCAACTGTATGCTGTATGGATTGTGCTACCGGGGATCAATGATGTATTTCCCCAAGCACTTTATCCAAAACATCCATTTTGCCTTTAACGATGTTGGCAAGGCCGGCTTTCTGGTCTCCCTGGTCGCCATGACTGGAACGCTTGGGCAATTGCTGGGAGGCATTCTTTGTGATAGACTGAAAAAACCGGAATATTCCTATCTTTTGGTCTTTCTGTTCTCCACTCCTCTTTTTTTTACCATCTGGCTGTTCAAGGACTGGAGTCTATTGGCCATTAGTTTACTGTTTGCCCCGTTTTTCTTTGCCTGGCAACCTATCCAAAACACCTTGATTGCCAAATATACCCCACAGGCAGCCCATGGACTCAGTTACGGGGTCAACTTTTTGCTGCTTATGGGAGTGGGCTCCCTGGCCGCAACTCTCGGGGGCTATATTACAGACAACTTGGGGGTGGCCTCCGTATTTGCCGTGCTCGGTTTCATATCAAGCCTTTCCCTGCTGCTGGTCTTCTATATCCTGAAAATTCCCAGTCTCCCGGGCGCCAATGCCCCAAGCCATAGTGAATAATTAAAAATGAAAAAAGGATGACAAAAGATGAAATGGTTTAAGACAAACACGAAAGAGGATACATCTCCCATGCAGGAATCAGTGACCAGGGGGCTTTTGATATTCGCCCACCCCACAACTGTAATATCTGTTGAGGAGGTACTAAAAGATGAGGGCTATAAAATAAGGGTGGTTAGCCCGCCTACCCAGTATAGAACCGGTTGTGATCTCTGCGTTGAGTTTCCGCTGGCTGAGGAAGCTGCCATAACCGAATTACTGAATACAACCGGGTTAGCACCCCTGGATGTGGTGCCCATAACCTCAAAGGGAATGGAACCCTTACAGTTTGTCAGGAAAAAGGACTTTGGCCAATACCTGATGGTTAGAGCGGCCAATATGAAAATGACCGTTGACAAAGAAAACAAAGATAATTGTCAATATTTCCGGGGGCGGCTGTCCGGATGTACCTCACCTGGCCACTGAGATGATAGGAAAACGGCTTCGGGATGCACCTAATCCGGGAGAAGTAGGCTTTTCTTTATGTGCCTATTCTCTGAACACCGCCCGTGAAGAAATAATCAAACAGATAGGAGATTAATAAATAATTATGCTTTTGTTAGCAGGCGCTGTACCTATTGATAAACTTCCTCTGCTGATCGGGGAAATAGAGGTTAACGGACAAGAGGTCAAGATAGGGGGGCATGACTTGGCTATCAACAGAGGGAATGAAGCCATGATGGCCGCCGCCTGTCTGATTTGTCAGGAATATGGAGTGGAAAGTCCGGTTGGCTTGGTAGCCGGTGATATAGGTAAAAGGCAAGGAAGTGAAAAAATCTATGAGTATCTGGCAGAGAATCTTCCCAACATGAATGTCGGGGTGCTGACTCTCCATTACATCATGCCGGATTTAAAAAGGAACAAGAAGGTGTTGGCAGCTATCGACACCATGAAAGAAAAACCAATTTTAATCGCTGATGCCGGCAGCATGTATGTGGCCAAGGCCGGCGGTGATGCCCACTATTACGATGTTTTTACCCCGGATCTTGGAGAAACCGCTTTCCTGGCCGATGATAAGGCGGATCACCCCACCTTCACTCGGGGCTTCATCTTCCATATGGAAAATAATGTTCCGGAGTTGATCCGCAGGGCCTATGCGACAAATAATACTGCCCCAACTTTATTCGTCAAGGGCAGTGTCGATTATATTTGCCACGACAACGAGATATTATATACCATTGATCAGCCGAGCGTGCCGGCAATGGAACCGATAGGGGGGACAGGCGATTTAATAACCGGTATGATCAGCGGCTTGATCCATGCCGGAAAATCGCCGGTCGAAGCCTGTCGGATCGCCGGGCATGTAAACAGGAAGGCGGGCGAACTATCCCAGCCCACACCCGCCACCCAGGTCAGTGATATATTAAAATTCATTCCCGCCGCCCTAGAGGAGGTTCTTGCGCTGCAAGGATGAGCTATGCCGAAAGTTATTATCCCTTTTTCATGTCGTAACTATACCGACAATCAGCACGAGATCAACATGGACGGCGAAAGCCTTGAAGAAATAATGGAAGGTCTTTGGCGCCGACATCCCGGATTGAAGATTATCATTGATGATCCCGCTATGCTATCCATCTTCGTCAATAGCAGATTGGTCACCACCGGAATCGAAAAATGGGATGTGGTATCCTTAAACAAGGAAGACGAGATTACGCTTATAATTCCAATTGCCGGCGGTTAGGGGGCTGGTATATATGACATCACTTGCGCAAATAAACCGCATAATACTGCCTGACTCCAATTGGCAAGAGATTTTGGCGCACGGCAAGAGGAAACTGGCGGGCGATTATCTGCCTGGTGAATCTAAGGGCAAGCGGGCCTATGGCATAATAGCCGGCTCCCAAAACGAAAACCTGCTGGAGGTAGCTCGCGTACTGCCGGGCAAAAAAAATGTCAGGAGTGAAGAGCCTTACAAGACCTATATGGACAGGATCATGGCTCAGCACGCCGTGCCTTCAAAGACACCATTGAGCAAGAGGGGGTGGGTCATAGACCCTTTGGAAGTCAAGGAGTGTTATGACATATGTGACCGTGAGAACCTTATCGTCCTGGGTACCTATCACATGCATATTGTCCCCTGGGAAGGGGATCCCATAAGGGATACTCCCACCCACCTCGATACCGTCTTGGCACGAAACAGCTGCCTATTCCAGTTCATTATCTCCATGGTCGATATTACCAATCCCATAATAAGGGCGTTTTATGAGGGGCTGAGTGAAAAGGAGACCCCCATCTTTATCCAATCCGAAAACACCTGAACTTTATAAGGAGATCTCCTATGAAAATTGCTAAACCAAGTGCCACTAATGTTGAGATGACTGATATTCCGCATACTCAGCTCATGGAAGAGTACAACCGGCTCTTGTACAAGAAGTCAGAGGATAAAATTAATGCTGACTCAGCAGGGAAGGTCATTAATTTTCCCATGGAGAAAAAACACGGCTCGGTTAAAGTTAAGATAGACATTCTAAACAGAAAACCGGAATTGATAGTGGAGTATACGGATCCTTTGGAGGGGTTCAAGGGATGGGTGGTCATTCATGCCCTTTCTCATAAGCTTTGCGCAGGCGGAGTGAGAGTTCAAAAGGGACTTACCCTTGACTGCGTGCGTGATTTGGCCCGCAACATGACTATCAAGATGCTAATAGCCGGCATCAGGGCGGACGGGGCCAAATGCGGCATCAATTACGATCCCCACTCACCTGGAAAGAAAGAGGCGCTGTACCGCTTTATCCGTGCCATCCGTCCCTATGTTCTGGAGCGCTATTCTCTGGGACCCGACCTGAATACGACAATGTGCGAACTTGATGATATTGCCGAAAGACTGTCTATCCCTGCGGTCAAGATGGCCATAGCCAAGGCCCAGGGTTTTGATCTGCCTTCTTTCCTTAAGCGTTACAGGATACTGAAACAGCCTTTCGGTCATGCAACGCTCGGCAGGCTTCGCGCGGGCTTTGGACTCGCCGCCGCCTGCCAGGGGGTGCTTGAGTTTCTTAATATTCCCCCTCAAGAGGCGACGGTGGCCATTCAGGGTTTTGGAGGTTTGGGGAGCGCTGCTGCTTATACTCTTCACGAAGCCGGGATTAAAATTATTGCCTTGTCTGATGAGGAAAAAAGTCTCATCAGTACCAATAATCAATCGCTTGATATAAAGGCCATGCTGCCATCAACAACAAATTGCGGCACCGGGTTTATACCAAGCTCCGGGATAAATGGCCGGTACGGAGATCGAAACCAAATATATGACGTGAAGTGTGATGTGTTCATTCCGGCCGCCATTGAGAATGTCATTACTGTGGATAACGCCGGCGTTTTACCAATAAAGGCCGTTGTCACCGGTGCCAATCTTGCCGTCACCCAAGAGGCGGAAAAAATACTCATTGACCGCGGCATCATTATTATCCCGGATTTTGTGGCAGGATGCGGCGGCTCCCTATCCATGGATGGCCTGTTTGGCCCCAAGATCCAGCCTTCTGCGCAGGAAGTATTGAATCACGTGAACAAAAGGATGCGCAGAATAGTCAAAAAGGTCATAAAGCGCAGCCAGCAAGATGGAGTGACAACAAGGGAGGCCGCCTTGAGACTATGCTCGGAAGTCCCCATATATCCGGAGGCCAGACCATATGGGCCAATGGACGAGTAAGGTGGTTACGGCCGCAGATAGTTGCTTTGTCTATTTCTCCGAGGATATATAACGATGCCCGCCCACCCCATTGACTTTCAGATAAATCCAACTGTGTTCAGCACGGTTGAGTTGACGCAAATTTTTGATGAAAAAGCGAGGTACCAGCGTTGGCTGGATTTTGAGGCGGCCCTGGCAAAGGTTCAAGGGGAGATGGGGGTTATACCTCAAGAGGCAGCCGAGGAGATCGGCAGGAAGGCAAAGCTTGAATTGTTGGACCTGGAAAGCGTTCATGAGGGTTATCTGCACAGCCGCAATTCTCTCATGCCTTTGTTGAGTGGTCTCCGCAGGGCATGCGGCAAAGGACACGGGGAATATGTTCACTATGGGGCAACCACCCAGGACGTCCTGGATACCGCGGAAATTCTCGAGGTAAGGGCAACCGTCACCATACTCTATAGAGACCTGCGGGTTCTGGAAGCGATTTGCCTCAAACTGGCCGGGAACCACCGGACAACACCGATGGCCGCCCGCACCCACGGGCAACAGGCATTGCCTACCACCTTTGGCCTGAAGGTGGTTATCTGGCTGGGCGAGATTCGACGTCATATCGAACGGATTAAACACATATTCCCGCGAATCGCCGTCGGTCAATTAAGCGGCGCAGTTGGAACCATGGCCGCTCTCGGCCCGCAGGCGATGAAAATCGCCAAAGACACATTAAACCTTCTGGGCCTTGAATATTCCAGGGTAGCCTGGCATAATGCGCGGGATAACATAGGTGAACTGGCATCTATCTTTTCCCTGTTGATTATGACTCTGGCAAAGATTGCCAATGAGATCTTTCAGCTTCAGAAGACGGAAATCGGCGAATTAATGGAACCCGTACCAGCAGGGTCCGTAGCCAGCAGCACCATGCCGCACAAGAAAAACCCCGTTATCTGTCAGCGGGTTGTGGCTCTTTCCCGGCATGTAAGATCCCTTACCGGGACAATTATGGAAAGTATGGCCCATGAACATGAGCGAGATGGCCGCTGCCTCTGGTCCGAGTGGTTGGCGGTACCGCAACTGTGCATTTATACGGGTACTGCCTTGCAGTACATGCTGGATGTAACATCCGGCCTGGAGGTGCGGGCTGATCGCATGCTGGCGAATCTTCATCTGCAAAAAAATCTGATCACCTCCGAATGGCTGCTCTTTCGTCTGAGCGGCACGATTGGCAAGATGAGGTCTTTGGAGAAACTCCATGAGCTGTCAAACAAGGCCATGGATACCGGAATTTCATTCAAGGAAGCGGTCATGAACGACCCTGAGATTGGCTCCCTGCTTGGCCCGGGAAGAGATCGGCATGTCTTGACCAACCGGAAAGATACCTGGGGCATGCTGTACAGATTGTGGAGCAGGCCATAGAAGACATTGAGAGGAAAAGGGAACTGGATCCCGAAACGCTTGGAGAAACAGATGGACGCTTGTGAACCGAACAGCCACATTGTTGAATCCCAGTTTTACAGCGGCGGCTATACCACGTCGGAAGCGCGAAAAATTTTCTGCGACCGATACCGGTACCAGCGTTGGCTGGACATAGAGGCTGCCCTGGCCCTGGCTCAGGCTGATCTGGAGATTATTCCGGCCTGGGCGGCAAAAAACATCAATGAGAAGGCGCACCTTCGTTATATCAACCTGGATGCGGTCAAAGAAGGCTTAAAGGTGTCCAGTCATTCTCTACTTCCCTTGCTGGGGGCATTACAGCAGGCGTGTGATGATGGCGCCGGACAATTTATTCACTTTGGCGCCACCACCCAGGACATCCAGGACACCGCCCAGAGCCTGGAGATTCGCGATGTGTTGACCATTGTGACGCGTGATCTCAGGGCCATTACCCAGCAGGTGATGGAGCTGGCGGAACGCTGCACGGATCTGGTAATCATCGGCCGGACCCACTGCCAACATGCCTTGCCCATGACCCTGGGTTTAAAGATGGCAGTGTGGCTGGATGAGTTATGGCGGAAACATGGAGCGGCTTGCAGCGTTGCGTGAGCGGGTATTGGTCAGTCAGCTCTTTGGCGGTGTTGGCACCATGGATGCCTTTGCTGAAAAAGGGTTTGCGTTATTGGACAAATTTTCGCAGAGACTGGGACTTGCCCCACCCTTAACCGCCTGGCATGCCTCGCGGGACAGGATAGCGGAATTTCTCGCCACCATGGCCATAATAGCCGGGACCCTGGCGAAGATTGCCGATGAAATCCGCTGCCTGGCCCGGGACGAAACCGGAGAACTGGAAGAACCTTTTCAAATGGGGAAAATAGGCAGCAGCACCATGCCGCACAAGAGAAATCCTGAAATGTGCGAGCAAGCTGTCGTCCTGGCAAGGCTGATCAAGGCCAATGCCGGTTTGGGTTTTGAAGGTATGATTAATGAACATGAACGGGATTATCGGTCGGTGAGAATGGAATGGGTCACTGTCACCGATACCTCCCTTTTTGTCTGCGGACTGTTGTCCATGATGAAGGCCATCTTGAAGGATCTTATCATCCATGAACATAGAATCCGTCAAAATGTCGATCAGGCTGCAACTCTCATTTCAACCGAGGCGTTGATGTTTTTCCTGGGAGAGGCCATCGGCAAGCAGACCGCTCATCGAATTATTTATGAGACGGCCATGAAGGCCAAAGAGACCAACCAATCCTTGCTTGATCTGTTGATGGTTCGCAAAGAGATAGCCGGGAAGTTCAAACGTGAGGATCTTGAAAAAACTATAGATCCCGCAAACCATGTCGGGATGTCACAGGAGTTGACCCGCCGGACGATTGATCATGTCAAAGAGAAATTGTCGACGACCGGGACAATTACGGAAAGAGAGAGGATCTGTCCTCTGAGTGAAAAGGATGGCCGGTGCAATGTCCAGTGAAAATTCATCAAGACCTGACTTAAGGCGTTATCGAAGACAGATAATTCTTCCCGGCTGGGGCGTAGAAGCGCAGGAGACGTTAAGATCCAGCAGGGTTCTTGTCGCAGGGGCCGGCGGCCTTGGGTGCGCCGTCGCCTTGAATCTCACCGTTGCCGGGGTGGGGCGGATCCGGATCTGCGATTCCGATACTGTTGAGATAACCAATCTTAATAGACAGTTCTTGCATACGGAGCAAAGAATTGATTCCAGCAAAACCCTTTCCGCCCAGGAGGCTCTCTCAGCCATAAATTCTGAAATTTCCCTTGAACCGATTTCTCAGAAGATTACTGACCACAATGTAGATGATATTGTAGGCGATGCCCAGCTTATCATCGATTGTCTGGATAACTTTGACGGCCGCAATGCCTTAAACCAGTGTGCCGTCAGAAAGGGGATCCCCATGGTTCATGGCGCAATATGGGGAATGGAAGGGCGGATCACCTTCCTCCACCCGCCGAAAACCCCCTGCCTGGCCTGTCTCTTTCCCAAGGCCCCTGTCCGGCAGGAAATCCCGGTGCTGGGCGCTGTCGCTTGTACCACCGGGAGTCTCCAGGCCATTGAGGCAATAAAGTATTTGGTCAACTCGGGCCCAACCTTGAAGGGGCGCATGCTGATCATGGACTGCTCTACCATGCGCTTTCAGGAACTGGAGGCAAGGAAAAATCCCCACTGCCCTGTTTGCGCAAACCTTTAGTGCCTTAGGAATTATTTTCTTGTTTTTTTGCATGAAATAATTTCGTTAAGGCACTTATTTACCCCTCAAGGGGGTACTGAACAGAGTCCAGCTTTGCTGGATTAGGCCGCCCATTTCCGACCAGAGACGTCCGGCCCTGTATGCATGCGATGGAAAATATGGTTTCAGATCCAATACCGTCGTGTCATCTCCGCCATCGATTGAGTCAACATGAACGACAGTGAAAAATTGTTTATATTTATTCTCCGGTATCAAATTATAATCTACACTATAGTTTACAATTTCGCATGATTACGCTATATTATTAGGATTGGATGGAAATACGTTTAGGGATCAGGATGACGTGTTGATAAAGCTTGTTTACATACTGTTCTGCGCAGCCGTGTTATCGTATACTACGGTCTTTGCCGCTCAAGTTTATACACTTCCAGAGCAGGCTAATCAATTTGATATGCCTATGAAGCAGGCTCAATCAGGATCGGTCGAGGCTCAGATCAAGCTCGGCCGGGCTTACCTGGAGGGAAAGGGTGTGCCTAAAAATCCCAGTCAAGCATTTGTCTGGTATCTGAAGGCTGCCGAACAGGGAGATGCCGGAGGGCAAAACTATCTGGGAATGATGTACGAAAATGGGCTGGGGGTTGAGAGGGACTATCAACAGGCCCTCAACTGGTATAAAAAATCAGCCAGCCAGGACTCTCCCACGGCCGAGAAAATTGCAGCAGCTGAGATTAAAGCTGAACCCGAGCCGGATAAAGCAGAACCGGCGGCTGAACTGCAGGCCGAGGCTGAGATCGAACCGGCTGAACCGGCCGAGGAGACTGAAACTGCAGAGATTACGGTCGAGCCGGAACCGGAAAAAGCAGAACCGGCAGCTGAACTGCAGGCTGAGGCTGAGATCGAACCGGCTGCAGCTGAAGTCACCAAAGAAATTAAAACAGAAAGCCCCCTGAAGCGGCAACCTCTCCCTGGCGATGAGGAAGAGGCACCATTGATACCAGATGACAAGCTCTTTGCTCTTGGACCACAGCAGAGGGAATCCCTTCTTGAGGAGTACAACTTAGATAAACTCAAGGAAAATGCGGCAGGGGCCGATGCTTGTGACGAGGCCAGGAAATGGTATAATGAAGGATTGAACCTGTATGACGATTCCGTACAGGAGGCCGCATATTATCAAAGGGCGATCGAACTGTGTCCGGATTTTGCCGCGGCACATAACCGGTTGGGCGAGGTATACAAAAGCCGGGGGGAATATGAATCGGCCTTCAAGGAGTTTAACCAGGCCAAGAAATGGTCACTACTTAGTGAACCAGGCATTGACCAGCGCGGTAACCGGTCGTTATTAGTCGATCAATTTATTAATCAGGGCGAGATCTATAGAATGCAGGGCCGGTATGATCTGGCTGCGGAACAATTCAAAAGAGCGCTCAGGATCAATCCTGATTCGCGGGTAGCAATGAATCAACTGCAATACGTTAATAAAATGTCAGGCAGGTATGACAACATCGTTCTCCCGTTCCTGCAGCGCATATCCTCCCCTATCTTTACAAGGACACCGGGCATGACTCTTCCCAGGGGGATCTTTTCATTCGGTTTTCTGACTAGATACTGGGAGCAGGAGGCGGACTTGACGGAAGATATGTTTATAGGGGGACTTCCGGTATTTCCCGGCAATGCCAGGGTTGATTTCCCTATCGAGAGGAATACAGACGTGTTGCAAGTGGTGCTGGACCTCCGCTATGGCCTGACCGATAATTTTACAATCGGCCTGTTTCCAAGATGGTCTACAATCTCGGCCAATACGCTGGTTGGTTCCTCGGGGGATGCTAAGGTAACCGGACTCGGCGACACCAATTTATTGACAAAATATCAGTTCTGGGCAACAAGAAAGACGCGTATTTCACTATTTGGTCTGCTGAGTATGCCCACGGGTGACGAAGACGCGGTAGCCGGGCGCCTTAGTACCATTGTCCCACTGGGCTCGGGAAGTTTTAATTTTACACCGGGTATAGCCTTTACCACAGTGATGAAAGAATATCTTGAAGCCCCCCTCACGATTCATTCCAATATTTCGTATAGGATCACGAACGGCGAAGTAGTCCCCGATGAACTGCGCTGTGACCTCGCGATCACCTATCCATTTTCTCCTGATATTAATTCATTCATGGAACTGAACTACCGGTGGCGGGACTCGTTCATACATCCACAGACTTTAACCTTATCGCAAAATAGCCCGCCATTTATCCCAACCATGCAATTTGAAACCACTCTGGAGGAAGAGAGTGGATATACGCTGTTCCTTTCACCTGGTTTTCAGTTTATTTTACCCAAAGATATTAGACTGAACGTTGGTGTCCAAATTCCTCTTATAAAACCGGAAGGTTGGTGGGCGGAAAAGTTTGTGGTCAACTTTGGTATAAGGGGTTTTTGGGATTGGTGGTAATTTATGAATCGCTTTGGTAAACGGTGCGCCCGTGTATAGATCTTGTCTTTTTATAGGTTTTATCCTGGTCGGTATAGTGTTCATCGCTTCGCTGGTTCCGCCTGGTCGGGCGCAGACCGGCAGCATGACAATGGAAGATGTTCCAGGTAAAAAGGGGCCCGGTTCCATCATAATTGAGGATAATGAAATATATCAAAACAATCTCGTTGGCATCAGGATAAGAGGCAGTTTACCGGTGACTATCAAAAAATGTCAAATCTATTCAAATGGAGAAACGGGAATCCGATTTGATACACAGGCCCAGGCCGTAGTGAGCGGCTCCAGCATCTTTCAAAACGGCAGAACAGGCATAAATATCCTCGAGTCTGACCGCATCACCATAGAAAATAACAGAATTTATAAACACCCGTTGGCCGGCGTTCGCATACTGGGCAGCATTGAAAATGAAAAACATAAATTGCTGGTCAGGATTGCCGGCAACAGAATATATTTGAACCAGAGGGCCGGCATACGAGCTATGCCCCGGCCTGTCGGCAAGATTGACTTGGCCGTGGTTGGGAACAGCATATATCAAAATGAAACGGCAGGGGTGAGGGTGGAGAATAATACCCGGCTGACAGCCGAAGGCAATCAAATCCATGACAACGGGGGAGCGGGAATTATTGCCCACGAGTCTGTCATACCGCCTGAACTTGATATCTATCGGAACAGAATAAGCTTTAATAATGGAGAGGGAATTCAAATCGTTAACGGGATTACCGGCCGGATCGGAATCAGCAACAATTGGATTTATGGCAACTACCTCTCCGGTATTGGTGTAGGCCTCTTTCACAGTCCAATCAGCAAGCTGGATAATATTAAGATTATGAATAATACTATCGTATCCAACGGCAGCAGCTATGAGGGGAGCGGCATTCGAAGCGACAGCAAGGGGAAAGTCATTATCATGAACAATATAATCGCCTATAATTACCAAACCGGTATAAGAACCGAGGATTGCGGGGGATATTCATATAATCTTCTGTATGCCAATGGCGAAACAGGTAATTGCTGCGCTGATCCCGGTTCTGCCCCCTTTCGGATCGAATGGGAACAGTATGCGGGATGTCCGGGAAGAAAAAAGGGAGATTTGATTGGTAATCCGCTGTTCGTCGACCGGGATAATTACAACTTTTACCTGCAGGATAAATCACCGGCCATAGGCGCCGGCAAAGATGTATATCAAGATAGCAACACTTCTTTTTACAGAAACGACATGGGTGCCACAGGTGGTCCGTATGCTGACAAAATCCCTCCACGCCCGGATAGTGGCCGGACTTATTGAGAAGTACATATGCCTTGGGCCAAAATAGTAATGGATTTCAAAAGATACATAATATCGGTCCTCGCGACGTTCTGCCTGGTCCTTAATCTTGTCTGGTGTGGAGCGGCGGTTTCTTCCGAGCCTGGCGATGAAAATCGTATCCCCGTTTTCACCGACTTGAAATCCGAGCCTGGCGATGAAGATGGTATCCCCGGCGTTTTCATCGATGAAAATCGTATCCCCGTTTTCACCGACTTGAAAATTGTACCCTTGAAACAGGAAGTGTGTGCGCGGTGTCATGCCCGCATTTATTACCTCCTGAAAAGCGGCGGCGGCAAACATCGGACAAACTGCCGGAGTTGCCATGTCCAAGTCCAATTCCACTATCGCCCCCCATTCAAAGGAATCCTTCCCCGTTGTGATTCATGTCACCAGCAGCCACATGGCAAAATAATAAAAGAATTAGCTAAAGCTGAAGGCAAGAGATTAATTAAAGACTTTCCGGAGTTGACACAATGTATTACATGCCACCAGCAGCCCCACACGCCGTTGGAAATCCCTGCCGGGCGCAGACTGGATCAAGCCTGCTACATATGCCACCCTAAGGAGGACAGGGAGATCAAGACATATATAACCTGGCATACGGAGCTTTATTGCTCTACCTGTCATCATACAAAGCATGGATATAAACCCCAATGCCTGGAATGCCACCAGCGCCACACAGACAAGGTGTCCATCTTTTTGGACGCATGTTTAACCTGCCATCCACCTCACAAGGCGCGGCAAGTCGTCTATCCGGCGGATATTCCCAAAGAGGCATGCGCCGTTTGTCACCGTAGTCAATATGAGATATTGAAGCGGAGTCACACAAAACATTCAGCCCTGCAATGCACTAAATGTCATCCTGACAAACATCGGACGATTATGAGATGTTCGCAATGTCATACTAAACTACCTGCCTCCTGTATCCCCCCAAAAAACATGCTTTGCGGCCAGTGCCACGGCCCGGCCCATGATTTGCGGCCAGTGCCACGGCCCGGCCATGGTAAGGTGCAGTGATGATTGAGAATCGGAAGATTTTTATTGCCTTCTTAATGACTGTTGTTCTTTGTCTTACCTGGGCTCGAACAGGATATGCCTCCGAAGAAATATTCGAGGTTGTCTCACCAACGCACCTTGCCAGACTCCATACTTTTCCGGTGCGCCTGGCGGTGGAATTCGGTCGGGGGGCGAGACCGGCCACGTTTATGGCCATGTTGAATGGAGTCGACATCACCGGGAAGTTTATTGAAACGGGAAACGGGATGCGCGCGCTGATCAACCCTGAAGATGGCTTGCGGATCGACGTCAATAAACCTGTTCCCCAGAATATAAATGTATTGAGAACAAAAATCGAAGGTTTGCAACCAGGACAATACGTTGACCATGAGACCTTATTTTTTGTTGAAGTAGACAGTTTGATGGCCGTTGGCCCTGAAGGTGGAAAGCTCCAAAGCCCGGATGGCCGCCTTTTGCTGGATATTCCTCCCCATGCCCTGCCCGCCTCCACCACCATAGCTCTTACCAGGGTGGATGGCTCAGGACACAGGGTGCATGGCTCAGGACAAGCTGAGCCGGAAGCGGAGGAAGCAGAACCGGCAGCTGAACCGCAGGCTGAAGCTGAGATCGAACCTGCTGAACCGGCCGAGGAGATTGCCGCAGCAGAGATTAAAGCTGAACCGGAGCCGCCGGAGGAAGTAGAACCGGCGGCTGAACTGCAGGCTGAGGCTGAGATCGAACCGGCTGTTTCCATTGAGGAGACTGAAACTGCAGAGATTACGGTCGAGCCGGAACCGGAAAAAGCAGAACCGGCAGCTGAACTGCAGGCTGAGGCTGAGATCGAACCGGCTGTTTCCGTTGAGGAGACTGAAACTGCAGAGATTAGCGAAGTCATATATCAGCTGGCGCCGGATAATATAAGTCTCGATCGGCCTTTTACCATGACCATGAAATACGATCCCGCGGATTTACCTCCAGGGGTGGGAGAAAAGGACCTCTACCTATTGTCAGGAAAAGAGTTTCCCGAAAAACTAAACGTTTTCGTAGATGAGTCAGCCCAGACTGTAAGGGCTGCCGACATGTCCTTTTCCAGGGTAGTTATGTCCTATTATATGAAGATCGGCAAAAAAACGGCGGATATCCCCCCTGCCGCCGGCTTCAGACTCCCGATTGGTGATAACTCTGATCCACTCTATTCCTGCGGACTTGATTATCAGACGCCCTCCGCAAACGACCTTGGCGAGATCTTTCCCCTTTTGCAGCGCTCATCGTCTGCCGATTCTGACTATCCCGGCATCATTTTCAATGAAAACGGGGGCGACAATACCTGGCATGTCATAACAGCCTTTAACCGGAACCGGCATATTAACCCCGGCTCGGGATCCGCCGGGGATAGCGGCTTCCTGTATCCGGCGGATGAAACCATATTCAGCAATGGTGAAGCCTGGTATTTTACAGGCCATAGAAATGACCTTCAACGGTTGCCGGTTCATGCCGTGGCGGACGGACTTATCATCTATAACGGCCGGGGCTACGGGAATGCGATTGTGGTGCAGCACCGGCTCTCTGCCGGTTCCATTCTGTCGGTATATTCTCATCTCGATGAAAAGTCGCTCTGCCCGGTGGGATCCGTGATTCATAAGGGTAACGTTATAGGAACGATCGGCCGGGTTGGCAGTGGCCCCCCATATTTGCACTTTGAAATCGGCAGGCAATCACTTGTTAGGGTGGATGCGGAAACCGGAGAAATCAAGGCCCCGGCATTCTGGTTCGGGCAATGGCGCCGCGATGAGGTCTATGAAAACTACTATGATCCGACAAATTTTCTCCTCAATATAACGGGCAAATACAAATGGGATTTCAATGTCAACGGCAACGACGAAGGGTGGATTGCCGAAAACGTCAAAAAATATAAGAACGGCTATACTTATCAGGTAAGCGATGGCCTGCTTTCTGTTAAGCCACCAATATGGGGCAATTTGCAGCTCATAAGCTATCCCTTAAGCCTGGAGGCTGAAATTTTTGATTCCGTGTTTATCAGAATGAGGAGCAATGGCCTGGGCGGCCACGGGAGAGTTTACTTTGCAACTGCCGAAAGGCCCGGGTATTCAGAGGATAAATCGATGGAATTTGATGTCCTCGATGATGACAAGTTTCACGAATACAGGGTGTACATGGCGGGTAAGCACGACTGGCAAGGCACTATTGTGGGAATTCGCCTGGACTTTTTGGATACAGCCGTTGGGGAAACAACAGCAATGAATTTTGATAGCATTAGACTGGGCCGGGCCTATCTGTCGCCAACCCCGGATACCGGACAGAGTAAATGCTATGATAATAGCCGGGAAATAGCCTGTCCCGCGCCGGATGAACCTTTCTATGGACAAGATGCCAATTACGCTATTAACCTCCCTAACTACGAAATTAAGACTATTAATGGCGATGAAGTGGTCATCGACCATATCACGGGACTTACCTGGCAAAGGCGCGACGACGGGATAAAACGGACCTGGTCCGAAGCCATGGACTACCGCGACAATCTAGCCCTGGCCGGCTTTTCGGACTGGCGGCGCCCCACACGGAAGGAGTTGCAAAGCATGGCAAATTATGGGTACTTGGACCCCGCTGTGAATCCGGCCACGGCTGATTTTGTCTATTCCGCCGCGCCTGATGACTGTTACTGGTCGGCCACCACCCCGTCTTTCCTGTTCCCTTCCGCCCTGAAGGCATGTTTCCGCAACAACCAGATAACCATTGGTGATAAGAATGAACAAAACCTTGTGCGGGCGGTGCGCGGCAGGACCTTGGAGTTCGGTCATTTCCGGGACAATGGAGATGGCACGGTAACGGATATTACCACCGGCCTCATGTGGGAGCAAACAGAGACTAGGGCCATGACCTGGGAGAAGGCATTGGCCTTTAGTGAAGATCTTGATCTTGCCGGATTCCGTGACTGGCGGCTTCCCACCATCCGGGAGTTATCAAGGCTGGTAGATGACAGCCGCCGGGAACCCTCTATCGATACGGCCTATTTCCCCGGATGCCGGCCGTCTGTTTACTGGTCGAGCACCACTCATGCCCTGTATCCGGGTTTTGCATGGCATGTACGGTTTGATGACGGCCTGGTGCAGGCCGGCCACAAGGGTCGTCGCTACTATGTGCGGGCGGTGAGAGGGGGTAAGAGCCCGTAAGCAACCCCCGGGATTTTTATGGGAGATGGGCTTCCGGATAGTGGTATCCCATATCCACTATCCCGGTGTCGCCTGCCTTATCTGTTCTGGTGGTGTAGCTTCCCAAACCGAGTCCGGCGGCAACCTTGCTTCCCGCATCCACAGAGGGGCTGTTAAAATCTTGCCCGGAATCCTGTTGACTTAAAAAATAATTCCCGTTTTTTATTGAATCAACGGAGACGAACAGAGGGTCCTGGGAGAAATCTTTATCACCGGGGTCGGAGCCCTCATAATCCTTGTCATTATTCCATACGTTATTGTAGTTATTGATTATGGTTGCTCCCGAAGCTGGAAACAGCTCGGTGCCGGTATAGTTTCCAATCCCCGAAGATTCTGTTGTTGGTGATTATGTTGTTTTCCATAATAGCGGTAAATCTACCTGCCTGAGGCCAGCCGAATAACACCCCGCCGCCTTCTTCCCATGCCCTCTGATTGTTGGAGTCGATGGTATTATTCAAGATGATTACCTTGCTGAGATTGAAAGAGGTTATAGAGATACCCCGCTGGAGATTGTTAATGATAAGGTTGTTTTCGATTACAATATCCTTGCCTGCATATGGTTCAAAAGTAGACAAGGGACTTATTGCAATACCGAACACGTTGGCAAAGATCTGATTTCCCTTAACATGCGGGGAGGCCGGTTCCCGAGCGCCAACGCCAATGTGGTTTCCATAGATAGAGTTACCCTCAATCCGGGGCATCGCTCCCCCCCTGGAGCCCACCCCCACCATATGGTTATTATAAATTTGGTTGTTATATATATGGGCATTGCTGCCCAAGCCGTTCCCGATCCCGACGCCGTTATCATAGATTAAGTTATTGTGTATCCTGGTATTGCCGGTCTGTGCGGCCTTTCCATGTACTCCTATGGAATTATGACGATTTCCGGTGACCTTATTGTTGGTAAGCTCCGGCGAGGAATCCCATATATAGATCCCGTGGCCCCTGGGCCCCAAACCACCTCCAGTGACAATGAAGCCCTCAATTTTTCCGGCCCTGTAACCCAGGTAGGCAATCGAGACGGTATTTACATTTCCTTCTCTGCTTCCTCCGTCTATTTCAGGCCACCCTATGCCTGTCAAGTTTATATATTTATCAATTATTATGTTCTCCTTGTAGATGCCTTTCTGGACAATAATGTCATCTCCCGGATTGGCGGCATCAATGGCCGTCTGGATGGTAGGATATTCTCCAGGGACGTTTCTCTTCCCATCCACTGCCTGATGTATGGTGCTCACATACACCATGTCCGGTGGGCTATCCGCCTTTCCGTCATTTACGACCAATTGGACGGCATAGCTGCCCAACATATCCAACATCAAAGTGGGATTAGGGGAATTGACATCGGAAAGAACAGCCCCGCTTCCGGAAGGACGGAACAAAATCTCCCACCGGTAAGTGAGCGGATCACCGTCCGGATCATTACTGCCGATACCATAGAGGGTCACCGTATCCCCCACGGAGAATTGCGAGACAACCTCGTCGGCATGTGCTGTCGGAGGATGATTTAAAAGCGCCGTAATTGTGACGCTGTGGGGATCGCTCGCTTTGCCCCACCGGTCCTTTACGATCAGCCGCACCACATAATCGCCGGGCGCATCCGCCCTGAATGCGGAGTTGACCGTCGTCGGATCTTCAAGCTCGGCCCGGCTTGCTTCCGGCCTGGAGACGAACTCCCAATGATACGTTATGGCATCTCCATTTGGATCACTGCTGCCGCTGCCGTCCAAGATCACCTTATCCGCCACATATACCTGTTGCAAAGAACCTGCATTGGCCTGTGGAGGATCATTGGCTTTTCTTTCTTCAGGTATGGTAAACGGCCCTCCATAGGCCCCCATATCATTGATAGAGGCCCCCAGGGAGGGCCCGAAGTTTGCGTCGTTAAATCCGGGATCAGGATCTCCCGCATCAATTGCCGGGGAGCCCGGCCGCAGATGATAGTCATGATGAACCGCATCCACATACAATGGATCGGCAATGATGCCATTAAGTTTCAAATAACTCTCTTCATCCTCATAACCTCCGTATTGGCGCCGAACGCACCAAAGGTAATAAGGGTCACAGTTTTCGGTTCTGTTATTGGCAAAGAGCAAATTATAAGAATATCCTTGGCCTCCGGACCTGATGCCTGCATCCTTATTATGGGTAATAATATTATTTTTCATGGTCGGTAGCGCGGCTGGATCATCTACATTAATGCCAGCCTGGCCATTCGCCGTTATGGTATTGTTGATAATATTCAGGGGCGTTATTGAACATCTGATCCCGGCTTCCTTGTTTTCGTAGATAATGTTATTATTAATGCTCCCGGTAGCGGATATGGCGTCAATCCCCGCCCTGTTGTTGTTTATGATGTTGTTTCGCACCTCAAACTGGGAAGCCGGCATTTTGCCGCTTCTGATTCCGGCTTCCTTATTATCCCTGATGATGTTACCCTCGATTTTCGGCGAGGATCCCTTTTCCACGTTGATCCCGGCCTGTGTGTTGTTGGTTATGACATTATTCTTTATAATGGCGGAGCAGCCGGAACAATAGATTCCTGAAGGCTCATTGGCCTTGATAATATTATTGATTATGGTCGGCGAGGTTGACTCGCAGTTGATCCCGGCGCCTGTCGTGGTATTATCCTCAAACACAACGCGCGTGCCATTGATAACGGTAAATCCATCCAGGGTGGCCTCGTTGGCGCCCAATACCACCCACCCCTTATTACTGCTTCCGTCTAGGGTGGTCACATAGGCGGATATATCCCGGCGTGAAAAATCCTTATTCCATCCCCCTTCCAGGGTTACCCCTTCCTTCAAGGTGATATTTTCATAATAGGTCCCCTGGGATACCTGGACCTTATCCCCTTTACCGGCAGCATCAATGGCCTTCTGGATGGTGGAATAATCCGTCGGGACCCTGATAGTTGCGGCCGCAGCTTCCCCGGCCGGACCCAGTCCCAGAATTCCTATTATGACCACCATCAAGACGGAAGACCTGCTCCATATCATCGCCTTATTCATCATCACTTACCTCTCCAAATATATCCGGCCCTTCAGGACCTCCGTATGCTCCCATATCGTTTCTTGATCCATCATGATCATAATATATCGGTTCCAGATTACCGCTGTTTATACAGGGAGAACCCGGCTGCAAGCGAAAATCACCGTTCTCCGGGTCTGCAAATAGCGGATCAGCAGAGATGTTGCCGTTTATTCCCCGGAAATCACCGTCCCCTATATTTGAATGATTAGGCCGGGAAGCGGGACTAGGCTGTTTAAAGTACAAATCGTCTTCATTTTGCCAAAGGATAAGGTTGATCATCCGCGCAGAGCCTCTATCAACAAAAATGCCGCCGCCATAGACCGCCATATTTGCTGTAATGGTATCATTGATGACAGTAGCGGCGGATCGGTCTAATGAAATGCCACCGCCTAATTTTGCCTTATTTTTCCATATAATATTGTTTGTTATGCGAGACGAATCCCGGTAAGAAAAAATTCCGCCGCCGGCATCGGCGGCCTCATTTTCCACCAGGCGGTTGCGATTAATATTGGGGGCGGCCCAAAAAGAAAAGATACCGCCGCCAATACCGGTGGCCTTGTTTTTCGAGATAACATTATTGATTATGGCAGGAGAAGACGAACGATCACAGTAGATAGCCCCGCCATAGACCGCATTGTTCCTAGTAATTATGTTATTAATTATGACAGGAGAGGACGAAGGAGCGCAATAGATGCCGCCGCCCCTGATGACGGAGGTGTCCATGTCCTTAACGGAGGTGATGGTAAACCCGTCTATTACAGCGCGGCTGCCTTCCAACACGGTAATCACGGAACTATTTCCTCTTCCCGCAATAATTGTCTCTGCGGCGCCGCCGGCACTTTTCAAGGTCAGGGATTCTTTATCAATAATAATGTTTCCAGGCGGCAACCTGTATTCGCCCGGCGCAACAATGATGGTGTCGCCCGACCTGGAGCCGTGGATAGCCTCTTGAATGGTCCGGTATTGATCGGGAACCTGCAGGATGGCGGCAAAGGCGGTGGTTGTGGACATCAAGGCATGAAAAACCGCCCAAAAAGTAAAGGGAACCATATTCCTCAGGATTCGCATCCGCCGGCAGCGGACATATGAATGCGAGCTAACCAAAACGATTACCTCTCCCAGCCGATAAAATCTATACCGGCTATACCATTTTGATAGATATGGTTGCGCCGCACGGTTGCAGCAGGAACATCCAGCAGCCTTATCCCCGCCGTCAGATTGCCATAGATTTCGTTGTCCTCAATGAAAGCTTCACCTACATTGGTGAGAAGTAAGCCTAGCCATTCTGTTGTTGGAAACAGTGTTATATCTGATCACAACACTGTCCATCTTTGATAGCCTCATGCCTGCCAACAGGTTTCCATAAACCTTGTTGTTTTCAATAACCGCTCTGATATTGCTTTTTTCACTGCTGATTGGCCTCAAACCAATTCCCGCCGTCTTGTTATTATAAAGTATATTATTCCTGATTATCAGTTCCCGGTCGTGGGAATCCAGGTTTAGCCCCCCTATCCCGACGCCATTCCGGTAACACACATTGTTATCTATGATCGGCCTGCCTGATTCTCTCACCCCGATACCAGCTCCAACCAGATCTCCTTTAGCCTCATCAGCACCTGGAAATCGATTACCAAATAACTCATTATCCATGACCAAGGCGGTGGCATTGGGGGCATTGGATATCCCGGTGCCATAGTTGTCATATATAACATTGTTGCGAATAACGGGCCGGGCTTCTGTTTTAAGGGGTGGCCCCATGCCAAGTCCCAGCCCGGTGGATAATATCCCGCCCCAACTGCGATTCCCGGTCACAATATTGTTAACCACTTCAGGTGAGCAGGCACGAATTTCGACCAAGAAAACATTTGGTTCCCTATACTTCGGCAAATTCTGAATGGTGAATCCGTCCAGTCTCATAGGGGCGGTGGTTTCTAGAGGAAAGCTTATCAAATATCCAGGGGTCTTGAGCCCGGAGCCATCAATGATGGTCCTCAATGTCCTTCGCAGCACCTTCTTGTTCCCGGGCCCATCCACCAGGTCATTACCATCGGCGCCGGCAAAGCTGACCAAGTTTACCCCTTCCTTTATTTTGATGCGCTCGTTGTATGTACCCGGCTTCACATACACGGTATCTCCGAAAGCGGAGGCATTGATGGCCTCACCAATAGTGGGGTGATCATCCGGCACGAAAATGTCCCTGGCCATGGCGCCATTGGTGAGCGCAATCGTCAGAAGCAAAATTACAAAGCCGAATTTTAGACGCATAATAGACTAAATGCCTTCTCTATTGTTAAGGATGTGGGCATGGTTCGTCACCAAGGCCCCTGGCATTGATCTGGCTCTTGGAGATGACGATCTCCCTCAGCTCGGAAGTTTTAGGCCCCAGTCGTTTCCCCTCACCATAATATAGTGCATGGTTCCTGATATGTCTAGATAACCTGACATAATAGTCAATTTTGGCTGGAATAAGAATGAATGTCAATACTTTTTTCATATACTGTGCGACAACGTCCCGCCCCCGATCCTTCGGCAGGAATTCCCTGATATTTGGCGGCAACCGTCCTTTCGATAGAAAGTTAATGGGAAAGTTTCATGAAATGAAGAAATAACATTCACAGGCAAGCCATAATTCTCAAGGCTCCAGACCACCAGTTTGACTCTTTCAGGTATGTTCCCCGCTGTCGGCCGGGAGACTGTTTTGAGCCTGCTGTGCAGTGGTAGTCGGCATGAAGTCTTTTCCATACCAATATATTATAAGTAATTTAAGCTTCATTCGCAATTAAGTTGAAATGTCAGAATGATTATGCCTTTTTATTAATTTAATCACAGAAGCACACGGACTGACATAGACAAAAACTAATAGTCGTGCGAGGTGTCGGCAAATATACTACTGCCGACGATTATCAGTCTACAAAACGTCTGATGATTATCAGGTAACGATACGACCTGATGATTGACAGTCGTTCTGCAAAACGAACGACGATTGACGGACAGACGGTACGACTATTAAATTATCACCCCTGCGGGGCTATTTTTATGCCTGCAGTTGCCTGTGGCTGTCTGTGGTTAATAAAAATAACTCCTGTGTAAATATGGCGCGTTCCATGTACTGAGTTTTCCCCTCTAATTGCCACATTCAATTTTTTCACGAATGAGCCAGTAATTCCGTTTATGCGGGGTTTTTGACATTGCTTGTCTGCCGCCGACAATTTTTGTCACTTTTTGCGATGGATCAGGCGACCACTGTTGTCAACTGCCCGGAACAATAATTTACCACCGGTTGGTTTTATATGTCAGGAGAGGGGATTGCGCTTGAGG
>PVMK01117056.1_pt1 | contig 27627 bp, 16 predicted proteins | sample 1853481 | NCBI WGS metagenome assembly PVMK01 (sample SAMN08533507, study PRJNA380276) | Marine sediment metagenome, whole genome shotgun sequencing project. | reverse complement strand
ATCCTTGTTCATCTCCGCCTCATTTTGTGCATCTGCGTTGGCAGATGATGTTTCCATTGGTCTGTTTGACGACCTCAAGTTTCGGCACGTGGGTCCCGAAGGCAATCGCACGATCGCTGCGGCAGGCATACCGGGTGACCCGCAAACCTACTATATCGGCGCCGCGTCTGGTGGGCTGTGGAAGACAGAGGATAGCGGGTTGACGTGGAAGCCGGTGTTCGACGATCAGGACGTGTCCTCGGTCGGCGCAGTTGCGGTCTCGCGGTCAGACTCCAACATCGTTTGGGTCGGAACCGGCGAAACCAACGTCCGCAGCAGCATTTCAATCGGCAATGGTGTTTACAAATCCGTCGATGGCGGCGAAACCTGGCAGCACATGGGCCTCACGGAGACGGCCCGGGTCGGCAGAATCGTCATTCATCCCGATAACCCGGATATCGTCTACGTTGCGGCCATGGGCACGGCCTATGGCCCGCAGGAGGAGCGAGGGATATTCAAGAGTTCCGACGGTGGCGAAAGCTGGGAGAGGGTGCTGTTCACTGATCCTGGAACCGGCGGTATCGAGATCACCATGCACCCGGACGATCCCGACACACTAATTGCCGGCATGTGGCCAATTCATATCCGCACCTGGGGACGGCATAGCGGGGGCCCCAACGGCGGGCTCTACAAAACGCTGGACGGCGGTCAGTCCTGGAAGAAATTGTCAGACGGCTTGCCGGAAGGGGATATCGGCAATGTATCCGTATCCTACGCGCGGAGCGATCCGAGCATTGTCTACGCGCTGATCGAAACCGACCAGACCCGCTTCGATGGTGTTTTGTGGCGATCGGATGACGGTGGTGAGAAATGGCGACTCGTCAGCTACGACCAGGAATATCTGACCCGGCCACACTACTACACGCGCATTGTCGTTGCGCCGGACAATCCCGAGGAAATCTATGTCCTGGCGTCCAATCTTTCGATATCCAAAGATGGCGGGTTGACGTCAACATCGCACCGCGAACTCGGCGGTGACGAGCACGACCTGTGGATCGATCCGGAAAATCCGGATCGCATGATTGGCGCTAACGACCAGACAGTCCGAGTCTCGACGAACCGGGGAAAGTCCTGGCTTTTCACGGCGCTGCCGATTGCGCAGATGTACCACGTATCGGTCGACGAGCAGGTCCCGTATTTTCTCTACGGCAATCGGCAGGATGGCCCGACGTACCGAATCCCGAGCTCCACAACAGCCGGGAAAAAGACCATCGATATCGGTGGCGGTGAAGCCGGATTTACTTACCCGGACCCGTTCGACAATTCAATCGTCTGGGCGTCGAACGAACAAGGCGTTCTTGACCGCTATGACCTGAAATCCGGGCAAGCCCGGAACGTCCAGGTATGGCCTGAAACACCGGTCGGCCGGTCTCCCCGGGATATCAAATACCGCTGGGTATGGTCGTTTCCATTTATCCCGTCACAGCACAAGCGCGATACCTTGTACGCGGGCAGCCAGTTCGTACACAAGACGACCGATGGCGGGGAAAACTGGGTCGAAATCAGTCCCGACATGACGCTCAATGACCCGGACATGCAGATTCACTCCGGAGGGCTGACCGTCGAAAATGTAGGCGTGGACTACGGCAATACCTTGTACGCGCTGGCCGAGTCCCCGTTGGATGCCGACGTTCTCTGGGCCGGCAGCAACGACGGATTGCTTCACGTAACCCGGATGGCGGCGACAGCTGGACCAACATTACTGGAAACCTGCCCGGGTTGCCGCCGTTCGGAACGGTGACCAGCATCGATGCCTCCCGTTTCAACAAAGGTACCGCGTATGTCTCCGTCGACCTTCACCAGGTCAATGATCGCAACACTTACCTGTTTAAGACAGACGACTACGGCGCGAACTGGACCAGGATCACGGATGGAATACCGCAGAGCCAGCTGGGTTACGCGCACGTCATTCGTGAGGATCTCGTTCGACAGGGATTGTTATACGCCGGAACCGAAAACGCGCTCTACGTCAGTTTTGACGATGGAGAACATTGGCAGGAATTCGACAATGGATTACCGCCGGCGCCGTTTCGCTGGATCGCATTGCAGGAGAACTACGGTGATCTGATTGCCGGCACTTATGGAAGGGGTTACTGGATACTGGACGATCTGACGGTGCTTAGAGAGGCCAGCAAGGACATCCTCGAGCAGGACGCTCACCTATTTTCGATGAGGAAGACCTACAGGCTCCCTGACAGCGGGCTGGCCGGGCAAACTTCTATTCATGATGCAACGTTCCGTACCGATTACCTAGAGGACGCCGAGTACGGTTTACCCATTACCTATTACCTGAGGGAGGCGCAGGAAGGCGAGGTGATATTCACCGTTCACGATGACCAGGGAAATCTCGTTGCGGAGTTCGACGGCGCGGGTAAAGCGGGCATCAACCGGGAATACTGGAATCTACGCTTTGATGACTCCCCGCCGATCAAACTGCTGACAGCCCCACCCAACTATCCGGATGCAGCTCGTGAATGGTTTAAAGGAGAGAATAACGAAGAAGGCTGGCGGGAACTCCGCGTGGAGGGATCCGGACCGAACGGACCGCTGGTCGCACCAGGGCAGTATTTTATTGAAATGAAAACGCCTACAACAACGCATACCGAGTCGGTCGATGTCCTTAAGGACCCGAAATCACCGGCAACCCTCGACGACATTCGGGCTCAGACCGAGCTTGCGTTGGAGATTCGTGCGCAAGTCAATGCTCTTACCGAGATTGGCAACAGTATTGAGCGCATCCGCTATCAGATTGAGAGCCTCAAAGATGAGGACGAGATGAGTCGCGAGTTGCGTAACTCACTGGAGCGGCTGGAGTCCAGCTTTGTTTCGCTCGAAGGGCAGCTGTACATACTCAATACGACCGGTGCGAGTGAAAACCTGCTCCGCTATCCGAGCCAGCTGTTCTCACACCTTAAGATGCTGGGGTATTACGTGATGAGCGGTGACTCCCGACCGACGAGTTCCAAGTACGAGGTTCTTGGCGTGCTGTCCGGACGGCTGGAGCAGATCACCACCAAGTACGAACAGCTCTTGTCGACAGATGTTCCCGGTGTAAATCGCCAGTTGGCAGCCGGGGGTTACCAGGAAATCAAAGAAGGTCTGGGAGAAGGAATATGATATCCATACGGTCTGCAGTTTTGACAGTAGTCTTGCTGGCGTCAGGACCAGTGACAGCGGACGATGCGCCGCGAAAATACTCCGCCGCCGATTTCTACGAAAATACAAGCTTTTATGTAGCGAGTACTGAGTTTGCTATTTCTCCTGACGGAAAACGCCTCTTGGCCACATCGGATGCGACGGGAATCTTCAACAGCCTTGCGTTGAACCTGGAAACCGGCGAGCAGACACCACTGACAGCGTCAGATAATGATGCGGTGTTTTCCGTCAGTTATCTTCCGGATGGCGTGCGCTTTCTTTATACGTCAGACAAAGGTGGCAACGAACTTGATCATCTTTATGTTGGCGGGCCAGACAATGCAACCCTCGACCTGACGCCGGGCGACGAGGCACGCGCGGGGTTTGTGGGCTGGGTAAATCAGGGTGATTCCTTCGTCGTCACGACCAACGAACGTGACTCACGTTTTAATGATCTCTATCGATACAGTTCGGAAACCTATGAGCGCACCCTTGTCTTCAAGAATGATATCGGTGCTGATTCTTTCGAGGTTAGCCCTGATGGCTCGGTCGCCGTTTTCGTCAAGTCCAGAACATCTGCTGACAATGATTTGGTACCTGGTGCCGCTGGACGGAAATGGCTCCCCAAAGCTGATCACGCCCCATGAAGGAGATATCTCGTACTCAGTCTACGGGTTTACGCCCGAAGGCGACAAACTGGTGATAGGCACAGATGCGTTTGGTGAATTCAGACAAGCGTGGACATATGACTTGAAGAGCGGGGAACATGATTTGCTGGTTGACGACGACTGGGACGTCAGGTCCGTCTCGTATTCGCCAAGCGGCCGCTACCAAATCCACAGCGTCAACGAAGATGCTTCGACCAAAGTGACGATTACGGAACGGGCATCAGGCAAAGCGCTGTCCTTGCCAACTGATTTGCCGAAAGGCAATGTCGGCAGCGTCAGGTTCACGCCGAATGAGAAATCGCTTGTGCTGCGGATAGATTCGGATACGTCACCAGGCGATATCTTTCTTGTCGACTTGAAGAATAGTAACGTGAAACGACTGACCAAAGCGCTGAACCCGGAAATCAATCAGGCCGATCTGGTCGAAAGCTCGGTCATTCGCTACGAGAGTTTCGACGGCCTCGAAATACCGTCAATCTTGTACAAGCCAAAAGGCGCTGACGCAGAAAATCCTGTACCTGCACTGGTCCTGGTGCATGGCGGTCCCGGTGGGCAAAGTGAAACCGGTTACGATGCCGAGGTTCAGCATCTTGTAAACCATGGATATGCAGTATTGGCCGCCAACAATCGGGGTTCGGAAGGATACGGCAAGACCTTCTATCATCTTGATGACCGTCGGCACGGCGAGGATGACCTTGAGGATATCGTGATGGCGCGCACCTACCTTGAAAGTCTCGATTGGGTCGACAAGGACAAGATCGGCATTTGGGGCGGCTCATACGGTGGCTACATGGTCATGGCAGCGCTTGCATTCCGCCCGGAAGCATTTGAAGTCGGTGTCAACGTTTTCGGTGTTACCAACTGGATTCGCACGCTTTCGAGTATCCCGGATTGGTGGGAAGCCGCGAGGCAGGAGATATATGATGAACTTGGCGACCCAACCACGGATGATGCAGAACGCCTGCATCGCATATCTCCGCTGTTTCACGCGAAAAACATTACAAAGCCGGTCCTGATAGTGCAGGGTGCCAATGATCCACGAGTATTGCAGGTGGAAAGCGACGAAATGGTTGCGGCGGTACGCAAAAACAATGTGCCGGTCGAGTACGTGCTGTTTCCGGATGAAGGGCATGGGTTTATCAAGCGAAGGAATCGCGTCACCGCGTCGGAAGCCTACCTCGCGTTTCTGAACAAATACCTGCGAGGGGACGAATAGGTATCCATCGGAACAAGCGCCTTACGGCAGCGGAACATGGAGCGCATCGATCTCCACAAGCGCATCATTGAATGCGCTGATTTCTCCCTTGCCGATCGCTGTCAGCGCACGCCGACGTTCGGCCCACTCAGGATCGTATCGAATCGGCGGCCCATCTCTATTGCACTCTTGGAACGGGAAATCCCTAACAGGCGGTTGTCGAGACGAATGATCCCTACAAATCCCTGGTAGGGAACCTCCCGGAAGAGAATAGACCGCCCGTTATGTCTTATTCCCTTCCATATTGCAGCCAACTGCTCCCAGATTTCATCCAAGGATTTTCCAGACTCCGGAAGCATCAGGAAAACATCATACACATTGTCCGTATTCTTCCCGTTGTATTTTGCATGTACACAATTATTCAATTCTGCCAGCCCGAGAAAAACAGACTTCGAATATCCCTCCGATCCTACAACCATATTACGGGATTTCGGAAGCAGTTCTATTTCAGCGGGCATATCCTCGCTGCCCGGAAGAGCTTTGGCGACAGATGCCAGCAATGCCTTACCAGTCTTTTCATCGATCTCACCTTCATACGCTTCTATCTTGACAAAAAAACGATCCTTTAACAGCAGGCATTGATAGGGCGGCGAAACCACTCCTTCTGTCCCCAGAGAATGCCTTTCCGTATTGTCAGGTCGTTCGGTGGAGTAGACTCCGAAAGCATTCAGAGGAGTACGCTGATCGTATATATTCACGGTGACAATCAATCCCGGCATGGATTCCGAGGAGATATCCAGCACACGAAGCTCCCAAAAATCATATGCAAGATAGAATTCTGCAGCCCCATTGATGTGTTTCCACAAGTTTGCTGCATTAAACGTCAGAACCTCTCGATGGGGTTTCCAGCCCTCGATCTGAGGAAAATCAATCGGCCAAAGAGGACACGGGATCATCAGCAGTGAAACGAATAAAAGATGAATTGTCCGCTTGAGCCGGAACATCTAATTTGCCCCTTTCAAGTGAATGTCAAGGCCGCGGTTTCAGAATCCAAAACCTTTACTTTATCCCAGCCTTAAAAGTGAATGCGCGGAAGCAAGATTTACCTGGATATTCACACCGTAAGGACAGGTTCCTTTGCAGGGCGCTTTGCAGGTCACACACTGGGACGCATTCCTTCCTCTGAGCTCCCTGTACTTGCTCATCGCGTACTTCTCCCGACCCTGCACAGCAAAATAATACGAGTATCGCATGATTCGGCTCACAGGAAGTCCATGCGCGCAACGGGCAGCGCATTGATTGCATCCGTGCCGGCAGTACTGATTGCCATAAGCCAGCTGGAAATCGTTCAGAAATTCAATCGCTTTTTGATCCACTTTAGTACCGGAGAGGGGAACAAATATATCGATTTCCTTGAAGCCTATCACAGTTATACATACAGTATGCATATTCGGATTACTGAGAACCCATTGAGCGCATACTTTCCTGAGGTCCTCATTACTGACAATGCCATATTTTTCAGCAAAAGGTACTATCTTTTTTTGAGTGCGTTCTTGGTCCTTTAGAGAGCCCTGAATCCGCTCAATGGCCTCTTCTTTTGAAAATCCCTCTTTTTCAAACCTCCACAACAAATATTCCTGTGTCTCAGTGGGATTATCAGGATCGAATGTTTCAATCTCGATGACCCCAGGAGCGGTTTTCATAGCCGTGGTACCGATGTTCCTCGCCTTGCATGCCGCCAGCACACGTTCCGCTTCAACTTCGTTCAAGAAATTGTAAGACATGAGCAATAGATCAAAACGTCCGTCCTCAATAGCGGTTGTCAGAACACTCTCCATGGATTCCCCGCCCTCCTCTTCAGGACCATGGCAAGAGAGACCGGCATGTTTGACACGTCCTTCGGCTTTCAACTTTGCTACGGCTGAGTGGAATCCCTCGTGTTTGACAATTTGTGAGTTATCGGCGGCATGGATGGACAGTGAATCCGCATACTCGGTTTGCATTCGTTCCAGACATTTTTGGAAACGATCCAAAACTTGTTGTTCGGTGTCATTCATATCGAGCTTGAGTTTCGTGGTAATAAAGATCTTGCTCCGATCCATGAATTGCATCGCTGAGCCGATCCTTCTCTCCGCATCACCACCTAAATACGATTCTGCCGTATCAAAATAATTGATACCTTTATCATAAGCATACCGGACGACCTCGGTGGTGGCGGGATCTCCCCCAAAGGAAATATCCGATACTTTAAACCCCGTCCTTCCCAATGTCCGGTATTCTTTTATTTTGCTCTCATCATGCTTTTGATATGAAGTGCCGGTTTGTGAAAGCGTACTCCCTGCAACTGCTGCCCCTCCGACTTTAAGAAAAGTTCTTCGGTTGAGTGCTCCACGTGACTTTGCATCCATGACGAAACTCCTATCATTTCACTCTTACGGGATAAGGTGGCCGCTTCATTTTTTCGGGTGGATTTTTTTCCAGCTCATCCAGGATCACCTCGATGGCTTTTTCCAGTTGCGGATCACGCCCCGCAATGACATCCGCCGGCCATTGCTCCACTTCAATATCCGGAGGTACGCCCTACATTTTCAACAACCCAACCATCCTCATCCCATATCCCAAGGTTTGGAGCTGTAACACTTCCGCCATCCATGAGAACGGGAAACCCGAGTGTTCCCACCAAACCGCCCCATGTACTTTTCCCTATCAACTTACCCAATTCGAATTTTTCGAAACATGAATGGCAGTAAATCACCACCTGACCCGGCTTCCTCATCGATAAGCATGACCTTGGGTCCCATGAATGGCTCCACTGGGTGTACTGAGGTCGGCGCCATAGCGCATGTTCCAGTTGGAGATGAACGGGCGCCTCAAAATATCAATATAATAATCCGGCAGATCCCCGCCGCCATTAAACCTCTCGTCTACTATGATGGCGTCTCTGTCTGCCTGCGGGAAAAAATAACGTTTGAAATAGGTAAGCCCCTTCGGTTGCGGTGTCTGGTACATAGACATATGCGACACGACCGCCCCGTGGCTTCGTCAACTTTTTTCAAGTTTCCTTCCACCCAATCGCGATTTCGCAGGGCTCCCTCATTTGCTACCGGAACAACGCTTACGATACGAGAGCCTTTGGAATTCGGATTTGGCCCCACCGATATTTCGACGATCTTTCCCGACGTGTTTTCGAACAGGCGGTAAAGGTTCGTAGAGGAAGTAAGTTCTCTGCCGTTCACAGCAAGAAGATACTCTCCTTGCTTGATGTTCATGCCTGGTTCGGTCAACGGAGAGCGAAGCTCCGGATTCCAGTTCAACCCTCCATACACTTTCGTAAACCGATACCGTCCATTTTCAATGCTGTAGTCTGCGCCCAATAATCCGCCAGGAATGGTTTCGGGATCGTGCAGATAGTCTCCGCCGTCAACATCGTGATGGCCTACCGCCAACTCACTGCACATCCATTGAATCAGTCGATTCAGATCACTGCGGCTGGCCAAATGCGGCAGAAATACTCTGTATTTTTGGAGCATGGCTTCCCAGTCCGCACCATGCATGTTGGTCGCATAGAAATAATCACGGTTGATTCTCCAGGCCTCATGAAAGATCTGGTTCCATTCAGCCTTTGGATCAATGTGAACTTGCACCGCATCGATATTCAGCTCGCCCTTCCCGGATTCAGCCTTGTCGCAGGATGATTCAGCCGTGTCAGGGGATGGAACAATATTCCAGGCTTCTTCAGCCCGATAGAGAATCTGTTTTTTGTTTTCTGAAAGTTGATAACTGTTCACGCCGCTCAGGATGATCTTGTCTTCCCGCTCCCTGAGATCATATCTGTGCAGCTTTGCCCCTTCTTCCTCTGGATCTCTTGCGCTTGCAGGCGCTTGCAGATAGTAAATCTGCCCTTCATCGCCAACCTGGAGGCTGAACAGGTTTCCCGCTTCCACCGGAAGCGAAACAATCCGGTTGTTCAGGCCGTCAAAATCAATGGCAATTGCCTCTAACGTCTTCCCACTTACTTTTCTTGATTCGTCCTTTTCATCTTCTTCCTCCTTGCCGACACCTTCCTCTTCGTCACTCTCCTTTGCCAGGGGTGACAACAGATCTTTTTGCAGTGTGGCTAAATATATCGCGCGGGTGCTCCGCATCTCAGTAGTTGACATGGCAAACCAATTATTGATCGGTCCGGCGTCGGTAGATGCAAAAAAGTAGATGTATTTTCCGCTTTCATCAAAGACCGGGTCACTCACCTCACTCAAACCATCGGTGATGGGATAGGATTCCTGGTTTTCAATAGAGTAAATGTAAACTTTCTTGATTAATGCAGCGCTATCCAGAGTATAGGCAATCCATTTCGAATCAGGAGACCAGATGCCGCGAATGGTCCCAAACGCATCTGGTGTATTTCGATATTCTGATGCGATCTTTATTGATTTTCCGTTTTCCAGTTCTATCAAGTAAAGATTTCTCGCGTTATCAGTAAACGTCATCTTTTTGCTATCGGGAGACCAGATCAGTCTGCTGTAAATGCCGGACCCCTCTATTTCAAACTCCCTCCGTTTTCCCTTACCATCATGTTGTTTGATATAGAGCTGGTACTCACCGGTTTCATCTGAAAAATAAGCAATGGACTTTCCATCCGGAGACCAGGCCGGCGAGCGTTCATGGGCCCCCGTTGTGTTGCTCAAATTACGCGGGTCTCCCTTTTCTGCCGGAACGGTGATAATTTCACCACGAAAATCAAAAACGGCTCTTGCTCCGGAGGGCGATATTGAAGCATCACGAATGTGATGAGATCCTTTGACATAGCGGCGACGAAGCTCTGGCAGATCCGTTGTGACGCTGATGGACAGCTTTTTGCTTCGCGCATCTTGCAGATCGAAAACCTGAAGACCCCCGGCCTGTTCAAATATGATTTTGTTGTCGCCGGCGGAAGCGTGGAGAATCGGGAAGTCGGTAAATTGAGTCAGTTGTTCAATCTCGCTGGATTGAACGTCGTAGTAGAACAGGTTGAACTCGCCATTTCGGTCGGAGAGAAAATAGACCCTGTCTCCAATCCACATTGCGTCGATGTCATTGGACCGGCCTTCCGGTTGAGGAATCCTCTCCACCGAGTGATCATCGAAAGTAAAAAGCCATATTTTTGAAACAGTGCCTCCCCGGTAGTTTTTCCACTGGCGAAAGTTTTCAGAATTCGGGTTGTATGCCATTCTTTTGCCGTCTGGCGAATAGGTCGCCTTGAAGGCATTGGGAATTTCCAATACTTCCGGAAAAGCACCAGCAACCGGCACTGTAAAAAGTCGAGTATATCGCCCTGAAAAATCAAAGCGGGGGGATATAAAGAGAACAGCTGAACCATCCAGTGTAAATCCGCGGACAATATCGGAGTCAGGATGCCATGTGAGACGTTCCGGAATACCGCCTTCTACAGGAACAATATAAACGTCCGTATTGCCATCATATTGTGCGCTGAAGGCTATCAGTTCGCCATTCGGAGAAAAAACAGGATTTGACTCGATTCCATCATCTGAGGTCAATCTCCGAACATTTTTTCCATCAAGATCGGCAGTCCATAGATCACCGGCATAAACAAAAGCAATTTGGCTTTTGCTGATGGCCGGTTGGCTCAAAAACCTGGTGTCTTTGCTGGCGGTCTGAGCCATCAGGATGCCGGGAGGGCCTATGGTAACTACTAAAACCAAAACAACGAGATCAACACATCTCTTCATAATTAACCTCAACGAGGATTGCAAAACTTTCATTTTCGCTCCCATGGCTTCCAGTCGATGCCGCGGATATATTTCTGCATCCATTTGGTTTCCTCTACCATCTCGATCCGTATTTGCCGAGGTTCTTCGGGACTATGTCCCTGTCGAGGAAATTTGATGTATCGAACGGGGGCTTTCCCAATATCTCTGATAGCCGCGAACAACATTAAACTCTGTCCGACACTACTCGTCTGGTCTTCAGCACCGTGAATTATCATGGTAGGCGTCGTGATATTTTCGACATGTGTTATGGATGAGTGATCTCTCCATTCTTCCGGGTTACTCCAAGGCTTACCGCCAATAGTCCATAACCCGACATCATAACTATGGCCAGGACCAACTTCCGCGGCCCAGTTGCTGACCCCCGCCGCTACCGAAGCTGCTTTGAATCGCTGGGTTTGGGTGATGGTGTATCCGGCGCTTACGCCACCCCAACTGCCACCACGAATGCCCAATTGATCAGGATCGACGTATCCCCGTTGAATGACTTCATCAACACCTGTCATCTGGTCAACATATTCACCGTCTCCGACCTGCCCCATCAAACCGCGAAGCAATGTGTCTCCGTAACTGGTGCTTCCTCGGACATTAGGTTCCAGGCTGGCGTATCCAAGCCCTGTATATACCTGGTTTCCCGGTCTAAATGAGTTGTCCCAATAAGAAAATGGTCCACCGTGAATATTGAGCATTAATGGCAGTTTCGTTCCTTCTCTGTAATCTCCCGGAAGATAGAAGATCCCTTCAATTTCGAACCCATCTCTGCTTTGCCACCGTATTATCTCCATTTTAGCAAGGAGTATTTCCTCTTTGATCCACGGATTTAAGTTGGTGAGACGAACTGGATCAAAATTTCCTACGGGAGAACTGTAAATATCACTGGGTGTGTCATGGGCACTGAATGTATAGACCATGTATTTGCGGTCTTTTGAAAACGCTTGTGGATTGAGGCTTCCCGTCACGTCTGTCAATTGTGTGATCTTCTCCGAATTCACATCGAGCCCATAAAGATTTAGATTTGTGCCTCTGGATTGACTCAACAATAATCTTTCAGAATCTGGCATCCATGTGACGTTTCCAACTTCTCCCCAAAATGGATCTCTGAATCTTCGTTTTTCTCCGGTATCAGGATTCAAAATCCAGAAATACCCATGCGTTAAATCATAGAAGTCTTCCCCTTTTGTGGCCTGATATATGATTGTTTTTCCGTTGGGAGCCCAAAGAGGATCGCGCTCCGGAGAGTTATTGTCGGTGAGGCGTGTTACCTTTTTGCTGCGCACATCGGCCAGATACAACTCAGCCCGATAGGGTTCGTTGGCGAGATTTTCCTTCCTGGCACTGAAAACAATGCGGTTGCCGTCTGGCGAAATATCAAATTCTTCAGGGAGGAATTCTTCGTTGGTGATGCGCGCTTCACCTTTGGTTTCGATGTTGAATACCCAAAAGTTTATCCAGCGCTCTTCATTTTTCCCATTTGGCCCTTCATCAATAAATATGGGGTCTGCGCCTAAATCGTGTTCTTTTTGTTCCTCATCACTTAATTGTTCTTCCGCGGTAAAGAAGATTTGTTTTCCATTCGGCGTCCATTGATAACTGTCGATACCACCTTTATGGTCCGAGTATTGGATTGCCTCACCACCGGATGTCGGCATGAGAAATAACTGCCCATCATCATCAACTGGACGAATAAACGACAAATACTTTCCATCCGGTGAAAACTGGAATGACTCTCCGCCTGCATCGCCAATATATTGTGTTGCTTCACCACCCTTTGCGGACATCATGTAATACGACGATTTCCGGTCGTTCCGATCCCAATCGAGTTCCGATTTTGAATAGAATACCCATTCGCCGTCTGGAGACATTAAAACAACTTCGATACCGACCATGTTGAGCATGTCGTCCACAGTCATTGGTCGCTTGTCATTGGTCTGAGCGAAGAGAGTAGAGCATGCAATTAACGCAGCAAGAAAGACAACACTCGATCTTTTCACAACATCCTCCTGTTTGGGCCTGTTAACAGGCCCTAGTGCACAACCGGTAATTCGATGAATGAGGCATGTTCGTCAGAGTGGTGTATGACATTGCGTGCCTTGACCCCTTCTGACTCATTGAAATTGTCTCCCCCTGTATTGAGATTGCGCACGAATTTGGGGAAGTTCGAGGAAGTAACTTCAATTCTGATCCGATGACCTGTCTGGAAGACAATGCTGCTCGTCATCGGCGTCAGGTCGAGTTTATAAACTCCCCCCTTCTCCATCATCACAGTGCGGTCATAACCTTCGCGATAACGTGCCCGAAGGATGGAATCGTCAATAATATAGGCCGTGCCGTCGGGGGCCACGTCAACCAGTTTGACGGCGAAATCGGTGTCCTTGGCGTCGGATGAGACATAAAGCACCGCGTCGATAAAACCAGTCACTTCCAGGGCATCCTCCAAGGGTTCGCTGGTATACACGAGGACGTCCTGGCGTGCTTCAATTATGCGTTGATCAAAGGCGCCGGCTTCGATAATGCCTCCGTTGCAGCAGTCTCCGCCACCGACCGTCTGCACGGGATTCATAGGGTCATATATGAACTGGTCTGTTGGTTGCTGAGTGGTGGGTTTGTGTTGGTTGAGTTTGCCATCGCCATAAAGACTGTTGGCGTTGCCATTGCTGTGGATATAGAAACGCACGGGCTTGCTGTTCTTCGGCGGCCATTCTGACGCAGACTGCCACTCATTCGTGCCCATGGTGAAATAGCGAACTCTGGGTGTTCTCTCTGAAAACGCGTCTTTGTCATTTTTCAACCAGCGATCGAACCAGGCGTAGACTTCTTTATCTACATCGAAACTGGTATCGCCCATTTCACGCTCACCGACTGTTGTTTCCGGGCCCAGTTCATAAAAATCGCAATGAGGGACAGGCGCCACAACCACATATTGATTTTCGCTTGCTTCTTCGTCCGTACCAGCCTGACGGGCATGGTTAAACAAAGCCATATTGGGGCCGATGGAGATATCGTACCAGGAGTTGAACCACAGGGCGGGTACGCCCCAGGCTTCGTTATCGTGATACAGCCCACCTTCAAACCAACCGGGATCATCCGGCTTTCGTTGAATGAATTGTTCAAAGGTAGCGGCTGGTTCGCCAAGATCACTCAGCACTTCATGAAAGGGCAAGTGGCGTATTTGTTTGTTCCAGTCAACTTCGTTTTTGTTGACTTCGAGATCATTGTAATCGCCGATATGGGCACGGGTTTCCTGGTCAAGTCCGGCTGGAATCTGGGCGCGTAAAGGGTTGTCGACCTCATAGATCCAGGGAATAAACAGACTGCGGGGCACGCCACCCCTGTACCAATTGCCCTGTTCGTGGAATTCACCGACCCGACCGATTCCGGCGCCAGAAGCCATCGGTACCATTGCCGCATGAGCGGGGTGATCCATCGCGGCCAACGCCAACTGCCATTCTGCGGAAGACGAACAGCCTATGGTGCCGACCTTGCCATTTGACCAGGGCTGGTCGGCTATCCACGAAAGTGTGTCGTAACCATCGGTGCGAGGATGACCAAGAATCTCAAAGACACCTTCCGAAAAATAGCGACCGCGCTCGTTTTGCACAATGAAGGCGTAGCCGCGGCTCACAGCATCAATGATGTCGCGTAATCGTCGTGAGTCCGGCGCATTGAAATTGTAGGGGGTTCGGAGAAGAATTGTCGGGAGTTCACCAGAAGCGCCTTTGGGTCGATAAATGTCGCTTGAAAGGCCAACACCATCGCGCATTGGAATCAGTACCTTTTTTCGCCACAGGCGATTTCTTCTACGACCTCACGAAGTGCTTCTTCACTGTATTTTGAATAGTCTTGAGCCGAGGCAGTTGCTGTCAGCATCAGCATCAGGATCAGAGAAAGGAAATACCTCATTGTCTCCTCCAATATTTCGACACATCAAGCAACGCGCCTGGAATGGCGCGTCGTTGTTCCGGCAAGCGGTTCGTCACCCCGCACTGCGACCGTACTGTGAACTTGTAGGACTACGATTGGGCCCACCGCGACGGCGCCGTGACGGAGCTGTGGCCGGTGAGCGCCCGTGGATGCTCCTGGTGATGATCGGACGGGCCTTCTCACCTTGGTAGTATCTTTGTGCGGCTCTGGAGACATGACCGGATCGATCCCTGCTTGCCTCAGCAGCCTATTGAACGCCGCAACATCTCCCTTCACGATGCCGTCATATTCCGCAAGCAGAATGTCCCACTCGGCGCTCAAATCAGCGAGCCGTGTCTTGGCGCCGTCTGTGACGGGTGCATCCGCCTCGTCGCTCGACCGCAGCAAGTACATGATCTGCACGTCCAGCATATTGGGCCAGTTGATTTCGTCCTCGACACTTTCGTGCTGCGGCTGGACGACTTTCGCTTCCCACGCGGCGACGCGCTCAAGAATGCTCTGTGCGCTTGCCTCGATATCCTGATGCCGTTCATGACCTTCGGTCCGGTCGGCAATCCGGGCCACCTGATCGCGGGCGCCGCGTAGGCTGTCGAGACGAGTTACCAGACTGGTGAAGAGTGTTGCGGCCTCCTCGAGGTGGGCATCAAGCTCGGCGAACTGCTCCATCGAAATTTCAACACGCGGGTCGGGTAGGATTCTGAGCGGTCGGGTCTGGCTTCGCCCCTCCACGGTGACCCGGACCTGATAGTCGCCGGGGATGACCCGAGCACCCTGCCAACCTGCGAACAAGCGCATATTGTCGATACAGGCAAAGCCGTCCCGATCCAGATCCCAGACCCAGCGGTTGAGGCCCTTTTTCGCTTCGTGATCCCGGGCTTCGAAGGGGTCGCTCACGTCCGTGTTTGCGGCCTGGCATTCGTTCCGCGTCGGATCGGCCTGCACGGTGCGAACAACCCGTGCTGAGCTGTCGAGGATTTCGAGGGTCACCGACTCGCTGGCTTCCGCGGGGTCATCCTTCAGGTAGTAGTAGACAACCGCGTCACGACCGGCTATGCGATAGGTATCGGCGGGCTCGAAAACATGCAGATCGGCGTTTTCGAGCGATTCGTCGAGCTGCCGCAGGGGCGCCGGGTTGTCGAGGATCCAGAAGCCTCGCCCTTCCGTTGAGACGACGAGATCGCCCTGGCGTAGCTTGATATCCGTAATCGGAACGACCGGCAGGTTGAGCTGCAAAGGCTGCCAGCGGGCCCCGTCGTCAAACGAGACGAACATGCCTGCTTCAGTGCCGGCATAGAGAAGGCCGGGCCGTTCCGGGTCTTCACGAACTACGCGGGCGAAGGTGTCCTCCGTCAGGCCACCCGTGATCTTGAGCCATGTCCGCCCATAGTCCCCGGTCCTGTAAATTGACGGCGTGAAATCGTTCGATCTGTGGCCGTCAATCGCGACGTAGACCTTCCCCGGATCGTGGGGAGAAACCTCGATTGCATTGACAAAGGCCTCTCCGACACCGTCGGGTGTCACATTCTCCCAGTTCTCGCCGCCATCGCGGGTGATGTGCACGAGTCCGTCGTCAGTGCCGACCCAGATCGTGCCTGCTTCATGCGATGATTCGACGATGTAGAAGATGGTGTTGTAGGCGTCTCCGTCCAGTTCATTGGTGATCGGGCCGCCCATCTTGCCCTGTTGGGCATCATTGTCCGTGGTGAGATCGGGGCTGATTTCCGTCCAGGTACGACCTCGGTCATTGCTGCGCAGGAGCATGTTCGTGCCGTAATAGATGATCTCCGGATCATGGGGTGAGATGGCGACAGGCGGACTCCAGGCAGCGCGATACCTGTGGTCTCTCGTATCCTGCCCGAGGGTGAATTGCGGGTAGGGCTGAATAGGCTGTTCACGGCCGGTCTCCCGATCGAATTCAGTCAAGCTCATATTGTTCGATGTTGAATAGATCAGGCGCGGATTGTCGGGGTCAAATGCGACATGTGCCCTCTCCCAGCCACCGATCGAATAGAAGTCGCCAAAGAATTCGTCACGGCCGGAGGGTCGGCTAGGACCACCGAGAGCCCCTTGGTCCTGCTGGGAACCATAGATGTGATACGGGAAGCGATTGTCGGTCGCGACACGGTAGATCTGCGCCGTCGGCTGATTGTCCTGCGTTGACCAGGTTTCGCCGCCATCGAAAGTCACCGCCGCCCCGCCATCGTCGGCGCAGATCATGGTTTTGTTGTTGGCTGGGTCAATCCAGAGCTCGTGATGATCGCCATGCGGGGCGCTCATGGCCGTGAAAGTCTTGCCGCCGTCAATCGATTTGAGGAGCTTCACGTTCAGAACATAGATCGTGTCCTCGTCCACCGTATCGGCGACGATGTGGTTGTAGTACCAGGCCCGCCCCTGGATAACGCGCGTCTTGTTGAGCCTTTGCCAACTTGCCCCGCCGTCGTCGGAGCGGTACAGGCCGCCTTCCTCCGCTTCGACGATCGCATAGACCCGCTCCGGATTGGCGGGGGAGACGGTGACGCCGATCTTGCCGACGAACTCTGGCAGGCCGCCTTCGAGCTTCTGCCAGGTGTCGCCGCTATCGGTTGTTTTGTAGATGCCGCCGCCCGGGCCGCCGGAGCGGATGAACCACGGACTCCGGCCGTGGTCCCACATGGCGGCATAGAGATGACGCGGGTTGTTGGCATCCATGGAAAGGTCAACAGCACCGGTGTCTCCATTGACCTCGAGTGTGAGTTCCCAGGTCTTGCCGCCGTCCGTTGAGCGGTAGATGCCGCGTTCCTCACTTGCCCCCCAGGGGTTGCCCTGGGCCGCCACATAGACGATATCCGGATCGGCCGGGTGGATGCGGATCTTGGAGATCTGCCGCGTGGCTTCGAGTCCCACGTGGGTCCAGGTCTTGCCGGCATCCGTCGATTTGTAGACCCCATCGCCGTGCGAGCTGGTTTGATTCCGGATCGGCGCTTCCCCCATTCCCACATAGACCACATTCGGATCGGAAAGCGACACGGCCACCGCGCCGACGGAGCCTGTTTTGAAGAACCCGTCCGAAATGTTGCTCCACGTCTGTCCGGCATTCTCCGTCTTCCAAACGCCGCCGCCGCTGGCCCCCATGTAATAGACATTGGGCTGGCTCGGCACGCCGGTGGCGGCGGTGGCCCGGCCACCGCGAGAGGGGCCGACTTCGCGCCACTCCAGAGCCTGATAGAACGCCGGATCATATTGATGGCCGGAATCGTCCGCTTTCGTCTCCGAACTCACGAAGGATGAGGCGAGAAGAAGGGCTGGGACTGTCAGGAAGGAGATGCGACGAAAAGAAATTGTTACTGAAGACATGAATTTCCTCCCTCGGCTATTCCGACTTCAGGGAGCTGTCTCCAGTGAGCACCACTGGTGATGCTTCTGTCGACTTCAGCGGTGTTTCAAGTAACGAGTTGCCGATGGCTCGATACAGTCCCCCTGCTTCGCCTTTCTCTTCCCAGGGATTCCAGCAGTGTCCGGCACGCGTCCCATAGTGAAACTCAGGCATGTAGTGCGGCGATTCAGTCTCCTGGAAGAACGCCTCCAACCTGTAGATCGCCTGCTCGATGTACCAGTTGTCGTCGTGTCCTGTATAGAAGCGTAGCTTGCCAATCAGCTTCGGACCCAGAGTCGGCCAGAACTGGCGCAAGTAGTTGGTCAGGTCATAGCGCTCTATCATCCACTCGGCGACCGGGGCGTTGATTTCCCCAGTCATCGGATCCCAAAGCGGTTCAGGGTAGCCGTCGTCAGCAACCGGCCCAAACAAGGCATTCCAGGCTGCCCACTGCCCGCCGGATCTGTAGCGGCTCCCGACGACTTCCTCCTTGATGTTCTCCTGCCTGTTGGTGAAGACAGGCCGGCCATCGAGGTCTCGATGGGCCGGTAGCTCGAGCCGGGACCAGGGATAGGATCGATAGTAGGCGTTGTTTTCCGGTTCGTACAGATTCACCAATTCGTAGTAGTGGAAATCTACCTGGTCCGGTGCGAACACCCATGCGGCTTTGTACAGGTCTGGATAGAACAACTGCGTCGCGAGAGCGATCCATCCGCCGGTCGAACACCCGGTCACCGCACGGGCCCTTGGCTTCCCAATGGCGCGAAACTGCGCTTCGATTGCCGGCAGAAGCTCGTAGTTGATCGCGTCACCGTACGGTCCCATGTTTGCGGAGTTCACTCCGTACGAATCGTCATAGTACGGGGTGGGATGCTGAATCGTAACCAACAGAAACCTCGGGAAATCCGCGCTCGTCCAAGCCTCGTAGAACTCATTTCCGGGCTCGCTGTCCGTGGGCGCAACGAACCCGCCAGGATTCTCGGTAGAGAAATGCTCATGCTCGATGACAACGGGATACTGGGCGTCGGGAGCGTCTTCGTAGCCCGCTGGCAGCAGAACGCGCGCAGATATGTGCATTGGAGTTCCCCAGAACTCCGAAACGCGCTCACTCTGGATGGTCAGGTTCTTGACCCACTCTGTGTCCCTTGGCGGTTCGATCGGGGGAATCTCTTCAGTGAGAGCCAAGTCGAAGACCTGCGCGCCGCTTGGTTTCACAGACACTCTCTCCACGCGGCTCTTCAGATTTCCCGGAGACAGGAACCACTTCTGTCCTTCGCCTCTGTCCATTGGCAGCTTGACCGTGTGGCCGTCCGAGCGGCTGAATGTGGTGTAGACGTGGAGGTATGAAATCACGAAGTAGTCTCCAACCGGAATGTCGTTGGTGCTGGGAACAAGATCGCCGAGCGCGGCGCCATCAAGCGATACCACTTCGTCGGGTTGGAGGCCCTCGACGTCGATCCCGAAAGCGGGCGAACCATCTGCAACGCCTTCGTAATCGAATTCTTCAGTAAGGGAGAGCACTACGATTACTCTCCCGTCAGCCGCCTCCGACCGAACCGATGAGGGAAAGGACACGTCGAACCTGACGGTTCTTCCGCTCGCCTGCGCTTCGGATCCCGGTTCAAGTGAAGTGCCGGCGCTGAGCAGTCCCGCCGTCGCAATCATCAAGAATGTCAGCATGTGGGATCGAATCCGAACGGATATGCAGTTGCCCATAGCTACGCTCGCTTCCCTAGTCAGTGCATGTGGTCTGAACTTCGTGGTTCAGGGACCACCGCCAACTCTCAACGATCAGCGGGACATCCCCAACTTGGTCTCGATAGCGGGTTTTCAGTTTCCGGCGACAAGCGAGCGCAGCCGTGCCCGGGTACCCGGACACTCTCGAGCGGGTGAGAGGCTCCGTCGATCCGAGGCTCATCCCGCCCCGCTCTTCAGGAGTACCCTCCCATTGAGACCACCGGTGAACCTGCCCCTTTCCACGCTGACCTTTCCATTCACGATGACATACTCGATGCCGGTCGCATACTCATGGGCGTTGTCGTATGCTGCGTTGTCGCGGACGGTCTCCGCATCGAAGACCGCGATGTCGGCTCGATACCCTTCGAGAAGCAGCCCCCGGTCCCCGATCTTCATCACCTGTGCGGGAAGAGACGTCATCTTGCGGATGGCCTCTTCCAGCGTCAGAAGGCCCTCCTCACGGACGTACTTCCGCAAGACGATGGCCTGGCTGGCAAAGGGTCGCGGATGGTCGTGGACCGGGCTCGCTCCGTCCGCGATCACGGGGAGCGCGCCACCGTCGCTGCTGATCATCACCCACTCCTGCACCATGGCGTGCCTCATGTCCTCGGCGGACTGTGAGCTGGAGGCGAAGAGTGCAGCGGGCTCTCTCATAATCAAGTCGGCAAGCACATCGAAGCCGTCTCTGTTCTGTTCCTCGATGATGTCTATGATCATCCTGTCAACGAGTTCAGGGTTCTTCGGGGCGACCTTGATCCGGAAGTCTTGCCAGCCCCATCGGGCCACGAAGCCCGGGTAGTCAGGCCGCCTTTCGTAGGTCGACTCTCGCAGACGCCGCCGTGTCTCGGCATTCCCTAGGGCCTTCTGCAGCTCCGTGACATACCGTCGACGCGCGTCTTCGCGTGCCTCGATCGGGGTCTCCCTGTTCCCCACCGTCATCCGCAGGGTCGACAGTGGCTCCATGCCTTCTGGGACGTCGACCAGCTCGGTAATCGTCTCTATGGGCGATCCCTGGAGGAACGGGTACTGGTCAGCCGTGATCATGACCCCGCGAGCCCGCGCTTCGCTTATGAGCCGAACGACGCTCGGCATCTGCCCCCAGTGGTCCTTGCCGCACGACTTCAGATGCGAGACGTTCACTGGGACGCCTGTCCGCTCACCGATCGTGAGCGCCGCCTGGATGGCCTCCAGCAGCTGCCCGGCTTCATCCCGTATGTGGGAGTTGTAGATGCCGCCCAGCTCGGCGACGGGCCGGGTGAGGGCAACGACTTCCCAAGTGGTCACGTACTCGTCGTATCCTTCGTATTCGAGGCCGGTGCTGATCCCCCAGGCGCCCTCCTGCATGGCCTGCCTGATGAGGTCCTGCATCTGCTCCAGCTCTTCATCCGAGGGGCTCCTCAACTGATCGGCACCCAGAATGGCCCTCCGCACGGGGATGTTCCCAACCTGCATCGCGGCATTCGTGCCAACGCCCAGCTTCAGCCACGCCGAGCTCGTCTCGGCAATCCTGTAGGTCCCCATGCCGCAGTTCCCGGTCACGACCGTGGTGGTGCCCTGAATCAGGTAGTTGAGGTTTGCGTTCGGGCCAGGGAGGCCCAGACCCCTCGTCACAATGGGTGTGAACGTCGATGAAGCCCGGCGAGACCACGAGTCCCTTCGCGTCGATGACCATCGCGGCCGCTCTCCCACTCAGATCGCCTATCTCGACGATCGTGTCGCCCCTGACGCCGACGTCCCCAAGGAACCACGGATTCCCCGGTACCGTTGACGATCCTCCCGCTCTTGATCAGAAGGTCGAGACTCCTCACCTTGAGGCAGGCGGCAGACGACCAAGCAACAGGCCGCGGACAAGATCACGACGACTGGTCCCGATGCCTCGATGCTTAGGGATAGGGATTTCCTTTCGTTCTACCTCAGGCTAGCCCGCTCTTCTCACCAGCTGTCGACTGCGGCCGACCTCACTCACCCTGTCATCTTTGTCTGACCTGGTACCGGTGGTCAGAAGCTGAGCTTTGCGCCGATGCGCACGACCCTCGGTTGTTGGATCGAGGTCGGTGCTTCGTATGAGTCCGACGGGGCCCACTCGCTCTCCTCCGGGTGATTCCAGTAGGCATACCAGTAGTCACCCCAACGCTGCTCCACTTCATTCACCTTGTCCGAGTTGAGGGTGTTGAACGAGTCGACGAAGAGTGCGAGCACCACGGCGCCGCCGAGCTTGAGGTCGTACTGAAGGTGGAGATCGAGCACACTTCGATTGTCGTACTGTTCGCCGCCGCGTGGAATCAGATAAACCGGTGTGCGGTCGTTGTAGTCAAGGCCATCCATCTCTACGTAGGGTGTCCAGTGCTCCCCGGTCTGGTACTGGTAAAAGCCTGAGACCATGAAGTTCCACGGGAGATCCACCGACCCCGCAACCTTGAAGACCCACTCGGAGTTGTAGGGCAGAGTTCCATCGGCGTTGACGAAGCCATTGAGGTCGGAGAAGTCGTCCACGTAACTGTTGTCCCACCACTGGGCGTTGCCCGTGAGGTCCGACCAGACGAGCGACGTATCCAGAGACCAGCGGTTCGAGTAACGTTTCCGCAGCCGCAGCGCCACCGAGTCGTAGTCCCGCTTCGCGTTGTCGGGATTCGTGATCAGATTCTCCTGCGGTGCCAAGAGATCGAAGAACGGCAGCGGGCCTCCCCCCAAGGGATTATTCGGAGCGACCAACATATCGTAGTCCTCGACATTGGAGGTCAGCATCGCGACGATGTCCTTGTTCTCACGGCGAATGTAGTCGACGCCGATCAGTATGTCGTCGAACAACTGATGCTCGAGGGTGACGACAAGCTGCTCGACCTGCGGATGCTTGATGTCGGGGTCCATGTCCGCATAGGCGTTGACGGAGCCACCCGCGGGAATATCGAACTCGCCGGTGTCGACGTTGTAATCGAGGAATATGGTGTCGGACAGCGCATCGCCCGATGCCTCGCGATCGTAGTACACCACCGACATCCCGTCGTAGTAGACGCCGTAGTGAAGCTTGAAAGCGGTCTTTCCGTTACCCATCAGATCCCAGACGAAACCGAGGCGGGGCGCCCACATGTTGACGTCGTAGACGTTGCTGCCTCCGGAGGTCGGCGCCGACACCGGGTCGGCAAAGTTGCCGATGTACTTGGTGTATCGCACCCCGTAGTTGAGGGTGATTCGGCCGGTCTGCCACGAGTCCTGGGCGTAGGCGTGGAGACCCTCCATCTCACTCCGTAGATTCATCTCGCCGCCCCAATCGGAGGAAAAAGCACCGCAGATCGGATCGTCGAAGTAGGCGTCGGTGGAGTCGCAGTACCAGGAGTCGTCGTAGTAGGAGAATCCGCCGTTTCGGGAGGTGATAAGGTCGCTGGCAATCGTCTCGTAGGTGGCGCCGAACTTGAAATTGTGCGAGTCGTTCTTGGTGAAGAGACCGTCTGCGAAGAGCGACCACGAGGCGTCGAGTACGTTGCGATCGATATCTTTGTATGCATTCTGGGCGAGATTGCCCCAGTCCCAGCCTTCCCAGCTGTCGTAATGATTCGGGGTGTCGCCGTGGTACGGGAAGTAATCGGCGCCGCCGGTGAGGCCGGTCAGCCTGACCGCCAGGAGGTTGCTGTCGTTGATCAGCGACTCCAGGGTCAGATTGTAGGTGTAGCTGGGCGAATCCTGCGACTCCGCTCCGCTGGCCAGTGTGTAACCACCGACCCCTTGGTACTCGGTTTCGACGCCGTCGTAGTCCACCAATCCCATCAGCTTGGTGTTGGAGCTGATCTGCCAGGTCAGCTTTGCAAGGCCGCGAGGCAACGTCAGGTCGCTGTCGGCCTGATCGTCGGCAGGCGCTCCGGCCGAGAAGAAGGGATCGATTGCGAGCTGCCGTTGGTTGAGGGAGACGAAGAACCACACCTTGTCACGAACCACGGGGCCTCCGAGGCTGGCGCTGGCATCGATGTCCTTGGCCACCTTGTTGGTGCCCTCGACGCCCTCGGGGGCGTTTTCCTCGTTGAGGCTGCCGCCCGAGTAGTAAGCGCGGAAATCGCCGTGGAGCTGGTTGCCGCCCGATTTGGTGATGAGATTGGTCATCGCTCCGGTGAAGCCGCCGTACTCGGCATCGGAACCGAGGCCACCGACCACGATCTCCTGCACCCAGTCCATGCTCGGCTGCACCCACTGCGCGCCGGTGTCGGGGTCGGAAACATCGACGCCGTCGAGGTTATAGGCGTTCTGAGCATCCGAGGAGGCGCCATAGGCCAGTCCGTTTTGAACACCGGGTGCGTAGTTTATCAGGCTCATCACGTCGCGGGCCAACGGCTGACGGTCGATGAAGCTCCGGCCGATATTGTGGGACACGTTGTTGGAAACCGTGCTGACCTGGGTGGCATCGGCGATGACCACGATCTCATCGGTTATGGTCACGTCGCCCATCTGCAGGTTGACATCGATGCTCTGGCCGAGCGGCACGTCGATGTTGTCATGCCTGACCGCCTGAAAACCCTGCATTTGGGCCTCGAGCGCGTAGACGCCCGGATTCAAGGCCGGGAAGCGATACTTTCCCTCGGCGTTGCTGATCGTCGTTTTCTGGCCCCCAATCACAGCTTCGGACCTCGCGATCACCGTCACACCCTGCAGGACGGCGCCCTGAGGATCGGTGACCGTGCCGCGGATGAGACCCGAAGTCGAGCTCTGGGCGTGGAGCGGCTGGGTGGACAGCACGATTCCCACGACCACCAACAGTATCGGGACGCTGATTTTTCGTTTCATGACATGTCTCCTTCCATCGTCCCTGCCAGAACGGGCCGTGGACGCGGTAATGAGCGTTGTATGCCCGGGTCACTTTGAGTTGCAGGCTCGCCAGGGACCGCCACAGTGGTACCGATGTGCAGCGAAATGCCAGGTGGTAGTAGTTCGACATAACGCACCAGCAAACCCCCGACGATCAGAAACTCGGTGGCTCTGTGTCTGTTCATACCCTTCCCTCCTTCTCCAAATGGATTTCCGGGAGCCGGCAGCCGGCGGCCGTGCCCCCAGGATTGTGTGCCAACGGCCAAGACGCAAGAGTCGCGTCCGAGGTGTCCGAGGCCTTGTCGGCGACGATGTGTCGGGATTGTGGTGTGGGATTTGGTGACGACTCGACCTGCAGCGACGACCCCGCAATCGGGTCGCTCGTATCCGGGGAGACCGGTCTGACGATGAACAAACGACAATTCTCCATCTTCGGTCCGACGTCTACTTGAGAGCCGCTTGAGCCCTGAATTGAGCTACTGGAAAATTGTGTCTGATTCAGTACGGATTTGTCAAGTACCAAATCTGAATACATCTAGTAAACGACCTACAGCACTCATACGGCGGCGCTTGGAGATTGATGTTAAACTACTGACAATTAAAGCTTAATACTCAATTCAGGGATGGCTGAGATGAACCGGCGGGATGGCGAGATGAACGAGTTTGCAGATGGAATTTTTGACAACACGATATATCTCAGACATAATTGTCACCTGAGTAACCCAGCAATTGAGCAGGATCCATGAAGACCAGACATTGTTGTCCAATGAAAAACCCATCGAATCCGGGACTCGAGGTGTACATTCCCGTGGCCAGGGCCATTGCGGCGCTACTGCATCCGCACGCCGAAGTCGTGGTCCACGACATCCGGAGCAACACTATCGCCGCCATCTTCAACGCCTTTTCGCGGAGGCAAGTGGGCGATGACTCGTTGATTGCTGAAGTCGAGAGCCTCAAGCGAGGACCCGGCGTGGATGGCCCCTATCAGAAACGAATGTTCGACGGCCGGCGCTTGAAGTACGTGACCAGCCTGTTGCGGGACGACCTCGGTGAGGTCATCGGCCTGATGTGCGTCAACCTCGATGTCAGTGTCTTCGAGGCATTGGATAGGACCGTTCGGGATTTTCTCGTCATAGCAGGCGACTCTTCGCGGTTAGACGAGATGTTCGACGACGACTGGCAACAACGCATCGACGCCTTCGTGCGCCAGTACTTGCTCGAGAGGAGCATGAATGTCAAGGACCTTCATCGGAAGGAACGCGGGATAGCTGGTGAAAGCACTGCATGAAGCCGGTGCGTTTCGGGCGAAGAGTGCAGCGACCTACGTGGCACGTGTCCTTGATGTGTCGCGGGCCACTGTCTACAGCGATCTTTCGGAAATGGCGGAGAGCAAGCAGGTGTCTTGAAAGCCGAAGTCGATAGGCCCGTGGTGTTTCCCAGTCTGATAGACGTATACGCCCTCGGAAGGCACGGTACTAACGAGGTCACTGGACGATATTGTCTGATTCTTTCTCACGGTGTCAAGTAGCCGGCGAAAACGGCTTCTGGCGGAACTCGCATGAGCCGGACGGTCAGCGATTCCGGTAGATAACGGCTATCCAGCAAGTAAATAGTTCACTTCTCTGGCTGATATTCCGAATGGTGAATGCCCGGGGTGGACCGGCCGGGTGGACAAACCCATTTTTCATCGTGAAAAGGCACTTGACATTTGATATCCATATCAGACAACATGGTCCAGTGAATGGACCGTCGTATCCGCGATTCGAGATCTGCGACGCCTGTCGTCAGGCGACTACGACGCTGCTGCTCGTTCGCAGGGCATTGTCATGAAGGCCGATATCGAGCGGGCCCAGGAGCGCATAGCCTCGATAACGCGGTGCACGCCTTGTCAACGGTCGACAGAGCTGAGCCGAGAGGTTCACCTCTTTCTTGGGGACGTAATGTAAAAATATTTCTTCGAACTTTTTGCATTTCGGTTTTATAGAGTGGGAGAATATGATGAAAATGAAATTATCGTACTTTATTGTGATTACGATTCTTGCGATTAGCGAAATTGCAGTACAAACACCTCTTTGTTTTGCTGCAGATACGATGAAAATGGAGCAGGGGAAATACGCCGCTCTTAAATCTTTTGCGGAAAAGCGGTTGCGTGAAACAAAAGTGCCAGGAGCTGGAGTGGGTATTATCAAAGACGGTAAGGTGATCTTTGCTGGCGGCTTTGGGACGCGTGATTTGAATACAGGTGAACCTGTAAACGCCCAAACGGCCTATTTGATTGGATCTTCCACCAAACCTTTTACATCGACTGCCATAGCAATACTGGCTCAAGACGGCCTTGTCGATTGGGATAAGCCTGTGCGGACGTATCTGCCGTCTTTTGGCTTTAAAGACGAGTATGTGTCCGCCCGCGTAACGCTGAGAGATCTGGCTTGCCACCGCACTGGAGTAGAGGCCGAACCGGATTGGTGGGGATCGAAATTGTCCCGAGGCGAATTGGTTGAAAGCATGCGGGATTTCGAATTGAACGAAGGCTTCAGGGCGAAATTTCAGTATAACAATGCAGGGTACATGACGATGGGACATGTGGCGAGCGTGGTGACAAAGGGCAAGTACGAAGATGTCGTCGTGCAGAGAATTTTGAAACCGCTCGGAATGAACAATACGATTTGGAGCGATTTATCAGGTCCCAATCCTCCATATAAAGAGAATGTTGCCTACCCCCATGAGGTCAGGAACGGCAAGGCGTACAGGGTCGACTTTGAGTTCGAGGGGGAGGCCATCAGGCCGTCAGGAACATTGACGTCCAATATCGACGACATGCTCAATGGCTGCAATTCAACCTGCAGAAAGGCGAGTACAACGGGAAACGATTGCTGACCGAAGAGAACCACGAAGAGCTCATTACGCCCCATATGATTACCAGTTATGAAGACGGCTTAAGTCGTGAAAGAAGGCCCGGTTGGCCGGATCTGTATGGGCTGGTTGGTGGTTAGGCGATTACAATGGCCACAGAGGCGTCCATTG
>PVMK01154030.1_pt1 | contig 27640 bp, 31 predicted proteins | sample 1853481 | NCBI WGS metagenome assembly PVMK01 (sample SAMN08533507, study PRJNA380276) | Marine sediment metagenome, whole genome shotgun sequencing project. | reverse complement strand
GGGTGGACCTCATGGGCTATCTGTTCGGCGATATCCTGGCGGTGACCAGGGCGATCTGGCCGCCATCGGCTCTGACCCTGATGACGCTGGCCGGCATGACTTTTATCTGGCGCGCCCTTCTGTCGATTACCGTCAACGAGGATCTGGCGGCGGTGGAAGGCGTTCCGGTGGCCGCCGTGCGACTGGCATTCGTGCTCATGGTGGCCGCCGTGGTGGCCATCGGCATGAAGATCGTCGGCATGTTGCTGATCCTGTCACTCATTATTATCCCCGCGGCCACCGCCCGGCGTCTCGCCACGACACCGGAGCGCATGGCCCTGTTGGCCATCTTGTTCGGCGTGCTGTCGGTGATCGCCGGTCTGTACGCGTCCCTTTACTGGATCTGCCCTCGGGACCGTTGATCGTCGTGACCGCCGCCCTGCTCTTCGCTGTCACCCAGGCCTGGCCGCGGGCCCGGCATCGGCCGGCGATCCCATCGGCGGACGGCAGCACCGGTAAGGCAAAACAGTGAGCCCGGAGCGGCAACCCCGGGGATGCGCCTTTCCGCGCAGGGATCACGACCATGTGCGCTGTGTCGCCGACGCCATGTCCGACGCCACCAGGCTTTGCCGCGCCCGGGGGGCGCGCCTCACGCCTCTGCGCGCCCGGGTATTGGAAATCGTCTGGCGGAATCACAAGCCTCTGGGAGCCTACGACATCCTCGCGGTGCTGGCCGCGGAAGGCCGCTCCTCGGCGCCGCCAACGGTTTACCGGGCGCTGGAATTTCTGCTGGAACAGGGACTGGTGCACCGGCTTTCGTCCCTTAACGCCTTCATGGGCTGCAGCCGGCCGGGGCACGCCGGCTCGGGGCAGTTTCTCATCTGCCGATCCTGCGGCAACGCGGCGGAGCTCAACGACAGCCGCGTTGAACGTACAATCGCCCGCAGCGCCGTCTCCCAGGGCTTCACGATTCACGGCCACACGGTTGAAATCAGCGGGATCTGCCGCGACTGCCGCTGATAATCGCAGCCCCCGGGCACAATGCGGGTTTCCGGGATGTAAGCCCGCGACGAGCCCCGGGCACACAAAACTCGTCCCAGCCGACAGATTCCAGCCCCGCACGGCCCTGGTCAGCCCGATTTGCCAGCGGCCGGGGCCTTAAGCCAAGATGTGAACCCAGTGGATATTACATCTTGCAATATATTGCAAACCGCAATATATTCCTCTTGCCAGCGATGCATATCATTACGCAAAAGCGAATATGGGTAGCCGCCGCTCAGTACCAGGATTGCGCTTCGGCGCTCGATGCCTGGTACCGGGCGATGAAGATCGGTGAATTCACCACCTTCGCTGAGCTGCGAAAGACGTTTGCATCGGTGGACAGGGTTGGAAAGTTGCATGTGTTCAACGTCGGTGGAAACAAGCTGCGCATCATTTGCGCCCTTCACTTCAACACCGGAAAGGTGTTCATCCGCGCGGTATTGAATCACACGGAATACGACAGAGATGCTTGGAAAGAGTAACTGGAGGCGAAATCAATGAAGGCTGTTGTTGCGACCATGGTGCAAGAAGCTGCCGAGCACTGGGCGTACGTGGCACCGGTGTTGAAGACGCCTGAGAGCGAGGAAGACTTCGAGTACCTGGTGGCCGCGCTCGATGAAGTGCTGGACGCCGGAGGCGCCGATGAGAGCCACGATCTCGCGAGCCTTGCCGAGCGCATGGGTGATCTCGTCGCCGCTTATGAAGCCGCACACGTGCCCGAGCTGAATATCGCCGATGGGGTAGATCTGCTTGTCTACTTGATGGAAGACCACGGGCTGCGTCAGGCCGATTTACCCGAAATCGGTAATCAGAGCGTCGTCTCGCTGGTGCTCAGTCGCAAGCGCCGGCTCAATGCGGACCAGTTGTACAACCTCTCCCAGCGCTTCGGGCTGCCAATGGATGCGTTCGTAACCACGCAACACCGCCGGCAACGCCCGTAACGCAGCAGGGTGCTTTTTGCTGACTACCAGCCGTCCCGTGCTGGTAGGATCGCACCATGGTGACAGGCAGTTCTACATTTTATCCGTCCGAGGGGCGCTCGCGTCTGCGCGATCTTTCGTCCCATCAGGCAGCCGTCGTCAGCCAGGCCCTGGAAGGCCCGGACGATGACGGCTTGCGCTTCGCACGCGCCGTGGCCGAGCTGCTGCGGGAGCTGAATCTGGACCACGAGTGCATCACCGCCGCAATTCTGCATACCCGGCAGCGGCGCCGCCTCCCAGGGCTTCGCGGTCCACGGCCATACGGTTGAAATCAGCGGTGTGTGTCCCGACTGTCGCTGACCGTCACTCGTACACGCAGCCCACATCCGGAGTGCACATTTTCCGCAGCTCGCCCGGGTCCTGACTGGGCGCGAACTCCCAGCTCTCAGTCGTCACCTGGGTACAGCCCACGTCAGGCTTGCATTCGATTCGGGTCTCCCTGTGAACGACTGGCGTACAGACAGGACCCACAGGTGTCCGCGAAGGCGATCCGCCCGATGACGGGGCCCGCCGCATACAAATCCGATAACAAAAGATACGCAATGACGCATGATGCTTCTTCGAGTGATCTTTCGACCACGCGCGGATTTCCCAACAAGGTCTGGATGGAATATGCATGGGTAAGCTCCGACCACAATATCGTATCTTTATGCGCCGTCCACAACACCGTTTCGTCTTTCGATCTGAGCGTCGCCTGGACGAGCAAGTCCGGTTTTCTCTGGTTCTTCGTGATATCGAACGCCGGCATCCTAAAACCGTACCTGAGCACAGCCAATTCCAGTGTAGCGTCCGCATCTTCGCGTACTTCGAAAATTCCTTGTTCCGCCAGATTCCGTCGAAACGTTCTCAGTACGATTTCATCCACTCTGACGCCGTTACGATCCATGTATGCACCAAATGAAGCGCCCACGTTTCCCGGCATGGGCGAGCTGCCGGTCATCAATCCCAGAAACAGATTGTTCGCGACATTGACCGCACCATGCACATCGGGCGCGTAGGGGATCGCAATATTGGGATCAATTTCAATGCTTCTGATCGTGCCAATCGATTCCTTCGATACGTAACCGCTCGCGCAGCCGTTGGTGATCATCCACAACACGGCGAAGAAGAGAATCCCACTCAAACGTTTCGGCCAAAACATGCTCTTCGTCCTCATTTGAAACGGTGCCGCCGACATTGAAAGCCTAACTCAGACGAATGGACTCCGGATTTACATCTGACTTACAGATGTGAAGCTGTCGGGTTTCCCGGCGGGCCTGCCGCGCCCAGTCGCGGCTCGGGCTGGCGAATCGCATTCGGCCCCCAATTGCCGGTAGTCACGCCCCCGGAGGCTGGTAGGATCCGCCCATGGTCACGAGCAGTTCCACATCCAATGCATCCGAGGATCGACCCCATGGACGGGATTTTCCATCGGAGCAGTCGGCCATCATCGAGCAGGCGCTGGAAGGCCCGAACGACGACGGCCTGCGCCATGGCCGCGCCATCGCCGAGATTCTTCGGGAGCTCAATCTGGACTACGAATGCGTGACCGCCGCTATCTTGCACACCCGGCAACAATTCTCGCGGCACCCGGTGGAGGACCTGGGCCGGAACTTCGGCCCCACCATCGCCCGCCTGGTGGCGGGTCTGGTGAAAATGGACGCCATCGACGAGTACCGGCATGCGTCCACATCACCGGGCAAGGACCGCAAGCAGCTGGAGCGCATCAAGAACCTCCTCCTGGCCATGGTCGAGGACGTGCGCGTGGTGCTCATCAAACTCGCCGGGCACCTGGTGCGCATGCGCAATCTGCGCCAACTGGACGCCGAGCAGCGTTCCGATATGGCGCGTGCGAGCCTCGACGTATACGCGCCGCTGGCCAGCCGGCTGGGCATTCGCCAATTCAAGTGGGAGCTGGAAGATCTGGCCCTGCGCGAGCTCGAGCCGGAAACCTACAAGCACCTGGCCAAGCAACTGCAGGCGCGCCGTAAGGACCGCGAACGATTCATCCATCAGGTGGTCGCAAAGCTCTCGGAAGAACTGGCCGACGCAGGCATCGACGCCAGAATCAGCGGCCGACCGAAGCACATCTACAGCATCTGGCGAAAAATGCGCGACAAGCAATTGAGCTTCGATCAGGTTTTCGACCTGCGCGCCGTGCGTGTTCTGGTGGACGAGCTCGGCGATTGCTACTCGGCCTTAGGCGTGGTGCACGGGCTGTGGACGCATATCCCCAGGGAGTTCGACGACTACATCACCAACCCGAAGCCGAATCGCTACCAATCCCTGCATACGGCGGTCATCGGCCCCTCCGGGAGGACCCTGGAGGTGCAGATCCGCACCCACGACATGCACGCCCACGCTGAATTCGGCGTCGCCGCCCATTGGCGTTACAAGGCCGGCGCGACGCGCCGGGACGCCGATCTACAGGCCAAGGTGGACTGGCTTCGCCAGGTGCTCGATTGGAAGGAGCAGGGGGACGGAGACAGTGATGATCTGCTCGACCAACTCAACACGGAGTTCCTGGCCGATCGCGTCTACGTGGTGACGCCCAAAGGGTCAGATTCACGATTTGCCCGTGGGCGCGACGCCGCTGGACTTTGCCTACCAGGTGCACACGGACGTGGGACATCGTTGCCGGGGCGCCAAGGTCAACGGCGCCATGGTGACATTGACCCATGCCCTGCAGTCGGCGACCAGGTGGAGATCCTCACCACCCGTAACGCCGCACCCAGCCGCGACTGGCTCAATGCCCCACCTGGGCTATCTGGCCACCACCAGAGCACGGGCCAAAGGTCCGGCACTGGTTTCGACAACAGAATTACGACGAGAACCTCAGCCAGGGACTGGAGATATTCCATCGTGAGCTGAAACGCTTCGGTGTGGTCGAGCCGGATCGCGCCAAAGCTGGCGGCCCGCTACAACTACAAGCGATTCGACGACCTGCTGGCCGGCATCGGCGGCGGCGACGTGAGCCCGGGCCAGCTGGCCGCCGCCTTGCAGGCCGAGCTACCGGAAAAACCCCCGGTGCCCACCCCGAGGCCGCGCCAGCGGCCGCGCGCCACCGGCGACGGCGACATTCGCATCAGCGGCGTCGGCAATCTGCTCACCCAGATCGCAGGATGCTGCAAGCCGGTGCCGCCGGAGCCGATCCTGGGGTACATCACCCGCGGGCGCGGGGTCAGCGTGCATCGCAACGACTGCCCCAACGTGCTGCGCCTGCGCGTGGAGGATCGCGCCCGGGTCATCGATGTGGCCTGGGAAGAGTCCGGCAAAGACACCTATCCGGTGGCCTTACAGCTCAGCGCCTACGATCGGGCGGGCCTGCTGCGGGACATCACCGCCGTGGTCGCCAGCGAGGAGGTGAACGTGGCGGGATTGAGCTCGAAGACCAGCCCCCGTGAGCAGATGGCCCACGTGCGCTTGACGGTGGAAGTGACGGATCTGGCTCAGCTCAGCCGGGTCATGGACCGGCTGACCCATCTGGCCAACGTGGTGGAGGTTCGCCGGGCGCGCTGACAGGGGGATCTCAGCCCCGGGCCACCGCGGTCAGCATTTCGTCGATATCGGTGTCGCTCAAGCTTTGCCTTTGGTACATGCTGCCGGCCAGAGCCGCCAACTCCCGGCACAGCTCCATCTCCCGATAATGGGCATTGCCATCGCCCACCAACGCGTCGTAAACCCGCTTCTCCACGTCCCGCTCGCCGAAGTAGGTACCTCTGGCAAGAGTCTGTTCTGGTGTCGCCATTGCCGTTGCCCTGCCGCATTCAAGTTGCCGGCAAGAATGCAATAGCCGGCGGCGGCGAACTGTGGGGATCAGCACAGGTCGCGGGGGGTCTGTGACAGGCGGTGATAACCGCGGGATCGGCCGGAATCCGTGCATTGAATGATCGCTCCACCCGGCACTGCGTGTACGAACGGCGACCAAGTAGCTAGTTAAAGTGAAACTGTGAGGATCGCGTAAACTGTTATTTATCAAATAACTAGGTCGCATAGTTAATGCTGGCATGGACATTGCCTTGTTGTGGGAAAAGGGCCGGAGAGGAGCCTGAAGCATGACCGGACGGACTTCACAAAACACCAGCACTCGCCATCCGCACCTGGCCCGGGGAGCGGCGACTACGGGCCCTGCTCCGCCTGGCCGCGGTTCTTGCCTGCCTGGCCGCGTCGCTCGCCACGGCGGCATGGTTGCCGGAATCGGAGCTGGGGCGCGCCATCGGCGCACATCTGGCCCAGCTCGCCGATCCCGAGTCCTGGATCCCCTGAGCCATCGCGCCGGCTTGTAAGCGGGTGGTAATCTAGCGTCGGCGTTTCGACCTGCACATCTGCCGAGGAAACCATGACGACGTCCGATGCCCGACCCGGAGGTCGCCAGGTGATGTCATGGGCCCTCTACGACTGGGCCAACTCGGCCTTCGCCACCACCGTGCTGGCGGGATTCTTCCCACTGTTCTTCAAAAAGTACTGGAGCGCCGGCAGCGACGTCACCGTGAGCACCTTCCAGCTGGGAGTGGCCAATGCCGTCGCCAGCCTGGTGGTGGCGCTGATGGCGCCGGTTCTCGGCGCCATCGCCGATCGCAGCGGCGCACGCAAACGCTATCTGCTGCTGTTCGCGGGCATGGGCGTCGTCATGACCGGGTGCATGGCGCTGGTGGGCGCAGGCCAATGGCCCGTGGCCGTGGGCATTTACCTGTTCGCCCTGATCGGCTTTTCCGGGAGCAACGTATTTTACGACGCGCTGCTTCTGGATGCCGCGCCCCATGGCAGGATCGACCGGGTATCCGCCCTGGGGTTCGCCCTCGGTTATCTGGGCGGCGGCGTACTGTTCAGCTTCAACGTGGCCCTCACTCTGTGGCCGGAAACCTTCGGGCTCGCGGATGCCACGGCGGCGGTCAAGGTATCCTTTGTCAGCGTCGCCATCTGGTGGGCCCTGTTCTCCCTTCCCCTGCTGTTCTATTTCCGGGAAATTCCCCTTTCGGACCAGGTCAGGGGCTGGGCCGCCGTACGATCCGGGATCTCGCAGCTGGCGGGAACCTTCCGCGCCCTACGCCACATGCGCGTGGTGCTGGTATTCCTGTTCGCCTACTGGCTGTACATCGACGGCGTGCACACGGTCATCCGCATGGCCATCGACTACGGGCTGGCCATCGGGCTGGAAGCCAACGACCTCATCGTCGCCTTACTGCTCACCCAGTTCGTGGGTTTTCCCATCGGCGGTGGTTTTCGGGCGCCTGGGCGAGGCAATAGGCGCGAAAACCGCGATTCTCCTTGGCCTGGTGGTGTACGTCTTTGTCTGCATCTGGGGATACTACATACAGGAGCCCTGGGAGTTCTTCGTCCTCGCAGGCACCATCGGCCTGGTGCAGGGCGGCGTGCAGGCACTGTCCCGAGCCCTCTACGCGCGCCTCATCCCAGCCAACAAGTCCGGGGAATTCTTCGGCTTCTACAACATGCTGGGCAAAATTCGCCGCCATCCTCGGGCCCCTCATCATGGGCGTGGTGAGCGTCACCACCGGCGACCCGCGGATTTCGATCCTGGCCATCATCGTGCTGTTCCTGGCCGGCGGCGGGCTGCTGCTGGCGGTGAACGAGCGCGACGGCATCGAGCACGCCCACGCACTGGCGCGGGTTTAGCCGCGTTCCAGGAATCGGGAACGGGATTCCTGGCGCGGGCGATCCACGCTGTCCAATCTGGACAGGAGATTCTTCCATTCGTGTGCGCTATCTCACATCCCTGCCGGCCCGGGAGCGGTAATCTAGCCGCAACTCACCTGGTGTGAGTCCCCCGCTATCCCCTAACTTGGGCCGAGTTACTCGGCCCTTTTTTTTTGGCCTGCCGCGTCGCAAGGCTCGTTATCTACCGACCCAGCCGACGATTCCGCGCAGCCCAGGTTGGCGCGAAAACCGACACATTACAGTGGTATTCACGGCTAACTTCCTGATCTTGCTTCCTATTCCTCTATCGTGTTTTTGCCCGACTGCGCTCCTGAACGCCCACCCGTCCCCGGCTCCACCTGTGACCGTCTTCACATGTCGCCCCGGTTGGAGGCCGCGAGCGGGCCCGGAATGTGACGGTGTGCGCGGCTTCCCCCCCTGACAAGACCCCCCTGCGCCGTTAAGAATGGAACCACAAAATTTTTAACCAGGAACTTTCAACCATGGCTAATCACGAATCGCCGCCGGAAGTGTGCCCCGGCTGTATCAAGGCCATACACTCCATGCTGGATCGGCGTGAGCAGGTGGATTACTACTACTGCGAGCACTTCGAGACCCTGGCGCTCATCGGCATGGCGGAGAACCGCATCGTGCACTGGAGCCTGTACGGGCAGGTGTCACCCAGCGAGGCAGCGGATCTGCTGGCCAAATCCGTCAGTCTGAGTCAGATGGTGGAGCAGATGGCCGAACCACAGGTGGTGCACTGACCGGCGGAAACCACCGGCGCAACCGGCGCTATCGGCGCCTGCTGTCTCTCCCGGACGGGGCCGCGCCGGTTCGCTCTTTCAGGGCCCTGGCCGCCACCCTGAACGCCAGGGTATCGGTGCTGCCATAGAACCCGCCGAAGCGGTACACGGTTCCCGGCAGGTAGCGTTTCAGGGATGCCATCACCCAGGGCTCTCGGGCCAGGCGCCTGGCAAGCTTCTCCATCATCGTGGTGGAGATGCCGCTGCCGTCGGGACCATCCCAGGCCCTTCCGCCCAGATGCCGGCTCACCCCGTAGAGGAACCACACCAGTAGCTCCACCTCGCGGCCGCTGATCATCAGCTCCGCCTCGATGAGGTGGTAGAGCTCGCGCCGGGTACTGTGCCGGCCACCCAGTTGCAGCTGCTGGGCCACCAGGCGCAGCCATTCCGGTGGTGGGTCCAGCTCCAGGCAGCGGGCCTCGATGAGCAGATCCAGAGCCCGGGCAGAAATTTCTCCGGAAAAACGCACGTCCAGCTCCCGCGCGCGCTGCTTCTGGTCTTCCGACGGCAGTATCGGTTGTGGCTCGCCCATGGCGATTCGACTCGTAGGATCTCCCCCTGACATTAGTATATCGGCCGCCATCCGGCGCTTGCCGAGCCCCGCCGCCAAGCTGGGAATGGATCGTGTCGGGCCGTGTTACCCTTCGGGGTGCTGGTCAAATAACCCAAGGAGTGGAGCAATGGGGGGAGAACAATTCGAGAGCATCGTCACTATCGTCATGGGCGTGCTCGGGCTCATCCTGATCATTCTCTGGCTCATCCTGCCCTTCGTCGTATTCACGATTAAGGGCCAGCTCGAGCGTCTCATCGAGCTCGTGAGTGTCAACAACGAAATCACGCTGGAATCGAACCGCCTGCTGGGCAAGCTCGCCAGCGAAGTGGAGAGCTCTCTGAAAAACTAGCCTGGATGATTCATGTATGCGCTCCTCGGGGGCGCATGCCGTAGGGAGAGCCCTTTGGAAGCAGCGCGGCATTCATGCTGAGTGATACGCGTGGCTCGCCGGATCGATTCTCTCCAACCTGGTGACTCAACCAGGACGGAAAGATGACCATCAATCCCTCCCGGGCGGGAACGTCTACCCAGTGACCAGTCAGGGCGTTGGGGGGTGGCGGAATCGGGCTCTCCGATACGGTACTTGCGATCGTCCAACAGCCGCAGATTGCCGCAGTCTTCCGGGGTACGCACATAGTATGCGCAGCTCAAGTGATCCGGCAGATGGTGGTGGCTCTGGGTATTCTTACCCGGCGGCGTCACATGGGCCCACAGATCCGAGACCCGGATTTCGTTGTTCACCAGATCCCACTCCGATTCCTCGGCTATCTGCTCGCAGCCGTGGACGAATGCCGAGAGGATCGTCTCGGATGAAGGCACGAGTTCGGTGGTGATGAAGATGTCCTCCAGGTAACGATCATTGGCTTCCTCTGCGCGCCCGCTGCGCCGGTGCTCCGCTTGCCAATCGACCCGGCCCATCTCGTCGAGGATCCCCTGATTGACGCTCTGGTAATTGTCATGCTCGATCATCCACACGGCGGTGGGAAACAAAAGCTGACGGTTGACGTTTTTCAGTTCCGCGATTACTCCTGCACTCTTTTCTGGTTGTCGCTGCTCGAGACAAAACCGGAGGACTTGTCCACAACATTCAATAATGGTTGTTGTCCACGGAAACGCCGGAAATTCTCCATGAAGGCCGACACCAGCACCTCCGGGTAGCCGATGAAATCACCGGACATATGTGGCGACACGATGACCTGGGGCATGGACCACAGGGGACTGTCTGCCGGGAGTGGTTCGATAGCGGTAACATCCAGGGCCGCGCCGGAGATGCTGCCGTGTGCAAGCGCCTCCACCAACGCCGATTCGTCCAGCACCGCGCCCCTGGCCACGTTGATGAGGCGCGCCGTCGCTTTCATGGCATCGAGCTGCGCGGTGCCGAAAAAACCGCGGGTTTCATCCGTCAGCGGCACGACGATCACCACGTAGTCCGCCTCCGGCAACACGGCAAGCAAGTCTACCTGGGCGTGGACGGCGGCGAAATCGTCATCATCGGTGCGCGCCCGGCGCCCGACTCCCTCCACATGCAGGCCGGCACGGCTGAGCATCCTGGCGATCTCGCGTCCGATGCTGCCGACACCGACGACCAGCGCGCGCCTGCCGATGATCAACTCGGTCAGGCGATGCTGCCAGAGCTGTTGCTCTTGATGTCTGGTGGTTTCCGGAAAGCGTTTCGCAAAACACAGGACCAGGCCGAGGACGTACTCGGCCATGGCACGATCGAAGATCCCGCGAGAGTTCGTCAGAATCACATGGCTTTCAACCAGCTCCGGAAACAATACTGCGTCGACGCCGGCACCGGCCCAGTGGATCCAGCGCAATGAATCGGCGCGGGACCAGACGCCGCGCAATCCTCCCTCGCCGAATTTCCATCCCAGCAGTATGTCGGCACCGGGAAGCGCACGGGCCAGGTCAGGGGCGGAGTCGGCGAAGCGTAGCTCCGCATCGGATTCGATTTCCGTGAGACCCGGCACCTGTCCGGCATCGGCGGCACCCTGTATGACGATGATGGGTTTAGCACTCATACCAGCCTGGATACTCCCCGCAAAGCTCGTGAAGCGGAATTATCGCAGCTTTTGCGTGCCCGGTGGTGGTGACGGTGGTATTGGGAGAAATATCCCGCCGATGCTACTCTGCGCTCACCCCATTCATCCCGTGTGCCATCGCATTTGGACTCCTCCGACGCCGCCCCCGCCCACGCGCTGCTGGTCGACATCGAGCAACATGGCCAGGGTTCGGTCTACAGGCTGACGGTCGCTCGCCCGGAGCGGCTCAATATTGTCGACACGGCCACCCTGACCGAGATGAGCAATGTGCTGGCGCGGATCGCCGGCGACCACGCCGTGCGGGCCGTGGTCCTTGCCGGCGCCGGCGACAGAGCCTGGATCGGTGGCGCCGACATCAACGAGATGGTGGCGCTGGACAGCAGCTCTGCCAGAGCGTTCATCACCCGTTTGCACCGCGTGTGCCAGGCCCTGCGTCAGTTGCCGGTGCCCGTTATCGCGGGCATCGACGGCTTTTGCCTGGGCGCCGGCTTGGAGATCGCCGCCTGCTGCGATATGCGCATCGCGACCACCGGCAGCCGCTTCGGCATGCCGGAAGTACACGTGGGCATCCCGTCCGTCATCGAGGCAGCGCTGTTGCCCCGCTTGATAGGGACCGGACGCGCCCGGGATCTGGTGTTCACGGGACGCATTATCGAGGCACAGGAGGCCCTGGCCTGGGGGTTGGTGGAAACTTTGACTACGCCGGATCGCCTGGACGCGGTGGTCGACGAGCGCCTCGCCATGATTCTGAACGCCGGGCCCGGAGCCATCCGATCCCAGAAAGAACTCTGCCGCCAATGGGAGGAATTACCGCTCAGCGAGGCCATCGAGGCCGGCATCCATGCATTTGGTGATGCATTCCTCTCGGATGAACCCCAAGAATACATGCAACGCTTTCTACAACGACCGCGTCGTCATAAGGAATAGGATCCGATGATAGAAATCCTCCCCGGCTATCCCGACAACATTCTCGCCATCACCGCCAGCGACACCGTCACCGGCGATGACTACGAGTCGATCATCATTCCCGCCATCGAAGCCAAAGTGAAGAGCCACGGAAAAATCCGTATGCTCTACAATCTGGGACCCGAATTCGCCGGCTTCGATGCGGCCGCCATGTGGGAAGACGCGACCACCGGCCTCAAGCACTTCACGGACTTCGAGAAGATCGCGTTTGTCTCGGACGTGGAATGGATCAACCACATGGTCAGCGCCTTCGGCTTCATGATCCCCTGCCCGGTGAAAGTATTCAACGGCGCCCAGCTATCCGAAGCAGATGACTGGATCAAGACATAAATAGATCTGTCCCCATTTATGCAGGCTTGCTGGTCTGCCAGTTCTCCAGGGCCCGGCGGGCGGCGGTTCGAGCGGCGTCCGGGCTTTCGCCTCCCCCTTGCCGGTGCGCGCGGCAAGCTCGATGACATAACCGTTCGGATCCCTGAAGTAGATCGAGTGCACGAATCCGTGGTCCGCGATGCCGCGGGTGTCGATCCCTTCTTGCTTACCTTTGGCAAACATCTCATTCAAGGCGTCGTTGTCTACTTCCAGCGCAATATGCAGGTCGTAATCGTTCTGCTCTTTGAACTCGAAGGGCTGACCGGGGACTTCGAAGAAGGCCAGGAAAGAGCCGTCGTCCATCTGATAGAAGGAATGCAACACGCTGGTCTCACGACCGGTTTTCGATTCCTTGATCTCGAACGCGCTGGCAAGAGGGAGGCCGAGAAAATCCTCGTAGAATTTACGTGTCTCTTCGGAATCGCGACAACGGTAGGCGTTGTGGTGCAGGCCTTTGATCATGACGGCATCCTCCAAATCTATTAATACCGAATTACTCTACTATGCTTTGCTGCGCTCGCCTTTGGGATCATAGAGGGCTCGCAGGCTTGCCTTGGCGGGAATCAGCACACCGGCGACATCGATCTGCCAGTCGCCTGAGTCGAGAAAATCGCGACTCACCCCCTCCTCGCATCGCACATAACCGAGTCCCACCGAGCCACCGAGAGTGTGGCCGTAATTGCCCGATGTCAGGTGGCCGACGATTGCGCCGTCACGCAGGATGGGCTCGTGATGATAGAGCATCGCTTGCCCGTCCTGGAGCAGAAACTGCACCAGGCGCTTTTTCAACGGCCCGCCGGCGTCGAGCTGAGCAGACACGGCGTCCCGGCCGATGAAGTGGATAGATTTATCGAAATGACACACGAAGCGCATGCCGGCCTCCACCGGAGTGTCTTCGTCCGCAATATCGTGGCCGAAGTGCAGAAATTTTTTCTCGATGCGGCAGGAATCCAGGGCATGCATCCCGGCAGGCACAAGACCACGATGGGCTCCCGCTTCCAGCAGCACACTGTAAGCGTGTCTCGCTTGATCAGAAGGCACATAAAGCTCCCAGCCAAGCTCGCCCACGTAGGACACGCGCAGAGCTCTTGCGACCACGCATCCGATTTCTACTTGCTGCGCCGTTGCAAACGGAAACGCTTCGTTGGACAGGTCGGCAGACGTGATCTCCTCCAGGAGCGCGCGGCTTTGTGGGCCCATGACACCCAGCACGGCCCACGCCGCGGTAACGTCGGTGGAGACACAATGCGCGTCGTCGGGAATGTTTCGCGACAACCAGTCGAGATCACGATTCGTGACCGCCGCGCCGCTTACCACCAGATACTGATTCCCCGCCAGCCGCGTAACCGTCAGATCCGCCTCGATGCCGCCTCGTTCGTTGAGCCAGTGGGTGTAGACGATACGCCCGGGCGCCACGTCCACGTCGGCCGTGCAGATACGCTGGAGCACCTTGCAGGCATCGTTACCTTGAATCAGATACTTGGAGAAGCTCGACTGATCGAACACAACAACACCTTCACGAGCGGCACGGTGCTCGCCCGCCGAGTACTCGAACCAGTTCTGCCGGCCGAAGCTGTACTCGTAGCGCGGCTCCACGCCGACCGGCGCAAACCAGTTGGGACGCTCCCAGCCGGCGGCCTCTCCGAAGCAGGCATTCTGCTGCACCAGGCGCTCGTGAAGCGGTGAATGGCGCACGTTACGCGCCGTCTCGTACTGGCGATAGGGGTAGTGGTTGGCGTACAACAGGCCCAGGGTCTCCGAGACACGCTCCTCCAGATAACGCCGGGTGCCCTGGAAGGGATAGGCCCTTCGGATGTCGTTGCTCCACAGATCCAACGGCGGATGACCGGCGTGCATCCACTCCGCACAGGCCTTGCCGATGCCACCGGAAGTCTGAATGCCCACGGAGTTCAGTCCACAGGCGACGTAAAAATTCCTGAGCTCCGGCGCCTCACCGAGATGAAACTGATCGTCGGGCGTGAAGCTCTCGGGACCACAGAAAAAGCTTCGCCAGCCGACATTCTGGAGCATTGGAACGCGGATCATGGCCTCTTCCAGCACCGGCATGAGCTGCTCTTCCACGTGGCCGGGGAGCTCGTCGAAGCAGAAATCCTCGGCTATGGCCTCCATGGGCAGCGGCCGTGCATTCGGCTCGAAGGCACCCACCAAGAGGCTCCCGGCATCTTCACGGTAGTACGCACACTTGTCGTGATCGCGCATCACCGGCAGATCGGCGGGCAGATCGTCGAGCTTTTCCGTGTGGGCGTAATAGTGCTCGCAGGCGTACAGCGGCACGTTGACGCCCGCCAGGCGGCCCAGGTCCCGTGACCACAGACCGGCGGCATTGACCACGAACTCCGCCTGAATATCGCCCTGGTCCGTGGCCACTCCACGCACGCGGCCGTTCTGGTGGTGAATATCGAGCACCTTCACGCCTTCCAGGCAACGAACTCCGCGTTGCCGGGCACCCTTGATGAATGCCGCCACCACGTCCACGGGACTCGCGTGCCCGTCCTGGGCAACCCAGCTTCCGCCCAGCAGGCCCCGGGTCTCGAGCAGCGGGTAGATGGAACGGATTTCATCGACGGTAACCATATCGACGCGGGTGACGCCGAAGGCATTGTTCATGGCCGCGACGCGCTTGAGCTCCTCGAAACGCGCCTCACTATGGGCGATGCTGAGACTGCCTACCTGCCGGAAACCCGTTGACTGCTGTGTCTCTTCCTCCAGCTCGTCGATGAGCCGCATGGAATATTCACACAACCTGGCGTGGCTCTCGCTGGCGCGCATGGTCCCGACCAGCCCCGCGGCATGCCAACTCGTGCCACAGGCAAATTGCTGGCGCTCCAGCAACACCACATCGGTCCAACCGAGCTTGGCCAGATGATAGGCGACGCTGGCGCCGGTAACGCCGCCGCCGATAACCACCGCGCTGGCGCGCTCGGGCAGGGCCTGTGTCATGGGTGGATTCCTCCGTCCATCGAAACTGAATTTCCGCTACTTCATAACACGAGCCGTGTGACGCGGACAATCCTGACGGCCGATCCTACGCGGGCATGGTGTCGTCCAATTCCTCCAGGTACTTCGAGAGGACGCGCTCGTAGCCGAACAACGCGGGCAGACCGCCAGTGTGGATGAACAAGACCCGGGCGCCGGGTTGGATGACGCCGTCCCGGGCGAGCGCTATCAGCCCGGCCATGCTCTTGCCGGTGTATACGGGGTCCAGGATCAATGCCTCCAAGCGCGCGGCCATGGTCATGGCGGACATGGTGGCGTCGTTCATTTGTCCGTAACCGGGTGCCAGCACGGCGTCGGACACCACCACATCGCTTTCCGTCACACAGCCATCTTTTCCAATAAGCGCTGCGATCTCGCGGCAGCGTTTCAAGACCCGTGGGTGCTGCTCAACCGCGCCCCGCCGCACGCAGATCCCGGTAATCGGCACATCGTTACCCAGCGCCCGCAATCCCACCAGCAAGCCGCCGTGGGTCAAGGCGCTGCCCGATGCCACCACCACGTGGTCGAAAGCCAGATCCCGTTCCGCCATCTGCTGCGCTAGCTCCCGGGCCGCGACCACATAGCCGAGGGCGCCAAGGGGTGGGTGGTCGACGCCCAAGTGGATGACGAACGGGCGTTTTCCGGTAGCCGCGAGATCGCCGGCAAGCTTTTCCAGGGAAGCGTCGGCCGCCGACTCATCCTCCCCCACCGGGAAGGCGGACAGACTCGCGCCCAGCAGCTTATCCAGCAGCACATTGCCGGAATTCCGGTAGCTCTGGTCCACGTCCGGCACGCGCTCCTCCAGCTGGATGTGGATATCCATTCCCTGGGTACGCGCGGCTGCGGCGGCGGTGCGCACGAAGTTCGACTGAACGGCGCCGGTTATCAACAGCGTGTCGGCGCCTTGCGCGACCGCAGCGCCCAAATAAAACTCCAGCTGGCGCACTTTGTTGCCGCCGGCGGCAAGCCCGGTGCAGTCGTCGCGTTTTATGGTGAGATCGATGCCGAGCGCCTTGCCCAGGGCCGGAGCATGGTCCAGGGGCGTCGGGGCATGCCCCAGCTTTACCCTTGGAAACGCGTCGAGAGCATCTAGAGGAGAGTCCGTAAGCACGGTTGGATCGATATTGCCTACCTGACCACGAGCACCGAACAGGTGGCGTGGCGCACTACGCGGGCGGCATTCGGCCCAAGCAGGTACTGGGCGAGATCCGGGTTTCCGGCGGCCATGACGATGGCGTCGCAGCCGACTTCCTCCGCGATCCGCAGGATTTGCTCATAGGCTCTTCCCTGGGCGACGATGGCGCGACTCGGAACGTCCTTGGGTACGTTCTTGTCGATGAAAGCGCGCAGGGCATCCTTGGTCGCCGTCAGCGTTTTCTCCTCGAAATCCTTCGGAAAGTACTGGCTGATCACACTCAACCCGAATTCGGGCACCACCGTCAGCAGATGCAGATTGCCGCTGTCGCCGCGCATCTCGATGGCTTTTGGTAGAGCCTTCTTCCACGAGTGCTCATCCCCGAGATCCACCGCACATAGTACGTCTTTGAACATGGTGCGTTATTCCTCTAGGCGGTTGCGGCTTCCAGCACGGCCTGGCGCCGGCGCTGCAACACGATGATAAATCCGAGCAGGGCGATTGCCGGAATGAAAAAGAGCTGGCGCGGCGGCCGGTCGGCTTTTGCCTCGACGCTCGGTATCTCGTAGTCGAAGTCGATCTTCTGGCGCTCGGCGGTGCTGCCGAACACGATGTTGTCGACAAAAACCTTGCCGTCTTCGAAACGCAGCTCCAGGCCGGCGTTCATCAAGCGTTCCTTGCCGTCGCCCTTGGCCCCCAGGGGCAGCATGACGACTTTGTCGATCTTGCGCTCTTCCAGATCTTCGCCCACCACGCGGATGCGAATCTGGGCGTCTTCGGGCATGCCTTCCGCGATCTTGTAGATGTTCGTGGCCGGCACCGACTTCAACGGCGGATAGATCATGTCCATCCAGAACCCGGGCCTGAACAGTGTAAAGGCGATGAGTATCAACGCCACGGATTCCCACAGCCTGCTCTTGGACATGAAATAGCCCTGGGTACCCTGCTGCGAACAACAGCATGGCGATAAGAGCGGTGACGATGGTCGATAACAGCAGATACCAGGTATCCACACCGATCAGGAGGAGCTCGGTATTGAATATGAACATGAACGGCAAAATGGCCGTGCGGATATCGTACGTGAATCCCTGAATACCCGTGCGAATGGGATCGCCGCCGGATATCGCCGCCGCCGCGAAGGCCGCCATGGCCACCGGCGGGGTGTCGTCGGCCAGGATGCCGAAATAAAACACGAACATGTGCACCGCCACCAGGGGCACGATGAGCCCGCTCTGGGCCCCCACGGTGACGATCACCGGTGCCATCAACGACGAGACGACGATGTAGTTGGCGGTGGTGGGCAGACCCATCCCGAGTATCAGGCTGAGGATGGCCGTGAACAGAAGCATTATCAGAACCTGGCCACCGGAAATGAACTCCACGAACTCGGCCATGACCAGGCCGACGCCGGTGAGCGTAATGGTGCCGACCACGATGCCGGCGGCCGCCGTGGCGACGCCGATGCCGATCATGTTCCTGGAGCCGGCGATCATGCCGTCGAGCATGTCCGTCCACCCTTCACGCAGCAACGCGCCCACGTCCTCGCCGGACTTGCGCAGAAACGCCTTGAGCGCCTTCTGGGTCAGCAGGACGAAAAGCATGAACAGGCTTGCGTAAAGCGCCGACAAACCCGGAGACAGCCGCTCCACCGTCAGACACCAGACCAGAACCACGACGGGAAGCAGGTAGTAAAGCCCCGCCTTCACCGTGGGACCCGGTCTCGGGCAGCACCGTAATATCGATGTCGCGCTCCAGTTCCGGAAACCCCAGCGCATACTTCACCAGCCCCACATAGGCGATGATGGTCAGCAACGCGGCGATGAAGGGCGATGCGTCGCCGAACACGCCCTTCATCCACCCCAGACCGTAGTACACGATGGCGGTGAGAACGATCAGACCGAGAAAGGTCGCCAGAAAGCTGGTCAGCTTCTGTACAGCGGTGGCCGTGCTTTTTCGTTTCGGAAGTCCCTTCATACCGGCTTTCACCGCCTCCAGGTGGACGATGTAAACCAACGCGATGTAGGAGATGAGCGCCGGCAGCGCGGCGTGCTTGATCACCTCCAGGTAGGTGATGCCCACGTACTCCACCATCAGAAACGCCACCGCTCCCATGATGGGAGGGGTAAGCTGGCCGTTGGTGGAGGATGCCACTTCCACCGCCCCGGCTTTCTCCGCGGAGAAGCCCACCTTGCGCATGAGGGGAATCGTGAAGGTTCCGGTGGTAACCACGTTGGCGATGGCCGATCCGGAAATCAGGCCGGTCATGCCCGAGGATACGACGGCAGCTTTCGCCGGCCCGCCCTTCAGATGTCCCATGAGGGCGAAGGCTACGCGGATGAAGTAATTGCCGGCCCCGGCCTTCTCCAGCAGGGATCCGAACAGTACGAACAGAAACACCATGCTTGCCGAAACGCCCAGGGCCACGCCGAATACGCCTTCGGTGCCCAGGTAGTAATGGGACATGCCCTTGGAAAGACTGGCCCCCTTGTGGGAAATCACCTCGGGCATCAAGTGCCCGCCGAAGGTGTACCAGATAAATACGAGGCAGACGATGGCGAGCGGCGGCCCCAGGGCGCGCCGGGTCGCCTCCAGGATCAGAACGATGCCGACCACAGAGACGATGAGATCCGTGGTTGTCGGCAGGCCGGGCCGGTCGGACAATTCGCGGTAAAAAAGAAAAATGTAGGCGGCGCAGAATGCCGCCACCGAGGCCAGCACCCAGTCCAGAATCGGGATGTAGCTGCGCGGCGAGCGCTTCAACGCAGGGTAGGCAAGGTAGGCGAGGAAAATGGCGAAGGCCAGATGAATGGAGCGCACTTCCGTCGAGTTGAGCACGGCCACCCCGACCACGTAGGGCATCGGCGAAGCGTACCAGAGCTGGAAAAACGCCCACGCCAGCGGCACGAACCACAATACCTTCGCCGGGATCCCGGTAGGCGAGCGTGCCCCGGTATCGGACTCGGCGATCATGTCCGCCAGTTTGTCTTGATCAACGGCCGGTGAAGTGCCGTTTTTCTCCTCGCCCATCGTTTCCTCCCGGAAATTATTCGCGGAGCGGCCCCAACCGCTCCTTCGCCGCCAATAGAGGCGTTTCTCCCCCGTCTACATCATCCCTTTTTCGCGATAGTAGCGAACCGCGCCTGGATGCAACGGCGCGGACAATCCTGCCGTGATCATCCGCCCTGGCAAGAGAGTTCCCAGCGCCCGATGCAGCCTTTTCATATAAGCCAGATTGTCGAACACGGATTTGACCACCTGATAGGCCGTTTCGTCATCGAGATCCGACGAGGTCACGGCGGTCACCATGACGCCGAAAGTAGGTATTAACGCGTCGGACTCCATGTAGCCGCCCATGGGCACCTCCGACGAGGCCAGAAACCGATTGTCGGCCACCAGCTTGTCGATCTCGGTACCGGAGACCGGAATGATCTTCGCATCACAGAGTTCCAGAGCTTTGGCAATTCTTTCATCGGGATGGGATACCACTGAAATCACCGCCTGCACGCGATTGTGGCACAGGGCGAGAAGCTGCTCGGCGTCGTTCAGCTCGTCCGCGAATTGAAAGGTATCCTTTGTCCAACCCTTGGCGTCCATGACCATGCCCATGATGGCGCGCTGATTGGATCCGGGATTGCCGATATTGACCCTCTTGCCGGCGAGATCGTCGAGAGACTCGATGCCGGAATCCCGGCGAGCGATGACGGTAAAAAGCTCCCCGTGCAATGAGAACAGCGAGCGCAGATCCTCGAAGCTCACGTCGGTGAATTTAACCGGTCCGGATCCCTGGAACGCGTGATACTGCCAGTCCGATTGCACGACGCCGATCTCGATGGCGCCGTTGCGTACCTCGGTGAGAACGGCCAGGGGCTCCGCTGCATCCCGGCCCTCGATGGCCGCGACTTCGCAGGTGGTTCCTGGATCGGATTGCTGGATCAGGCGGCAGATCGCCCGGCCGACGCTGGTGTGAACGTTCGCAGTGGCGCCAGTGCCGATAATGAGATCGGCAGCCACTGCGCCCACCGGAAACGCCGCAGCCGCCAGGAGCAGCGTGACCATCCAGGCCAGTGGGATCGTACGTTTCCCCATCGTTCCCTCCCAGGAGTCGTCCGTATTCCTGTTTCCGGCCGGTCGGAGTCCTTCCTGTCGACCGTGGTCGTAAAATATTGTTGTTGTTAAGGGCTCACGGTCGGCTGAAACGCACGCGCCGGGCCGCGCGGCCATTGCCGGTCAACTTAGAGCACCATAAGCGAAAAAAAGGTGGGGGAGCAAACTCCCCCACCCGGGTTGATGGATTACATCCAACCCCGTTCTTTGTAGTACTTTACCGCACCGTCGTGCAGAGGTGCCGAAAGCGCGTCTTTGATCATTTCGCTTTCTTTCAGATTGGCAAAAGCCGGATGCAGCTTCTTGAATGCATCGAAATTGTCGAACACGGCCTTGACGACCACATAGATATGCTTCTCGGGTACTTTGGTCGACGTTACGAAGGTCGCGCCGACACCGAAGGTCTTGGTGTCCTTCGGGCTGCCGCGGTACATGCCGGCTGGAATCGTGGCATAACGATAGAAAGAATTGTCATTAACCAACTTGTCTATCGCCGGGCCGGAGACCTCGACCATCACGGCATCGCAGGTCGTAGTGGCTTCCTTGGAGAGCCCGTTCGGGTGTCCCACCAGCCAGAACAACGCGTCGATCTTGTTGTCGCAAAGAGCCTGGGGGGTCTCCGCCGATTTCAACTGGGCAGCCAGCTTCAGATCCGCCTGACCGTCGGCATGGCCCATGGCCTTCCACATGAGCGTCCAGGTGGCCTCGGTGCCGGAGCCCGGATTGCCGATGTTGACACGCTTGCCCACCAGGTCACTTATGTTCTTGACACCGGAATCGGCGCGCGCAATGACGGTGACCGGCTCGGCGTGCACGGAGAATACCGCGCGCAGCTCTTTGAACGGACCGGCCTTGATGAAAGAATCCTTACCGGTGCCGTGGTAGGCGTGGTACTGCCAGTCGGACTGGGCAACGCCCATATCCAGCTCACCGGCGCGGATAGTGTTGATGTTGTAGACCGAGCCGCCCGTGGATTCCACGGAGCAACGCACGCCGTGCTGTTTCTTACCCTTGTTCACCAGCCGGCAGATCGCGCCGCCGGTAGGATAATAAACACCGGTGACGCCACCGGTTCCGATAGTCACGAACTCGACGGCACCGGCTACGCCGGCGGCCAGAGACAGGCCCGCAAACGCCGCCGTAGCGACGAGTACTTTCTTGATTGTCATCATTCTCACTCCTCGGTAGTGCTCCACCTAAGAAAGTCTTTTTAGATTATTCGGCAACCGATATATAAGGTGACGGCAATGGTTGCCGTTTCCCCCCGGAAGCCTTTTCTTACCAGTGGGCGGCACCCCATGTGCCACCCCGCCGATGGCATTTTACATCCATCGGGTCGGGCCAATCCGTGCCGCCAACGGCCGCCATCGGGCGTCGCCTGCGCCACGGTCCCTGTTTCGATTAGTTCTTGTCTGCCCAGGGTTCAAGGCTCAACTTGGCGGCCATTATAAGGTCGTGGGAAGGAGAAAACGAGCATCAGTGGGTTACCGTTCAAGCTTGAGCATCGGCATTAGTGCGAACGGTCATCCAGCATTGGATGTTGACAATGCATTCCATGGAATGGTAAATACATTCCATGGAATCTACCTCTGCCCGACGAAGATCCCGCCAGATCCTCATCTGGCTGGGTGCAGCCGAGCGGCGCCTGGAAACGCGGGTAAATCGGGCCCTCAAGGGGGCCGACCTGCCTTACGCCCAATTCGTCATCCTCAATCATCTGGCCAGTCTGCCCGCCGGCGGCTGGACCGTCACGGAACTGGCGGCGGCGCTGGAGATCGGCCAGCCGGGGGTATCGAAAATTCTGCGCCGCCTGGCACTCAAGGACCTTGTGCGAGTGGACACCGATGCCGGTGACCGGCGATTGAGGCGCCATCATCTGACGCCAGCCGGTGCAGTGGCCCAGGTCCAGGCGTTTCGGCGCATCAGCCCCCAGGCCGATGACATTTTCAGTGGCTGGAAAGACGGCGACATCGACGCCCTGCACGCACTCCTCTACAAGCTGAAAGCCAGCCTCCGCGACTAACTGTCTGTAAAGATTTGTCGCCACCGCGGGCAACGCCACGCATACCGGTACAATGTGGAACCAGTGGCGCAACTCGGCAATCAGGACCCCGCAATAAGAACTAAGCTTGTTCCTGAGCCAGGATTGGACTCATTGATGGGGGGAGAAGTCGCGTATGGACTGCAACCATTGCGGCGTCAGCAATCCGGATACGGCAAAATATTGCGCTGAATGCGGCACCGCCGTGGGCCACACCTGCATGGCATGCGGTGAGCTCAACGCGTCCGGCAACCTGTTTTGCAGCCGTTGCGGATCGGCCCTGAGCGCGGGTTCCAAGGCTGCCCCGATTCCCGAACATCGCCAGGTCAGCGTCATGTTCTGTGACCTGGTGGATTCCGTTCGCTGGACCCGCTCCCTGGACCCGGAAGATTGGTTGCGCGTGTTGCGCAACTATCAGGACTGCGCAGGCGAAATCATCAGAGAAAACCATGGCCGCGTGACGCGCTATCTGGGGGACGGGATACTGGCCGTGTTCGGCTATCCGGTGGCCTCCGAGCGCGACGCGGAGTTCGCCGTACGTGCTGCACTCGGGGTAACGGATTCCGTACCGCGGCTGCAGGTACCGAAAATTGCCTCTCTGATGCCCGGTCTCCAGGTTCGCATCGCCATCGCAACCGGCGAGGCCGTGGTCGGCGACATCGTGGGAGAACGCGCATCCGAGGAAGAAACCGTTGTGGGAGCCACTCCCACAGTGGCGGCGCGCCTTCAAAGCGTCGCCGAGCCGAATTGTGTCGTCGTGGATGAACAGACTCGCCACCTGGTCGGCGATCTGTTCGAGTGCGAAGACCATGGACTTCACGAACTCAAGGGGTTTCCGGAGCCCGTTGGCGCGTGGAAGATCACGGCGTCCAGCCGCTACGAAAGCCTGTTCCGTGTCTCTCATGGTTCCCAATTGACGACACTGGTCAATCGCAAGGAAGAACTGGGGTTTCTCGAACGAAGCTGGAACCTTGCCACGGGGGGCACGGGCCAGGTCGTTCTACTCGGAGGAGAACCGGGGATCGGAAAATCGCGAATCGTAGAGGCTCTGCACGATCGCATCAGAGAGCCCTACCGGCGAATCGTTTACCAATGCTCCCCCATGCACACGAAAAGCGCGCTATCTCGAGGCCGCGCTGTTCACGGGAAACCTGATGGCGTCTCGGGCGGAGCTGTCTTCCCGGGCCGAATTATCTTCCCGGGCAGAGCTCGCATCGCGCGCCGAGCTGACGTCCCGGGCGGAGCTTGCCTCGCGGGCGGAGATGGTCACCCGGCGCCGCTTCAAGTCCTGACCCGCTGACGGGTGCAGGCCTCACCGGCCCGCCCTTCCCAACACCCAGCGTAGGACGACGCTGCGGGTTTCGTCCACGCCGCTTATCAGATAGCGCAGTGTGTACTCGTTGTTCAAGGTTGCATCCAACAAGCCAGGTGTGCGACGCGCCCCGCAAAAGAGAATTTTGTCCTGCGGTATTACCGGCATCGACATCCCGGGCATCACGGTTACCTCGCCACCGGACTCTATGACCAATGGCACGCACGGCAGGCGTTTGTTCCTGTCCGCCGGATCCCGCAGCAGCTCCCCCAAGCTCACCGTGCGACCGCTTTCGACCAGGCTCACCAACGCCGGGGCACTTTCCCTGCTGACGTCCGTGGTCCACAAACGTGGTCGGACGCCGCCAACGTGTTCGCGCAAATCGTCCAGCACACGATGAACAAAATCATCATCAGCGTTCAGCTGACTTTCGCGCATACGCTCGAACAACGCCTTCAGTAGCGGCGCCGTCAGGAGAAACAAAATCCTGCGAGCGCCAACCATGGTAGGCTGCATCACGAGATCGGCTTGCGCGGCATTGAACAGCACCTCGTTGTGGTGGTGATTCTGGCGCACGACCAGGAAGATGTCGGGATTGAGTGCCTTGGCGTTCAACAGAATACTGACGTTGTAGGCATCGTTGTCGGTCCCGGCGACGATTCCCGCAGCCTGTTCGACGCCGGCCGCACGCAATGACTGCTGACTCGCTCTGGCCGCGACGAAATTCTCGTGATCGGCCGCTTTCTCATCGAGCTCGGGCTCGATCACCACGGTAGAGATCCCAAGCGCCTCCAGGGACTCACGAATCCAATGTCCCATGCGCCCGTACCCACAGAGAATCCAGGTGCCGCCGGGCGGCTGAGAGACTGTCTCCAGATCACTGTCACGTGCGCCCACCAGCCAGTCATTCAGGGTGCGGACGCCGGGATTGTGGATAATGGCCCCGAGGTACTTGGCAAAGGTCTGGAAGGGATCGATGATGTGCACGTCTTTGCCCAACGTGGCCAGGGTTTCTTCGTAGATCACCGACGTGGACTGGGTGATCACCTTGACGCGTGGATTGAGAAGAGTGGCCGTGACCGAAATCTTCAGGTTGACCTCCTCGTCAGGCGTCAATGCGACTACCGCGGTGCAGTTGGGCCGCAGCAGGCCGGCTTCGATCAGAACAATGGGGGCGCTCGCATCCGCGCACATTCCCGGCACTGTCACCGGGTAGTCGCGCAAACCCAGCGCCATGATTCTGTCCTCGTCCGAGTCGACGATGACTGGTGGTCACACCGGCATCGCTCAGTCCCCCGCGTCAGCAGGCTACCCGTGTTCCCGAAGCCACAGATGATGACGAACGGCTCCCGAATACGCGCCACTTGTTTCACAAAGCGCCGTTCGTCCACCGCCTGACGAAAGTGAGGGTTCTGCAACAGTCGGACTATCGATCCCACCGCATACAGCCACGCGAGCACGCCGGCGTACAGCGAGACGATGCTCCACATGCGCTGCGCATTACTGAAAGTAATGGGTATTTCACCGAAGCCGGTGGTCGTAGCCGTGTATGTAAGGAAGTAGAAAGCATGGAAAAAGCTGAGCTCCTGGGATTCTCCGTCTACCACGACACCAGGAATCAACACCCACCCCACCATGGAAATCGCGTACACGCTCACCAACGCGAGGATCGGTTTGCGCATGAAGCGCAAGACGATAAAAGTGACACGTCGGGAGCTGACGGGGTCAGTCATGTGCCACTCCCCTAGCGTCGCAGCATGAGTGCATCGCTCACGACGATGGTGACGGAAATGATGTTTGCCACCATCGCACCCCCCGCCAGCGATACGATGATCGCCATGGCGCTGATGGTCATGCCCTCGGCAGACACGTGTACCGCAACCGCCCAGACTACCGACGCGGCGATGAGCTGGAGCACTGCCACCAGGCTGGTCGCCAGCAACAGGGCTCCAACCTGAGACCGATCGCCGAGCTTCAGGCCGGTAGCGATAATGTTGACGATGACCACGAGAAAAAACTCTATGATGTCGTGATGGCTTGGATCGTCGATATCCCCCATGACGAAACCGAAGTTGAGTGTCAGTGCAAGGATGATGAAGAATCCGAAGATGACTTTTTCGTAGTTCATGTGGACGCCCCTGGCTTGTGCTCTGCCTTATCCGGGAATATAGGCTCTATGCCACGTCGCCGCCATCGATGGACCGCCGACTCAATTCTCGCGCACCGTGATGACGATGTTTCCCACATGCTGCTTGCGCAGGAACGCCTGCTGGGCGTCACGGAGCCTTTTCAACGGAAAGGTTTTTGCCAGCAGCGGCCTTAACTCTTCGCGCTCGATATAGCCCACCAGATTTTCGAAAATTCCCACCGGCATTACGGTCGCTCCCAGGAGTTCCAGGTCCTTCAAATAGAGCGTTCTCAGATCCAGAACCACCGTGGGGCCGGCGATGGCGCCGGCGGTCACATAGCGCCCACCACGGGCGAGCAGCTCCAGGAGCCGCGGAAACTCCTGGCCGCCGACCACGTCGGCCACAACCTGCACCTCACCATCCGGGCTTGCGGCGCGCACCTTGGCTTCGAAATCCTCCGCGTCCCGGGGAATCACGCAATCGGCACCCAATGCAGCCACCGCATCCATCTTGGCACGTCCGGCGACAGCGATGACGCGGGCAGCGCGTCGTTTGGCCAGCTGCACGAGCCCCGAGCCCACGCCGCCGGAGGCGCCGGTGATCAGCACCGTCTCGCCAGCGTTCAATCGGGCACGGGTCAGCATGTACTCACCGGTGGAGTACGAGCAGGGGAAAGTCGCCAGCTGCGCATCGGAATACCGCGACTCGACCGGAAAAGCGTTGACGGCGGGCACGGCCGTGTACCGCGCGTAGCCGCCGTCGCGCTCGCTGCCGAAATAGCCGGCGAGGCTGCGGTCGCCGGGTTCACGGGCATCGCGCATCCAGGGATCCACGAGCACGCGTTCACCCACGCGCGCCGCCGGCACCTCGGCACCGACGGCGGCAATAGTACCCACCACGTCGGCACCCTGGATACGGGGAAAGACGATTGCGTCGCCGCCCCAGGTTGAATCATCGCTGCTGGCAGCCTCGAATCCGGCGGCTCCGCCGGCGTCCGTCGCTTCGTCCACGGATTTGCTGTACCAGGCCGTGCGGGTGTTGATATCGGTGTTGTTCAACCCGCAGGCGCCCACCTCGATGAGCACTTCGCCGACGGCCGGTTCCGGTGTTGCCACGTCCTCTCGGTACTCCAGCTTGTCCGGCCCTCCGTGGCCTGTAAGAAGGACGGCGTGCATGCGTGCAGGAATTCTCATTCTCGTCACGTCGCCGAACCTTCAGAGTTTTCTGTCTCCATTTCGGCCAGAACTTTTCTGGCGATGCGGAAGCATTCGACACCGGTGGGGATCCCGCAATAGACGGCGATATGGATGAGCACGGATCGCAGCTCGTCCCGGCTCCAGCCGTTGCGGATGGCGCCGCGGAAATGCAGCTCCCACTCCTGCATACGATTGAGCGCCGCGATCATGCCCAGATTCAACAGACTGCGTTGCCGGTAATCCAGAGTTTCATCGCCCCAGGTAGTACCCCAGCAGTACTCCGTCACCATCTCCTGGAAATCCCGATTGAAGTCATCGGCAGCATGCAGTGATCTCTCGACGTACTCGTCGCC
>PVMK01136474.1_pt1 | contig 27654 bp, 30 predicted proteins | sample 1853481 | NCBI WGS metagenome assembly PVMK01 (sample SAMN08533507, study PRJNA380276) | Marine sediment metagenome, whole genome shotgun sequencing project. | reverse complement strand
CACTGGAGAGCAAAAGATGAACGTCAAACAGCTGCGTTTTTTGTGGATAATTCTGGCTGTAATGCTTGGTACTCAGGCTCTGGGGCGCGATACGGATTCCGGAGTGGCCGTGTACGTCGGATTGAGTGACGCCCGAGCGTTATTGCAGGTCGGTCGCATCGAGATTATCAAGGACGAGCTTAGGTTTACCGAGGAGGAGGCCGCTGCGTTCTGGCCGGTGTATGACGAGTATCAGGGTGACCTGATGGAAGTACGGAATCAGTATGCAGACCTCCTGACAACGTATTCGGATCTTTACCGCGCCGGTACGGTCTCGGAGGCGTTCGCCGAGAAGATGGTCGATGACTACCTGGATATTCAGGAAGACCTGCTCAAGATCAAGAGAAAATATCTCGATGATTTTCGCAAAGCACTGCCCGCTCGAATGGTGACTCGTTTTTATCAACTTGAAAACAAGATCGATGCGGATCTGGCAGCACGAGTAGCGTTGGTCGTACCGCTGATCGACCCAGTGTAAATGTCACATTGGACGGCCATTCGCGGCGCGGCGCTCAGCTACACCAGGGATCCGTTTCAGAATCCTGTTGAGGACTGTTTCATCTACGAGTCGGATGCGTTGATCGTCATGCGAGATGGCGTCATTTCCGAGTTTGGCGCCGCAGGCGAACTTCTGAAGGGCCTTCCAAGCGGGGTCGATGTTACTACTTACGATAATTGTCTGATCCTGCCCGGATTTATCGATTGCCATGTGCATTACCCGCAAACTGAAATAATTGGCGTTTACGGTAAACACCTGCTCGACTGGTTACACGAGTACACGTTTGTTGCTGAACAAAACTTTAAGGATGCCGATCACGCACGTGCCACAGCAAAAGTTTTCCTGCGCGAGAGCATTCGTTGTGGAACGACAACGTCTGCTGTTTTTTGCACCGTTGATCCGACGTCTGTAGATGTATTTTTCGAAGAATCCGAAAAACTCAACATGCGAAATATTGCTGGCAAGGTCCTTATGGACCGGAATGCGCCGGCCGAGTTACTGGACACGCCGCAACAAGGCTATGACCAGACCAAGGCGCTAATCGATCGCTGGCACGAAAACGGTCGCTCGCTATACTGCGTAACGCCCAGATTTGCACCGACAAGCTCGCCTGAGCAAATGGAGATGACGGGCGCTGTGTGGCGCGAACATCCGGGTACTTACTTGCAGTCGCATGTTGCCGAGAATCCAAGCGAGATCGAATGGGTCAGGGAGCTGTACCCGGAGCGCGACGGCTACGTAGACGTTTATGATCATTACGGCCAATTGGGGGAGCGCAGCATCCTCGGCCACGGCGTTCATCTGTCTGAGGAGGAATTGCAGGTATTGCACGACACCGGTACCGCAATTGCCCATTGTCCAACGTCCAACCTATTTCTCGGTAGTGGCCTGTTCGACATTCAGAGGGCGATGGAAGGCCAACGCCCAATCAGGGTCGGATTGGCGACCGACCTGGGTGCTGGCACCAATTTTTCGCAGCTCGTTACAATGAACGAAGCCTACAAAATTGCACAGCTCAACGGTTACTCGCTCAGTGCCCATCACGCGTATTACCTCGCCACGCGCGGGGCGGCCAACGCGTTGTACCTGGATGACAAAATCGGCAGTATCGCGGTCGGCATGGAAGCGGATCTAACGGTACTCGACCTCAAGGCGACACCGGTACTGGGTTATCGAATGAAGCACACGAACAATCTCGAAGAAGTGCTGTTCGTCCTGATGACACTGGGTGACGACAGAACATCGTGTGCAACCTACGTGGCCGGTGAGCGGGTCTATTCGCGTGAACTACAAATTCGCAAAGAAGTGTTCACCGAGTCACTGATGATCGAGTGATCGTTGCACCGATTGTATTGTAAATGACTAGCGGCGATAATCGCCGCCGGTCCGCGTCGGCGTCCCCGCGACGGTTAGTCGTGAACCCCGTCAGGCCTGGAAGGGAGCAGCGGCAACGGTGAATCCGGGTGCCGGGGAGCGGCTGGCGCGGGCCACTTTGCGGGCTTGCTCCTCGCCGCGCGTGCGATACACTGATCGATTCCCACGATGGTTGGCAAAAGCCCGCTGGGTTCACCTATGACTTATCTCGTTCTGGCCCGCAAATGGCGGCCGAAAGACTTTTCCGACACAGTCGGTCAGGAGCACGTGCTGCAGGCCCTGATCAACGCGTTGGAGTCCGGCCGCTTGCACCACGCATACCTGTTCGCGGGAACGCGCGGTGTTGGCAAAACCACAATTGCTCGGATCCTGGCCAAAGCACTCAATTGCGAGACCGGCGTTACCGCGACTCCGTGCGGCAAGTGCAGTGCTTGTCGGGAGATTGACGAGGGCCGATTTATCGATTTAATCGAGGTCGACGCGGCCTCCAAGACCAAAGTCGACGATACGCGGGACCTGCTCGACAATGTGCAATATGCGCCGGCGCGCGGCCGCTTCAAGGTCTACCTGATCGACGAAGTACACATGCTGTCAAAGAGTTCTTTTAATGCGTTACTGAAAACGCTTGAGGAGCCGCCACCGCATGTGAAATTCCTGCTGGCGACGACAGAACCGCAGAAATTGCCGGTCACGGTATTGTCGCGCTGTTTGCAATTCAACTTGACGCGACTTACGCCTCGGCTGATACAAGATCGACTCGCCAAAATTTGTGAAGCGGAAGAAATCGACGCTGACGCAGCAGCGTTGGCGATGCTTGCGCGCGCAGCGGATGGCAGTTTGCGCGACGCGTTGAGCCTGCTAGACCAGGCGATTGCCTACTGTGGCGGCAAAGTTGAAGAAAATCCGGTGTCGAAAATGCTTGGCACGATCGATCGTGATCATGTATCGAAGCTTATTAATCTGTTGGCATCTGACGATGCGACCGGCGTCATCCATGCAATCGCAGAAATTGACGAGCAGTTCCCGGATTATTCGCGATTGCTCGAAGACCTTGCGCGCGTATTGCAGCGTATCGCCGTGTTTCAGGTCGTTGGCGCGATTGAGACCGACGATGAGATGGCCGACGCGCAGATTGATGGCCTGGCCAATGGACTGTCTGCTGAAGACGTACAGCTTTTTTATCAAATTGCGTTGCTCGGTCGGCGTGACCTGCATCTTGCACCGGACCCGAGAAGCGGTGCTGAAATGACACTATTGCGCATGCTGGCATTTCGTCCCGCAACAGCAAGTGCTGGCGGCGAAAAAGCTGTGATCCCTAAGTCTGCGCCGAAAGTTGCACAGGCAAAGTCGGTCAGTAAGCAAGCGGTGCCAACGAGCAAATGGGAGGCTCCCGACTGGACGTCATTGATCGGCGAACTGGCTCTTCCCGGTGCTGTGCGCTTACTCGCCGGAAATTGTGCCTATCTGCGTCGCGATGGTGCCACGGTGTTGCTCAGCATTGATCCACGATCGGAGTCCTTGTTGACCCGACCGCGAAAGGCGGCGCTGGCCGAGGCGTTATCCAACCGATTTGGCGAGACACTGTCCGTCGACATCACCATCGGCGAGGCCGTCGCTGAAACGCCAATGCAGGAAGAAACTCGCCGCGCGGACGAACGCATTGAAGCCGCGAAAGCAACACTGGAAGCGGACCCAAACATAAGAGCCCTCAAGGATATGTTTGGCGCTGAAATGAACGCGGATTCGATTGAGTTGCTCAATCCACCGCCAAACGATTGACTGGAGCGCACGATGAAAGGTGGCATTGGCCAATTGATGAACCAGGCCCAGCAGATGCAGGCCGACATGCAAAAGGCGCAAGAGGAATTGGCATCGATGACGGTGACTGGAGAGTCGGGGGCCGGCATGGTGCGAATTACTCTGACCGGCAAATACCAGGTGAAAGCGTTGGTCATTGATGACGCGCTTATCGGCGAGGATAAGGAAATGCTCGAAGACGTTGTCATCGCCGCGTTTAATGATGCGGTACGCAAAGTCGAATCCACCATGCAGGAAAAATACGCTGGCATGACATCAGGCATGGGACTGCCGCCTGGAATGAAGCTGCCGTTTTAGGGTCCGGGTAATGTCGTATTCACCGCTTCTGGTTCGCTTGATCGATGCATTGCGATGCATGCCCGGTATCGGCCGCAAGTCCGCGCAACGAATTGCGTTTCACCTTCTCGAAAGAGATCGGGACGGGGCATCCGGATTGGCTAGCGCACTTGCAGATGCCATGTCGGGTATCGGCCATTGCAGTCGTTGCCGAATGTTCTCGGAACACGATCTTTGTACGATTTGTTCTGCAAGCGGTCGAGATGGTTCACAGCTTTGCATCGTCGAATCGCCGGCCGACGTCATGGCGGTTGAGGACGCGACCGGATTTCGCGGAATGTACTTCGTTCTGATGGGTCATCTGTCGCCATTGGACGGTATTGGGCCAGAAGAGCTCGGTTTGTCCATGCTTGAGCAGCGTATTCAGAATGAGTCGATCGCCGAGCTCATCATTGCGACAAATCCGACTGTCGAAGGTGATGCCACCGCGCATTACCTGGCGGAGATGGCGACCAGGAACGACGTGCCCGCGTCGCGCATAGCTCATGGTGTGCCACTTGGCGGTGAATTGGAGTTCGTGGACGGCGGCACTCTTTCTCATGCATTTTACGGCCGTCGGGCGGTCGAATAGGAGCTAACATGGATTCTTCGGACTGTCTCTTTTGCAAGATTCTGGTTGGGGATGTCCCGGCCGAATTGGCGTACGAGTCGAACGAGGCGATCGCATTCCGCGATATTAATCCACAGGCCCCATCCCACTTGCTTATTATTCCTCGTCAACACATTGAGACAATCAACGACCTCGGTCCGGGAGATGCGGCGCTGGTCGGAAATCTTTTCCTGGTGGCACAACAGGTTGCCAAAGACGAGGGAATCGCCGAAAACGGCTACCGAGTGGTAATGAATTGCAATGCAGATGCCGGACAGACGGTGTTTCATTTGCACCTGCATATGCTCGGCGGCAGGCGGCTTGATTGGCCACCGGGATAATCGATTACTGTTTGTCGAGCTTCTCGGTCAAAGTCAGCAAGCGTTTATACGACTCGTAACGCCGAGCGCTGATCGCATTGGTTTCCACAGCGGCTTTTACGGCGCATCCTGGTTCCCGCAGATGTCGACAATTGGCGAAACGGCAGTCCTGACCAGTGGCGTCAATTTCCCGGAAGCCTCGCAACACTTGCACGGCGTCGGCCAGGGCGGGCGCGTAATCGCGCACGCCCGGCGAGTCAATGACTTTGCCGCCACCCGGCAAGCTGAGCATTTCTGAATTGACGGTGGTATGTCGCCCTTCGTGAGTCTTGGCTGATACCTCAGCGGTGCGTAACGAATTCGTGCCAAGCAGCTTGTTGATGATGCTCGACTTGCCGACCCCGGACTGGCCAACAATGATCGCGATTTGATCGCCAAGCAGAGACGCTACCTGGTCGATATTCTTGCCGGACTTCGCGCTGCATTGGACAGTGTCGTAACCGATTACCTGATAGTCGCCAAGACTGGAATCAGCGTCGCTCACATCAGTTTTGTTGAACAACACTGCAGATCGAATGCCCATGTCTTCTGCCGCGCACAGATAGCGATCGACGATGAACCAGTCAGGCTTGGGTGATGCTGCTGCTACCACAACTAATAGTTCAATATTGGCTGCGAGTATTTCGACGTTGCCACGATGGTTGGGGCGATTAAGTTCATTGTCGCGATCAAGAATACTTGTAATCAGCCAGTCGCTCTCGTTCTCGATTGGCACGGCGAGCACCCGGTCGCCGCAAACGGGTTTCAGTTTCTTGCCCTTAATGCGGGCATTCACCCGGTCGCCATTCGCCAGTTGTAGGCGCATGCGGCGGCTGTAGGTGGCCGTCACGAGTGCTTCGGTCTGTTGCAATGGGCTCGCCTCGAATCGTCTGCCGCCGAGTATGCCGGGATGTTTAGAGCCTTGCACTCGCGAGCGATGTAAACTACGCAAATGAATGATAGAAAAAACGGACCGGCCTCGTCGGGCAACCTGATCTGGATTGACCTCGAAATGACCGGTCTGGATACCGTCAATGATCGGATTATCGAGATCGCGACTGTTATTACCGACAAGCAGCTCAATGAATTGGCCGAGGGTCCGGTATTCGCAATTCGACAATCGCAAACGACGCTCGATTCCATGGACGAATGGAATACTCGTCAGCACGGCGATTCTGGCCTGATCGAACGCGTATTGGCGAGCGAAATTACTGCGGTAGAGGCGGAACGGCGCACTCTGGAATTTCTGTCCGGTTGGGTCGCATCAGGCGCTTCGCCGATGTGTGGCAACAGCATATGCCAGGATCGCCGATTTCTCGCACGGGAGATGCCCGAGCTCGAGCGCCACTTTCACTATCGTAATCTCGACGTCAGCACGTTGAAGATTTTGGCGCAACAGTGGGCACCGGAAGTCGCAGCGGGATTCACCAAAGAATCGAGTCATCGTGCGCTGTCGGACATTCGTGACTCGATCGCAGAGCTTGCCTGGTATCGTGACAAGCTGCTTGACCAGTCTGTCATCGCGCCCTCAGGCCCTGCATGACGAAAAAGCCGTTTTCACCGGCCACAGGGCGCAACTGCCAACCGATACTCGACGTCCTGCGAAATGAATTTCGACAAGCTAACTCCGTGCTCGAAATTGGTTCTGGTACCGGGCAACACGCGGTCGCATTCGCTGCCGAGCTTGGCCACCTCGTTTGGCAAACCAGTGACCTCGACGAAAATCACGAGGGAATACGGACGTGGCTTACGGATGCAGCATTGCCAAACTTGCGTGAACCGCTGTCGCTCGATGTACGTACCGCTGCAGTGAACGGAGCGGTTTACGATGCGGCATTCTCTGCAAACACAGCCCACATCATGAGCATCGCTGCTGTGGAGAAAATGTTTGCACTGGTGGCCGATGCATTACGAATCAGTGGCGTATTCTGTCTTTACGGCCCATTTCGTCAAGGTGGTGAATTCGATACCTGCAGCAATGCTGAATTTCATAAGTCGCTTCGCAGTCAGGACGCTGCGATGGGCATTCGCCATCTCGAGGACCTTGATCGATTTGCCGCGACCGGCGGGATGAGACGGGAACGGCTATATGCCATGCCGGCGAATAACTTAATTGTTGTTTGGCAAAAGTCGGGAGAGAGTCAAAATGACGACGCATAAAGGTGGATGTCACTGTGGTCGCGTAACGTTTGAAGTGCAAGCGGCTGCGAATATCAAGGCCGATCAATGCAATTGCAGTATTTGTCGAATGGGCGGTTACCTGCACATGATCGTGCCGAAAAACGATTTCCAACTGTTAAGCGGGGAAGACGTGCTGGAGACTTATCGGTTCAATAGCGGTGTCGCTGAGCATTATTTTTGTCAGCATTGCGGCATCAAGTCTTTTTACGTGCCACGTTCGCATCCCGATGGCATTAGCGTTAACGTCCACTGCCTGGACAGAGATACGATAAACTCGCTGACTGTTACGCCATTTGACGGCGAAAACTGGGAAAAGAATATTCACAAACTGTCTCCGATAACCGACTGATTTATCTGATGTTTAGCTGGAATACGCCACGCTCTTGTCTTATAGTACCGGCATAGCTTGAGGCGCACTGATCAGAATGACTGCCAACACGAAATATTTGATATTAGGACTTGCATGCCTGTTCATTGGTTTTCCGGCCAATGCCGAGGACGCCTGGATTAGCGATCAGTTCGAAGTAATGCTGCGAACCGGGCCCAGCACAACCAATGCCATCGAACGAATGTTACCCAGCGGTACCGCCCTGGAGATCCTTGAGCGAGACGCCGAGACGGGGTACACGCGTGTACGCATGGCCAGTGGGACGGAAGGCTGGGTGCTGAGCCGCTATCTGATGGCCGAAGCCAGCGCGCGTCAGCAGCTGCAGCGCCTCACCGGTCAACTGACCAATGCCAACGCGGAGGGCAGCTCGCTGTCCTCGCAGCTTGATGCTGTCAGGGGAGAACAAGAGTCGGCCAACGCCCGGGTCGCAACCCTGGAGCGGGAAAATCGACAGCTCGAGCAGGAGCTGGCGAACATCAAACGAACGGCGGCAAATGCGCTATCGATTGATGGACAGAACAAGGCTCTTCGCGATGAATTGGCAATGACAGAAATCGAAGCAGCATCACTTGAGCAGCAAAACCGCGAACTAACCGGCCAATCTACGCGCTATTGGTTCTTGACAGGAGCGCTCGTGCTCACGATCGGAATGGGTTTGGGGCTCTGGGTGCCACGAATTCGTTGGCAGCGGCGCGCGCGGTACGATCGATTCTAGTCGGCGACGGTTTCTCCAGCGAGGAACAGCCAAGTCTCCACGACAGTATCAGGATTCAGTGACATGCTCTCGATGCCTTGCTCGAGAAGCCAGAGCGCCAGATCCGGGTGATCGGAAGGGCCCTGACCGCAGATCCCAATGTATTTCCCCTGTTTCTTGCAAGCCGAGATCGTCATAGCCAACATTGCCTTGACCGCATCGTCGCGTTCATCGAAAACATCGGCAATCAGCGCAGAATCTCGATCGACGCCCAGCGTCAATTGAGTCATATCATTTGACCCGATCGACATGCCATCGAAATGCTCCAGGTATTGATCAGCGAGCAGGGCATTGGTCGGTAGTTCAGACATCATAATTATTTTCAGGTCGTCCTTGCCTCGTTCCAGTCCGTTTGCAGCTAACGCCTCAATAACCTGCTTTGCTTGTCCGACCGTTCGAACAAATGGAATCATCAACTGTACATTCATGAGTCCCATATCGTTGCGAACCCTCTTGATTGCCGCGCATTCGAGTTCGAAACACGGTCGAAAGCTGTCCGAAATATAACGCGCGGCGCCGCGAAACCCGAGCATCGGATTTTCCTCGTCGGGTTCATAACGCTCGCCACCGATCAGGTTTGCATATTCATTGGACTTGAAATCCGACATACGCACGATTACAGGTTCCGGTGCGAATGCTGCGGCAATTACACTGATTCCCTCGGTCAGGCGTTCGACAAAAAAGCCGACCGGGTCGCTGTAGCCAGCCATTTGATCGTCGACCGCATTGCGAGTGGATGCATCCAGATTGTCGTAGTCAAGCAATGCCTGCGGATGCACACCAATCATGCGATTTATAATAAATTCCAGACGCGCAAGACCGACACCATGGTTAGGAATATTCGCGAAATCGAACGCTCGGTCCGGATTACCCACATTCATCATGATCTTGACTGGAATATCAGGTAGTGCGTCGAGTTCGATCTGTTTTTGCTCGAAGTCGAGTTTGCCTTCGTAAACGAAACCCTCGTCACCTTCGGCGCAGCTGACCGTGACTTCCTGACCGTCCTTAATCGTAGTGGTGGCGTTGCCACAGCCGACTATCGCCGGAATACCAAGTTCACGAGCAAGAATGGCGGCGTGGCAAGTACGGCCGCCACGATTGGTGACGATCGCTGCGGCGCGTTTCATGACCGGTTCCCAGTCCGGGTCAGTCATGTCTGAGACAAGTACATCACCGTTCTGGATCCGGCTCATCTCGCTAACATTGCGGATGATCTTCGCTGTGCCAACGCCGATTTTCTGACCAATACTGCGGCCGGTGATGATCACGTTAGAACGATCTTTGAGCGTAAACCGCTGAATGGTTCGGCCGCTCCGGCTTTGCACTGTCTCGGGTCTCGCCTGCAGGATGTACAGTTTTCCGTCCGTGCCGTCCTTACCCCACTCGATGTCCATCGGGCATTCGTAATGCTTCTCGATCGTCACTGCCATTTTCGCAAGCTCAACGATCTCGGCGTCCGACAACGAAAACGCCAGGCTGTCAGCTTCATCGACATCAACAGTGTCCACGGTCTTGCCGGGTGTCGAATCAGTGCTGTACACCATCTTGATGGCCTTGCTGCCCAGATTCTTTCTCAGTATCGGATGTTTCCCCGCGGCCAAGGCCGGCTTGTAAACGTAGAATTCATCAGGATTGACGGCGCCTTGCACGACCGTTTCGCCGAGGCCGTATGAGCTGGTAATGAACACGGCATCCCGAAACCCGGAATCCGTGTCGAGCGTAAACATGACCCCTGCGGCACCGAGATCGCTGCGAACCATCAACTGAACGCCGACTGACAGTGCGACCAGGTTGTGGTCGAATCCCTGATGTACCCGGTAAGCAATTGCGCGATCGTTAAACAGCGACGCATACACCTGATGCAGAGCCACGACGAGATTTTCGAACCCACGGACATTGAGGAAAGTTTCTTGTTGGCCCGCAAACGAGGCATCTGGGAGATCCTCCGCGGTTGCAGAAGAGCGGACCGCGACCGCGATATCCTGGCCATCGGACATCTCTGACCAGGCGCTCTCGATTCGCTGCATCAGCTTGTCGGGAAGAGGGCTGGCCAGTATTGCTTCGCGAATAGTCTTGCCAGCATCGGTTAGCGCATCGATGTCATCGACATCGAGGTCGCCGAGGAGATCGGCGATTTGCTGGTTCAGGCCGTTCGCGTGCAAAAAATCGCGATAGGCGACCGCTGTCGTCGCAAAGCCACCCGGCACGCTGATGCCCAGGCTGCTCAAGTTGTTGATCATTTCCCCGAGTGACGCGTTCTTGCCGCCAACGACCTCAACATCCTGCATACCAAGCTCGGCGAGCTTGATTACATATGGTTCCAACGTCAGCTCCCTTGTGTTCGCTCTCTGGAAATGGACAATCGATGATATGCAAGCATGTTGATGGCGCCAGTTATTTCTGGAATTCGGGAATATTACCTATGAATGAACGTACTGTTTACTTTATTTCGGACCAGACGGGTGTCACCGCCGAAACGTTGGGACACAGTTTGCTTACTCAGTTCAACAGCCAGCATTTTCGGCAAGTGACTTTGCCATTTATAGATAGTGAAGACAAGGCAAAGGATGCTGTGCAGAAAATCAATGAAGCAGGCGATGCTTCGGCCATTCGGCCGATCATTTTCTCGACGCTGGTGCAGGACGAATTACGCGCGATCGTACGCGAGGCGAATGGTTTGCACCTCGATATTTTCGACGCTTTTCTGGAGCCGCTAGGAGACGAGTTGCAGGCGAAACCGACGCACGAGCCTGGTCGTGCGCATGGCATGAGCGATATTGACGCGTACATGAAGCGCATAGAGGCGACTAATTTCGCATTAGCGAATGATGACGGAGGCGTTAGCCGAAATTATGACATGGCCGATGTGATACTGGTTGGCGTGTCGCGATCGGGCAAAACGCCGACCTGTCTTTACCTTGCACTTCAGTACGGTGTTTACGCAGCAAACTACCCATTGACCGACGAAGAGCTGGAATCCGGTGACCTTCCGGATTTTCTGACTCAGCAAAAACACAAAATATTTGGGCTCACGATCGCACCAGATCGTCTGCGTCAAATTCGCAAGGAACGACGACCGCTTGGCAATTATTCATCAGCGCAACAAGTTCGCTATGAATTGCGTGAGACCGATAAAATCTTTAAGCGTTACGGAATTCCGAACGTCGATACAACGGAATTTTCGATCGAAGAAATCGCGAGCAGAATTCTCGATAGTACCGGTGTTGAGCGACGAGTTCGACCCTGATTTTGGAACGAAAATTGCACGTCTGGTTGACGCAAAATGCTGTGCTATATTGGCTGCATGTTGCTCGATTACCAACTCGTACCACAAACAATCATCAAGCCAGGAAGCTTTGTTGGGTTGATGTCGTTGTACGAAAGTAACTATCTTCGGTTGCTGCTTTTAATTCCTGAACTCGAACGCCTGGACGGCTGTTTTCGTTCGCGCGTTGCAGGTGACTGTGATCTTTACGTTGAGATTCTCGAAAGATGCCGTTATACGGTCACGCTGTCGCTCACATACCAGTTTGACAATGAGTCTGGAAATGTCGCCAATCCCGACATGGTCGTGCGCGCCTACCTGGATGGTGAATTGGCTGAATCGATGAGCCTGGGTGTGCGTAATCGAAACGCCAGTCTACCGCGGTTCAATGCATCGCGAAGCCGCGATCTCGGTGCCCGCTGGAAGCGAAACATGATCCTGAACAAATGGCTCGAGTATTTGAGAGACCAGGGACACCTGATACTCGAGCGCTAGGATCGCCGATCACCCGGCTGTCTCGGGTAGCAGTTCGCAAAACTGTCGATTCTGTCTGCGATTCGTCCATCTTCTATTGCCATCATCAGCCAGTTCTACATCTCTGTCGCTGCGATCGATGCAGCCGTATTATGTTAAAGAGGGACGCGTTGACAAGTTTAACCGCCATATTTGGGAGTTCGGGCGACAAGCCGGAAGAGAACGAGGCGGAGAGCGAGAAGCTCCTCAATCTCTATTGGAATCGGGCCGAGCTCAAAAAGGAATTCGCTGAGTTACGTGGCGAAAAATTCCGTTTGCAGGACAGTATTAAAGAGCACGAAGGTGCAACCGCACGCGTGCAGCAGGAATTGGATCACCTGGAGAACTTGCTACTCGATCCAGAGTGGGTCCATAACATCGTTACTTGTTTCCAGTTGCGCGGCCTCAACTTGCGTTGTCAGGCAAAGCTCGCAAAATTTGCCGAGCAGTTGAAGTTGCAACGCGAGCAGCGCCAGCAAAGTCAATTGGTTGACGACTGGAACGAATTTCGTCACGAAGAGGGCGCTGGCGTTGAACAGCAAATCGGCGAACAGCGCGTGCAGATTCAGATGTTGGAGGACCACTTGCAGGCTGAACGTCACAGGTTGGCGACGATGAGCGGTTTTCTAAGGATATTCCGACGCAGATCCGTTACGGCCAGCCTCGACAGTATTGCCGGGAATATCGATGAGGCGCAGGAGAATGAAGAATATCTTCTGGCAAAGCTTGAGGAGATCGAGAATCGACAGCCGCCCGACACGCAAGGTCTGGATGTTGCGACCAAGCGCATTATCAATCACATGATATTGTCTTTTTCCCAGCAGCTATATCTGCACCTCAATGAGGATGACCTTGGTGAAATCGCCAAGGAGTCCGGCGAGAAAAGTGCCGGTGCCATAAACTACGGTAGCAAAGACACCTGCGACGAAATTCTCGAAAGAGTCAAGAATTGTGTCGACTCACTTGAAGATGCGTCAGATTTTGCGGATGTGCTGCAGCGACGTGCCAGGGTGATTGCTGAGAAGGCGCAATATCGGGGAAATGACGACGCGGTACCTGTTTCCGCGTCAGTCTCAATAATCTATTCGATCGACGCCAACGGCGTCATCAGAGAGTCTGAACTGAATCTGCTCGGCGAAAACTACTGGAATCTGAGCCAAGTCTTGAGTCGTTGATCTGACAGCGGTGTTTCTAGATATCCGTGCGGTACATTTGGCGCCGGAAACGCGGCAGGTTAGCGTCGGAAACACCTGGCAATCGAAGCGCCGGCCCAGGCGGTTGAGTGTTAGAGCCAGTGGACTCGTCCGCGTCAGCCTGTTTGTCCAAGTCGTCCGTAGACGGCTTCTTCGTCGCATCAGCCAACGCCGGCGATAAAGCTGAATCATTACCGGGTTCAGCAGCAGGCGCATCCAAATGGGCCGATGCAATCGTCAGTCCGTGTTCGGCGACCTCAACAGTCAATGACGGGGCGGGAATATTCGGGGCAGGGAGTGCATCGTCTGCTTCGGTGTGATGCGTGTCGAAGCCGTTGGAAGCGAGTGCAGACATGCTCCAGGCACCCAACAGAAGTGCGACGGTGCTGCCTAACAGAGCGTGTTTCGGTGCTACCAGTCGTGCTGTCACAACGTTATCCCCGATACTGCACTTGGTGTTGTAGTGGAGTATAACACCAATATGGTCGCAGGCAAGTTGTGCAGATTAAGGGCTTACCTGTGCCGTTTGCGCTGGCAGACCCTCAACTTCCCGCATCTCTGCCAAGTCTCTAACAATGCCGGCTGCCTGGTCAAGTTGCACATCGGGACGATTTTCGACGTCGACATCTTCGAGACTCTCGACCGGCTCCAGATCAAGTGCCATGCGGCGCTCGTTTTCCATTTGCAGGGCGCGGTCGAGGTTTAGCTCTCGCTGTTCTCGCCTCGTATCGATGTTCAATGATAGCGACTTGCGCTCACTCGCCTCGCGATCGCCTTCGATATATTGCACCAGGTACTGAAAATTCGGATCTTCCTCGGCGCGCCGACTATGCGTCGCTGTTAGCGAGTCGATCGTGCTGTCCAGCGACTCACCAGCCCGAAAACGAGTCGTTTGAATTGTGTCCCACGGTAGAGCGCTTTCCCGCACACTCTCGCCGATCTGCTCAGCGTCTATGGTAGACGGAAGATCGATATCGGGATCGACGCCACGATGCTGAGTGCTCTCACCTGTGACGCGATAATACTTGCCGATCGTCAATGTTAGTTGACCGTAGCCTTTGTCACCCTCGGGCTGCAAATATTGATCGAGTGAATACAGGTTCTGCACAGTGCCCTTACCAAACGTCTGTTGACCGATAATCACGCCGCGCTCATAGTCCTGAATGGCGGCCGCAAAAATCTCGGAAGCGGATGCACTGAAGCGATTAGTAAGTACTGCAAGTGGGCCGTTGTATGCAACTCGAGCCACCGGGTCCGGATCGTCGAGTCGGCTGATTCGACCGTTGGAATTTTTGAGTTGTACGACCGGGCCATTGTCGATGAACAGACCCGTCAACGCGGTTGCTTCTGTAAGGTGGCCGCCGCCGTTGTCGCGCAGATCGATAATCAGACCATCGATTCCCTCTTGTTCGAGTTCATCAATCAGGCGCTTTACGTCCCTGGTCGTACTCGTGTAATTTTTGTCGCCGCTGCTCAAGGCTCGATAATCCCGATAAAAGCTCGGTACCGAGATAACACCTATCGACCAATCGCGGCCTTCGCTCGGTACGGTCAGAATTTCGCTCTGCGCGGCCCGTTCCTCGAGCTTGACCTTGCCGCGAGTGAGGCTGATTTCCTTGTTGCTATGGCCCGGCAGGGCGCCGGCTGGAATAATTTGCAGGCGAACAATCGTGTTAACTTCGCCGCGAATGAGATCAACGACGTCGTCCAGACGCCAGCCAATGACATCGACCATTTCGCCGTCGGGGTTCTGCGCAACTCCGATGATGCGATCTTTTGGCCCCAGTGATCCATCGATCGATGCCGGTCCACCCGGAATGATACTGACTATCTGTACGTAGTCCTCTTCCGTTTGCAAAGAAGCGCCGATTCCGAAATACGACAGGCTCATCTGGATACGGTATTCCTCGGAATTTCGCGGCGACAGGTAGCTCGAATGTGGGTCGAGAGTGTGAGCAAATGAGTTCATGAAGGTTTCAAAGACGTCATCGCTGTTGGTCTGTTGCATGCGCTTCAGGTAGCGGTTGTAGCGTTTTACGAGAACTTCGCGCGATTCCTCCCAGGTTTTGTCGGTGAGAGCAAGGTTTAGCGCGTCGTTTTTGACACGTTTGCGCCATATTTCGTCGAGTTCCTCGGAAGTCTGCGCCCAGGGAGATTCAGTGCGGTCAAATTGGTACTCCTCGTCGATCGTCAGATCTGGCTCGACCTCGAGTTGTGCAAGTGCGAATTCAAAACGCTCTCGGACTCGAGTGCGATACACAGAGAACATATCGAATACAGGATCCAGAGGACTGCTCCTGACGATGTCATCCAGTTCGTAGCGATACTGTTCAAAAAATTCGACGTCGCTCGCCAGCAGATACATCCGATTTCGGTCCAGCTCTTCCAGGTAGCGGTCCATCACATCTGACGATAATTCGTCGTCAACTGCGATGTGGCTGTAATGCGATTTCTGAATAAACGTAGCCACCAGCTCGCCAATTTTCTCGTGTCGCGATTCTGGCTCCATAGGCTCATCGATATATACAGTCCCGGTGCTGGCTAGCGCGGTCATTGCGAACACGCCGAACAACAGGCCGGTACTCATTCTGAGTCGACGGGTCTCTACTGCGTTCAAATCTCTCTCCATTTAAGGTCTGGGCGGTGTTCTGGCCGAGCCAATAGGGCTAGGCTAGTGGTCCGGGCCGCTTTGATCAAGGGCGTACTCGGCAGTTCCGCTTGGGTATGACCACGATTTCCGCTCCGAGTTTCTATTTTAATCAAGTATTCGAAGTTCTGATGAGTCGCCGTTACGCTGGCGGCGCCGACGCATTCTGGATTGCAATTCGGTCCTGCGAGTGTTGAGCTTGTCCTGTCGTTTAGCTGTGTTGCCATTGCCGGCCCGCGATCGCTCACGCTCGCGAAATTCGCAAAAATCGTTATAGGCATCAATCTCGTGGCGCAACTCTCGCACAACCAACTCGATCATGATGGCGTCATCGAGGAAACCGAGCCCCGGAATCTGATCCGGTATCAGGTCGTCCGGTTCAGCGAAATAGGCAAGGGCACTGAGAACCCGCCCGGTATCCTCGTGCGGTAATCGCCAATCAATATCCGAAATCATGCGGATCATCATTCTCAGTTTCTGCAGTCGTGTGAGAATGAAGCCCGGGGCGCCATCGGTGCCAATTGCCCGTAGCAGTTCCTCGGATGCAGCAACGATGTCCTCGGGTGTTTTCCGTGCCACGGTACTGCGCGCGTCGCGCATGATCAGGCGAAAATGCTCTAGATCGTTGTCATCGAGATCGAACGATATGCGCAGGCTCATCGCTCCTAGACTAGCTATTTTTGAAGCGCTTGTCCCAGTTCTTCGAGCGATCGAAATCGCCGGTGTCGTACGGATTAGTGCCGACCTCGTCATCGGGACTGAGTGACGGAGTCATCCAGTATCGTCAACGTTTCGTGGGTCCCGGAGTCCTCGCGTATGTATTTGCTACGGGTCAGTACGGTCTTGCCCGGACCGCCATCCACGAGACAACCCGCGGAACTCGGATCGAGATTGACGTATTCCGGTTGCCGTTGCGGTACGGCCTGTTGAGTCCTGGCACTTTCCGGCTTTAACTGGCTGTTGGTTTGGCGCAGGTAGGAACCCGATCGTGTCAGTTGCTGGCGCGGTGGAGCCGCCTGTGTCGAGAACAGGTTTGTCAGCCAGTTAAAAAATCGTTTCATTATTCCAGGTTGATCCGTCTGCTGTTTGTGGATGAATACCAGAGAGGAATGATAGAACCTGGACGGCCCCAGCAAGTATCTTTGTTAACATAAATTCTGCAGAAAGGCCGTTAATGGATTGTTTGTAAAAAACAAAATGTGACGCAGTTCACAACTATGTGTGAGACGTACTCGAGGAATTCTTACTTGTGTGGGAGCTTGCAAGTCGCCATGCGAGCGCGGTGAGACGAACGAATTGCCAAGCCAGGTACGGCGACAGCACCAGGAACCATGCGACTACGTCGCGGTTTCGAATTTTTTCACTCAGCGTGCCGAAAAAATCACCATAGCCATGGCCACCATATTCTCCGAAAACTTCCCGGCCCACCAGGTATATGCCGAACGGCATCAGCACGAATCCAACAAACAGAAGCACGAACAAGAGAGCGATTTCCCGGCGAACGGTATTTTTCATTGAACTTTCGTTATTGATTACGATTTCGAGTCCGGCGGAGCGAAATTATTCGATGTCGGTGTCCGATCGAAGGCGCCGGCGATATATCAATAATCCCATGTGTAGGCAGACGGCTGAGAATAGCAAATAATGCGGCAGAACCCATATCCAGCTGCCGATATAAAGCGTGGCTATCAGTGCGCCGATGCCTGAGACCAGGTAGAAGTAAGGTAGGGCGACGTACAGTAGTTTGGGTATCCAGATTCTCTGCGACAGGAATGTGCCGGTCTTGCGGGTTACTTGCTGAGTGTCACTGAGGACGGCCGGCCTTTTCGCAACATCGTTTAACATCGTCTGAATGCACTCCCTGCATATCGGATCGAAGCTTATTATAGTTCTGTCGCAGAGTCCGTGATTGCGCTCACACAATAGCCATCACACACAATAGCCATCGCACGCAAAGTTTCAGGTGCCTCGCTTTTTGCGTTCTTCGTAGCGAAACGTGGCGGTGCCGACAGTGACAACCTCGCCGTTTTTCAGAAAATGCTCGGTAATTGGTTGCGAGTTGACAGACACGCCGTTCTTGCTGCCCCAGTCGATGACACGAGTGGACTCGCCGTCCGTGACAACAACAGCGTGCCGACGACTGATGCAAGATCCCTTAAGCTGGACGTCATTGTGTCGCGAGCGACCAATAGTAAGGCGGTTTTTGAATAACGGAAAACGAAGTTCCCGGCCTTTCACCGAGCCGATTAGCAAACGCGCTATTCTGTCTTGCTCTGCCGGCGCTTGCGTATCGATATTTCCGGACTTGTGATCGTCAATTTCATGCACCGCATCCTCAATCACTTCGATTGAATGCACTTGTTGACTATTCTGGGCCAGTTCCGTCAAAAGACAATTTATCGACTGATTATTGGCCCCTAATTTGTCGTTTAGCTTACCCATCTCCCGTCGCATTTTACCGTTTTCTTTTTCGAGGTGTTCAATTCTCGACTGGCTGGTGTGCTCGGATTTTTTCAGCATCCGCTCGAGTTCGGCACGGTAGACTTGAGTCTCGTCAAGGTCCGATGCAAGTTGCTCGCTGATCAGGTCGTTTTGTGACATCGTTTCCTGCGCCTCACCGAGCTCCAGGCGAATCATTCGAATTTCGCCGGCGTGTGACTTGTGTAGCGACGCGAGTTCTTCGCCAATAGTCGCGCATTTTTTCTCGGCTGCCGCAACGGCGGACCTCAGTGCGGCAATTCGTTTTTCGTTGTTGAATTCCCGTATCTCGGACTCTAGTACTTTGATTTTCTCGTCACGATCTTTTAGAAGATCGATGGTGCACCCTAGTGAGTCCTGGAGTTCTTCCAGCTCGTTGTTGAGATATTTGGATATTTGCTCACGCGTCCGAAGTTCAGTCGCGACGCCCAGCCACTTTGCCCGAAATCGTTCCATATCCAGTTGCAAACGGTTGTAGGTTTCTGAGCGAGATTTGGGGCCGGACCCGTGGTCCGATAGGGCATCGTCGGCTGTAAAAAACGGTTGTTGCGCGAGAGTCTCCAGCGCGACGGTTGGGTCGCCATCATCGGAGACTAATTCATTGATGTTTTTATTATTATTAGCCATCTACGAATCTTACCACGCGGGTCACGCAGGGCAACGACGCGTGCAATCGGATTAACTTAATGTACCAAGCCCTTGTATTTCCGCCTAATCACAGGCAACAGTGCGACCGGCAGCCCATTCCCGCAGGCTGGAAATGCGCTCCTGCATCACGATTGAGAGCGGCCTGGTTTGCTCCACCTCAGTCAGAATATGTTCAGTGGTCAAGTCCTTGCGCTGCGCATGCGCGGCGTACAGTGCCGCAACGACAGCCTGCTCGATCTCTGCACCTCAGAAACCTTCCCTAGCGCTGGCTATCTATTCAACATCGAATTGTGCCAACTCCTGACCGCGGCCAGACAGATGTATTGCAAGGATCGACGCGCGGATATGTTCGTCGGGCAAGTCAACAAAAAAGATCTCGTCAAATCGTCCTTTTCTGACCAGCTCAGGTGGCAGAGCAGTAATGTCGTTTGCCGTTGCGACGACAAATACCTGGCTTTCCTTTTCAGCCATCCAGGTTAGAAATGTACCGAGTACGCGTTGCGTGGTTCCGGTTTCGCCGCCGCGGCCCGCAATCCCTTTCTCGATTTCGTCAATCCAGAGAACGCAGGGCGACATGATGTCCGCTGTTCGCAGCGATTCTCGAAGTTTTCGCTCTGTTTCGCCATGATACTTGTCGTAAATGGCGCCGAAGTCGAGTCGCAGCAGTGGCACACCGAAAATGCCGGCCGTCGTTTTTGCGGCAAGACTCTTGCCGCAGCCCTGCACGCCGAGCAGGACAATGCCCTTTGGTGAATCGAGATGGGCTGCGTCGTCATCGCCGCGAAATACGGCTTTTCGTTTCGCCAACCAGCCTTTTAGCCGTTCCATTCCACCAAGGTCATTGAACTTGGCCGTGTCGTATTCGAATTGCAGTGCGCCGCCACGATTTAGCAGTTCGTATTTTGCTTGCATGACTCCGGGTAAATCACTCTTGGTGATAGCTCCGTCGACAAATATCGCATTTCGTGCGAGGCGCTCAGTGTCCGCATACGGCAGCCCGGCCAGATTTCGGATTAACATTTCGTGCGCCTTCGAGTCGGCCTTTACCCGCGATCCGGGGTGCTCCCTGACCCATTCGTCAGCAACCCGCTTTATGATGTTACGTCTTTCATCTTCGCTCGGTAGAGACATGTCAAATCGTGCGCTGTACGACTCCAGTTCGCTGGGCAACTTGATGGTGTGGCTAATCAGCACAATTTGTCGTGGAATATCTCGATACCGAATACAAATGTCCTTGATCAAGCGGATATGCACCGGTTCTTCGAGAAACGGATGGAAATCAAGCAGCACGTAGATGCCGGGTTTCTCGACGGCCCGAATGTGCTTCAGGACATCGGTTGGCTTGGCATTTACGGCCTGCGGTTCGAGGTCGATGTCCAGACGCTGCAGCCCGTCGGTGACAGTCCACCGAAACAATGGCATGTATTGCTCGCTCGAACTGGCCACAGAAATTTCTTTCAGCATGTCGAGAATGCGTGGCTCGTCGCGCGTTTCGATCACAATGATCGGGGTGCGGGAGCGCAGAATGACTTCCAGATCGTGCCGACCGTCCATTGAGAATTCAGTTTTCCTGATGGCCCGGCGCGATACTACGGCAACCCGGCAAGTTTTTGATATCTAATGCCTCAGATCTGCCGCCAGCCAGTTGTTCGAAGGCTTGTGTCAGGCTAAGCAGATCGAGCGGCTGCTCGTGTTGTCGAATCAGCCCCAGCAGATCGTCTAATGACGCGGCACCCTCGGTCTTGTTCTGGATTTCCTGGTCGATGGTTGCCATTACGGTGACTGCGAGCGCCGTAACGGCGCCTGTTGAGGAGAACTGACACAAGCGATCGGCGGACCGGGACCATTCGACCTGATCCTGAAGCGCGGTCGCGAATCGCTTTTGAGAAATCGTTCCGCTACGGCGCAGTAATTCCAGCGAGTAGTATTCTGCGAATCCCTCAACGATCCAATCGAATCCATCACGGGCGGAAATTCCGAGTGCCGTGTGCATGACCTCGTGCAACAAAGTGCTGGTCGCGTTTTCGCTGATGAGCGGCCGTGCCGCATGGATGTAGAGCGACTGCGGTGCTGATAGTCCGCCGCGCCACATTGGATCGCCTGCACTAATGACTGTCAAACGCGCTGGAAGGTCGGGTAGTAGCCGCGCCAGTTCCGGTAAGGTCCAGGTGAGCAAGGCCAGCGTGTCCATGCGTCGTACCGAATGGTCAGCAGGTCCGGCAACAGCGACCCTCACTCCGGCAATCACTTCGCGTCGAACGCCGAGCTTGCCCATGACGATCCATCCGCTTGGTTGATCGAAGCGGCGCGCCGGTCGTGCAACGTCAAATTGGTTGCCGCTGCCGAAATAGGGAGTAATGACGGACCAGTTCGCGGGCAATTCGAAGCGCATCCTCGTGTGGCTTTGCGCGCCTTTCAGCGTGCGCGAGGATGCTCGGGGCACGATGTCTTCAGCTCGAAGAACTCCCCAGTCCGGGCCCAGCCATGCATCATAGCCCGCGTCATTTCGTCGATGAGCGACAGCGACTGTCCACTGCAATGTGCCGCCGGTCTTCATCGGGCGCCACATGACGTTGCCCGATTCGATTTCGAGTTCGCCGTCAGCATGGATGCCGGACAGGCGCTGGTCGGCGTGAAATCTCACTTCGCGCAACAATCTGCGGGACTGCGTCAGCTGCATCGACACGTTGATGGTGCCATCTGCCGGATTCGGACGAATCGTGTACAGAATTCGGTACGCCAGCTGCTCGCCTGCAGTGCCAGACTCCGATGCAGGTGCGTTGCACGCGGTACTCAATGCGAGCAGCGACAGAATCGGGAAACCGAGCTTGAACAGCACCGCGCGCAGACCATGGAGTCGCCGCCGGGTTGTCGAACTTGCGATACAGTTCATACGCTATTCAGGCTCCGTTTCGTAAGCTTCAATTAACCGATCCAGGGAAATAGCTCGACATGATATCCCAGCCAGCCCTCATAGTTCGCAGACTCCTTTGCATTGTGGTTCTGATTTCGGCGGCATCCGGTTGTGGCACCCAGCAGTTGGCAAGTCGGTCGCCGTCTGCAAGCATCGGTGATCAGGCTGCTGTTGTCGCGCTGCAGCAAGTCGGTGTTCCGTATCGCTACGGAGGAACAACGCCCAATGGATTCGACTGCAGTGGTCTCATCCAGTACTCCTATTCAAGAGTGGGCAAATCAGTGCCCAGGACAACAAAGGCTCTTTGGAAGAATGCCGAACCGGTTTCGAAAGATCAGATGCGCGCCGGAGACCTGCTGTTCTTCAACATTTCCGGCAAGATGTCGCATGTTGGTATGTACATTGGTGATGATCGGTTTGTACACGCGCCATCGACGGGCAAGGTCGTATCAGTCGCGTCATTGCGCTCCGACTACTACCGCAGGGCATTAATCAGGGCAGGGCGCCCCGAGTAAGACCTTAAATTGTCTCGTCGCTAACGATGAATTCGCGCAGCTGTCCGGCAAGCGCTTTACATGCCTTGGCCTGGGCTCTGGCTATCAGCGGAATTGGTATTACCAGGGCAGGGAGGTATGAAGTGCCGGTGACATCGGCTGTCACTGAGCCTGCCGACTCAAGTCCTTGCAGGTCCCAAACCGTTGCCTCGTAGTCTGCGTCATTCTGCCACCAGGCGAAGCCAAAGCATCCGCCGCCACCCGGTCCGGCCGCACAAGAGAGGCTTCCACCGCCGGCGACGCGCTCAGTGTCGCCGTCAAGCCAGATAATGTAGCGAACACGTTGCTTGGCAATTTGCTCCGCGACGCCAGGGTATTCCATTAGTTTCGGCAGGTGCTTGGTTTCAGCGGGCGCCGTCCGTGGTTCAAACCAGGGAAACAAAGAATCGACGAACTCTCTGTGCGGTATTACGCGCAAACCACCAGAACCTCGTGACAGGGCATCCTCGACACAGCGAATGTATTTTTCTTCGGTCTCGTTACCGAGGTGATAGCTTTTGGCCATGATGACGACCGCCTCGCCTTCATCTATCCCGGTATTCCCTTCACGGGTGTCTTCAACTCTTGATGTTATGCATGCAGATAACGTCAGCACAACGGTGGCGACAATGATCGCCTTTAACATTCCACTATTCAGTCATCATCGGATGATTCCTCCAGCGCGCTGGGTTCCGCACCACCGACTGTTTCGGTCGCAGTCGGAACAGCGGTCGCTGCTCTTGACTCGGCCAACTTGCTGATGCCGGTCATTTCATCAAGTTTGATTATCATTAGTGCGGCGGCGTCACGCATGGCGAGAATCGCGGCACGCTGCAGGGCTTGAGATCCGCTGAAAGATGCGGTCTGGCTCTTCCCATAGGCGCTAACCGGCCAATTCGCGACTTCGTTGCCGTCAAAAGTCAAAAACCCGGATTCGATATCGAATCCAGACGGCAAATGAGTCGGTCTTACTCTGATTGGGTACTGAAAATTCGAACGCATCGATGCTGGGTTCGATGAGCGCATCGATTGCGAGTGTTTTCGGATCATCGCTGTCATTCAGGACGATTACATTTTCGAACATATAGCCGAATAATTGGGTAAACAGTGCGGCATTCGATCTGCCGAGATTAATCGACCATTCCTCACGACCGTAAACCTGTTCCTCGTGAACGAAATTTTCAAAGTTTTCGGGCATCCGCAGACCGACAGAGGCAGGTATCTTATGGATGAGCGGAGTTGGAATCGTCGGTGTCTGCAGTGTCACATTCGAGCCGGCGCAACCGGATATCAGTCCGGCAATCAGCATCCCTGTCAGAGCTTTGCGTGTCGAATGAGTCAATGTTGTCTGTCCAGCAATATTTCGTCCGATAGTCCCGGTAGTTCAGATCGTCCACACGCCGTAGAGTTCCACGATCGCACGTTGTAATGCCCAATAAATCACTGTAGTTCGGCAAACTCGCCAGATCAATACATCCTTGACTTAACGTCCCCGCCACTCGAGCGGCGCCTCTTGCATCAGCGATATCTGCTCGCGCAGCGCGAGGATATGTTCGTCCCAGTAGCGCTGTCCCGCAAACCACGGAAACGCTACTTTGAAAGCAGGATCGCTCCAGCGACGAGCCAGCCAGGCCGCGTAGTGCATGATTCGCAGACTGCGCAGGGCTTCGATCAGATGCAGTTCCCTGGGGTCGAAATGCCGAAATTCCTCGTAGCCTTCGAGCAATGCGGCCAGCTGTGGAGACTGTTCCCTGCTGATCGCCTGACAAAAACATCCAGAGATCCTGAACCGAGACTCCGTGCCTCGTGTCATCGAGATCGACGATGTGAATTCTCTCGCCAGCGACCAGGACGTTGCCCGGGTGAAAATCGGCGTGAATTCGAAGATGTTTGGTGTTTCCGGCGCGCTCGAAGCAGGCCTCGATTTCGTCAAGCACCTGGATGGACACACTTTCGTAGGCCGCATCCAGCTCGAACGGAATGACCTCGTTGTCGAGCAGGTAATCGCAAGACGAAATGCCGTAGCTGTCGATATCAATAGTCGGGCGATGTTTGAAATCGCGCAGTTCACCCACCAGGTGAATACGGGCGACGAGCCGGCCCAGCTGGCGCAGCAAATCAACATTGTCCAGGTCGGGCGACCGTCCACCGCGGCACGGATAAACGGAAAAGCGAAAATGATCTGACTTGTGCAAAGTCGCGTCGCCGTGGCGGGTAGGCGCAACAACGGGCAGTTCAGCGTCTGCTAGTTCGTTCGCGAAATCGTGCTCCTCGAGTATTTCGGCGTCGCTCCAACGGCCGGGTCTGTAAAACTTCGCGACGACGGGGGCGTCATCTTCGATGCCGATTTGGTATACACGATTCTCATAGCTGTTAAGTGCGAGAAATCGGCCGTCGCAGCGATACTTCAAGTCTTCCAGCGCAGCAATAATGTGCTCCGGCTGGAGATTGGTGTATGCGAGCGTCGACGGGTCGTCGTTATCAGTCATCAGGATGTTCTGCCGCCTGTTTTACGTGTGCGTTGCAAGGGCCATCTTGCGGGTCGCCGGCAGTCTAGGCAAGATTCCGTTTTAGGATTGCATTATCAGGAAAGTCTGCGCAATGAAATTCAGCAATTTTGTTCTGGTGATCTGTGTGAGCACGTTGTGTGCGTCGTGCGGGCCGGCGGAAGATCCATTTGATCTGGCGCAGTACGAAATCGACACTTTGGAATGGCGGGCCGCACGAGTCGAGAATCTCAAGGGAGCCGACGGCTTTCTGAATCTTGCAGGCTTGTTCTGGCTGTCTCCGGGCGTCACCACGATTGGATCTGCGAGTGACAACGACATCGTTTTCCCGTTGGCGGCTGCTGGCCATGTTGGCGAGTTACAGGTCTCCGATCAGGGTGTCATGTTAGTCGTCGCGAAAGACGTCGATGTTCGGGTGAATGATCAGCCGGTACAGACGGTACTCGTCGCCGACGATACGACCGATGCGGCGGTGACTGTCACACACGCATCAGTCGCGTGGATTATCATCAAGCGGGACAATAGATTCGCGTTGCGCTTGCGCGACTACGAACATCCGGCTATCGCCGCATTTCCGCCGATTGACTACTACCCGATCAATTTGGAATTGCGGGTATCAGCAGAGTTACACCGTTTCGCGGAACCGAAGATACTTAAGGTGGACACGGTGATTGAAGGGCTGGGATGGCAGCCGGAGTCGCCGGGCGTTGTCGTATTCGAACTCGAGAACCAGACGATGCAGTTGGAGGCCTACTCCTCTGGCGACGAACTATTCTTTGTGTTTGGGGACCGGACAAGCGGCAGGGAAACCTATCCAGCCGGCCGATTCCTGTATGCAGAGCTGCCGGCCGATGGTGAATTGACGATGCTCGATTTTAATCGGGCCTACAACCCACCTTGTGCATTTAACGACTTTGCAACTTGTCCTGTTGCAGCACCGCAGAATCGCCTGTCGGTCCGCATCGAGGCGGGCGAGAAATTTGATCCAACGGTGCATTCAATTCCCGACGCAAATCATTAACGTTTCGGGGTCAGAGCCCTTAGCAATAATGCGACTTCTTTGCTGCCGTTGTCGGTCACCTGAGTCCCGACCTCACCGAATCCAAGCCGAGTGTGGAATCGCATGGATTCATCATTGGGTGGCCGAATATTCACCTCGCAGGTCATGATTTTCACGGAATTTGGCATCGCTGCGGCGAAGTCATCGTATAACCTGGACGCCAGGCCATGTCGACGAGCGGATACCGCCACCGCGACCCTGTCAACGTAAGCGAATTCTTCGTACCGATTACAAAACCAGCGGTAGTTCAAACTGCCATAGTCGGTACCCGGGCGAAGTCCCACGAGAAAAGCGGCCAGTTGCTCGTTGCTTTTCGCCACTCGAAAGTACGTCGCGTTCGAAGCAAACCAACGCAACTGCACAATATCTACAGTACCGAGGTGCGGTACTTCCGACTCATTCAGCACTAGAACGGCCGCGAGATCAGCTGCTGTGACGTCAGAAATCTCAAATTCCATGTTGTCAGTTTAAGCCGCCACCCGATGTCGAGCAAAATTGCGTATACTTCACCTACGACGGCAATCGACAGAGATCGATTTTCAACATCAGACCGTCGCACCAAGCTGCTCTACTCGTCATAAATTCGGCCACCACGATTCGTCGTGGTCGCCGATGTCGTTTCGTTCAGCACTTCATCGAAGGATGTCAGCCCCATGTTTAAGTCAGTCAGCACCAAGCTAGTTTTTGCCACTATTTTTGTCGCGATGATGAATGTCGCTTGCGAGAAGACGGACAAAGCGTCTCTATTGGACTATGTTCCGGCCGACTCGCCGTACGTGTTCGCAAGCATTGAACCGTTACCGGATGCGGTGTTCGACAAGCTGGAGCCCAAGATAGATCGCATCATGCAGTCGTATGAAGTTCTGTTGCGGGAGATCGCGAGCATGGCAATGGAAAAGACGGACGAGGATGGCGATGCTAGTGAAAATTCCGAGAAAGCGGCCGCTGTGATCGCTGAATTGTCGTCTCTGATGTCAGTTGAAGGATTGCGAGGGGCCGGATTCGACAGGCAATCGACCGCCGTAATTTACGGCAACGGTTTGCTGCCTGTCTTACGGATAGAAGTGTCGGACGGCGCACTTTTTGAGTCGGCGTTGTCTCGCATTGAGGAAAAAGCAGGCGAGAAAATGGATGTTGCGACCATTGCCGGCAGCCCGGTGCGCTATGTTGTTGCCAACGACGTCAAAGTCCTGATAGCGATCCATGAAAAACAGGTGGTCACATCTTTTGCACCTGCGTCGTTTGGCGACAGCCAGATTGCAGATTTGCTCGGATTGTCCGCACCCGAATCAAGCATTGCTGGCTCGGGAGTATTAAAAAGTATCGCCAGTGAGTACGGATTCAACGATTATTTTGTCGGCTATATCGACATAGAGCGTATTGCCGAGATTGTCACCGGCGGTGCTTCCGGTCTGGACGCCGACTTGATGGCGATTCTGGAAGACTTGGACGAATCGGATGAGCCGGTCGAGTCCGATGAGCCAGTCGAGTCCGATGAGCCAGTCGAGTCCGATGCGCCAGCAGTGGTGGCAGAATCAGGTGAGCTGTCTGATGTT
>PVMK01119904.1_pt1 | contig 27656 bp, 25 predicted proteins | sample 1853481 | NCBI WGS metagenome assembly PVMK01 (sample SAMN08533507, study PRJNA380276) | Marine sediment metagenome, whole genome shotgun sequencing project. | reverse complement strand
AATGTGCCGTCGGTCACGGAATTTGGAAATGACCTTTGTATTGAGTGTGGTCATTGTGTGGCGGTTTGTCCTGAAGCGGCCTTTAATATGAACATTATGGCAGCCGAAGCGTGTCCCCCAAGACAACCGGAACTATTTATTACCCTGGAGCAGATGGAGCATCATATTCGGTTTCGTCGTTCTATCCGCACCTACAAAAAGAAACCCGTGCCACGAGAGATCCTTGAACGTCTTATACAAGCCTCCCAATATGCCCCTACGGCCAAAAATCTTCAACCCGTTTGCTGGCTTATTATCGAGAACCGCGAGGAGGTAAACCGGTTGGGTTCAATGGTCATCGACTGGATGCGGTCCATGCTAAACGGAGAAAGCAAACCCCTGTTCACCGAGTTTATGATGAAACAAATCGTTGGAGACTGGGAAAATGGGGGCGACTGGATATGCCGGGGTGCGCCCCACATGATCGTGGCCCATGGTCCCAACGATCTTCCCATCCCCGCCTCTGAGTCAGGGTGCACCATTGCCCTGACCACCCTGGAGCTGGCAGCTCCCTCGTTTGGCCTTGGCGCCTGTTGGGGCGGATATTTTAATGCAACCGCGAACAATTATCCCCCACTTCGTCAGGCCCTGGATCTTCCGGAAAACCATGACCCCTATGGGGCAATGATGATCGGGTATCCCACATACGAGTATCACAGGATTCCCTTGCGAAAAACCCCCGACATTAAATGGCGGTAAGCCCTCATCAGGATGGATTGATATCCGGTATCTCACCGGTGGTAGACCGGTGGTGTCAGGGAGTTGGAAAATTGGCATATGAGGCGGGTATGGTCAGGGTAGAGATTCGCATAAAAGGAATGCTTAAAAGACCGTTTGGAAAAGCACAAATGGCGATGTCCTGCAATGAAGGGACGACCATCTCAGCGGTTTTACACGACCTTCAATACCGGGAAGACCACACACGTTATATTACCACTTCTGTAAACAACAATTTGAGAAAACATAACTATGTGTTAAAGGATGGCGATCAACTCACACTGTATATGGTGATTGCCGGCGGATAGTCTGCCTTGCCTAAGTTCCTTAATCCATCAGAATGCCCCCGTTTATGTCCAGTATCTCTCCGGTAATATGTTTGGCGCCGTCAGAGAGGAGAAAAAGAGCGGGTTCAGCAACATCTTCGGTTTTGGCGATGCGGCCCAGGGGAGATTGTTTTGCCATATCTGCCCTGACCTCCGCGGGCCAGTCGTCGATCATGGCTGTCTCAACAGGCCCGGGGGCAAGGGCGTTGACGGTTATTCCGTAAGGCCCCAGTGCCCTGGCAAAAGATTTGGTGAGACAGATCACACCGGCCTTGGACGCGGAGTAGTGGGCGCCAACCGCAATTCCCCCCACTTTTCCAGCCAATGAGGCCATATTAAGAATTCGCCCCTCGCTCTGGCGTTTCATGATGGGCATGACCGCCTGTGAACATAGGAAGACCCCTCTCAGGTTGATGTCTATCATCTCGTCCCATTCTTCCTCAGAGATATCCTCTATGTCGATTCTTTTACAGATTCCAGCGCTGTTAAAAAGGATGTCAATCCTCCCGAATTCTTTTTCAGCAAGTGCCACAAGGTTGTTTATAGCCTCCTTTTTTTTGACATCGGTTTCCACAGCAAATGTCTTTGCCTGATAAGATTTTTTTATCCCTTCAGCTGTCTTGTTGGCTGCTGTCATGTTGATATCGCTGATCACAACTGAGGCCCCTTCAGATGCCAACCCCTGGGCAACAGCTTTTCCAATCCCCTGCCCGCCACCGGTAACAACGGCAACCTTTTCTTTAAATCTCATACGCCAACCTCCCTCGTCTGATTGATTGCAAACTTTAAATATCTTTGACTGAATCTTCCTGGATGAGTCATTAATACGTCCCAAAACCGTTTGTCAAGCCATTTTGGGGCAATAGATGTCACAATATCTTGACGGTTGGGTATTTCTCATATAATGATGCATAGTGAAAGTCACAAGAAAGTTGCTCTTGGCTTTGTAAAATTATTCGCAAGAGGTAAACAAAATGAAAGAAAATGACCTGATAAAAAAAATGAAAACCTTGGGTGTCATCCCCGTCATTTCCGTTGAATCCCCAACCCTCGCGCTGCCTCTGGCCGATGCCCTTATTGAGGGAGGGCTTCCGGCCGCTGAAATCACTTTTCGAACAGAGGCGGCAGGAGAAACAATAAAAATCCTAAAGAAGGAGCGGCCCCAGTTGTTGCTGGGGGCCGGCACTATTCTTTCAGTGGAGAATTTGATTCGGGCCAGGGAGTATGGAGCGGAATTTGGGGTTGCTCCGGGTCTAAACCCTGAAATCGTGGAAAAGGCACTGGAAATCGGCCTCCCATTTTTTCCCGGGGTTGTGACGCCGACCGAAATTGAAAAAAGTCTTTCCATGAATACAAAAGTGATGAAATACTTTCCTTCTGAGGCGAGCGGGGGTGTCAAGATGTTAAAGGCGGTGTCAGCCCCCTTTGCACACCTTGGGGTCAGGTTTATCCCTACAGGGGGGATAAATATGAATAACCTCGGAGACTACCTCCAGCAAGAATTCGTATTGGCGGTCGGGGGTACCTGGATTGCAAACAAGGATATGATTTCAGCTCAGAAATGGGATGCAATCAGGGGGAATGCCCGGGCGGCAGTGGAGAGAGTTTCTATGATAAGAGGAGGGGGCAGTTAGGGCTTGTAAGGAGAACGCCCTCGGAGTGAATCGAGAGGAAAGGCCATTTATAAATTTAAATAAAGATTTTTGTTAACCGCATGTTAAAGGAGGTTATATTATGCCGCACGGATATAACGGTAAGATTTTGAGAGTAGATCTGAGTAACAAGACAACCACCGTGGAAAGCCCTTCCGAGACCGTCTATCGGAGGTATATGGGCGGATCAGCCTTGTCCCTTTATTTTCTGTTAAAGGAACAGAAAGCAGGGGTGGATCCATTGGGACCAGATAACAAACTGGTTTTTATGTCCAACGTCACCTCGGGTGTGCCCATGCCGGGGCTTACTCGCTACACCGTAGCTGCGCGCTCTCCTCTAACAGGGGCCTTTGGAGAGGCGGAAGCCGGTGGTTTTTGGGGACCCGAGTTAAAGCTGGCCGGGTTCGACGGTATAATTATTGAGGGTTGTTCACCTGATCCTGTGTATCTCTGGATTAAGGATGGGGAGGCAGAGATTCGTGATGCTGCCAATCTATGGGGAAAAGACACGGGTGAGGTGCAGCAGCTTATCCGCGATGAACTGGGTGATAAACGAATTCGTGTAGCACAATGCGGACAGGCCGGGGAAAATCTGGTGCCCTATGCGTGTGTGGTCAATGAATTGAAACACGTAAACGGACGGGCAGGCATGGGCGCGGTGATGGGCTCCAAGAAACTTCGGGCGATTGCGGTGCGGGGCACCGGGGAGGTGTCTGTTGCCGATCCTGAAAAAATGAAAGAAACCAGGAAGGAGGCCATTGATCGAATCCCCAAGTCACCGCTTGGGTATACGTTAAAAAAAATAGGGACCCCGGTCTTTGTCATGGGTCTCCAGAACTCGGGCATCCTGCCAACCAAGAATTTTCAGGTGGGCCGCTTTGATGGCGCTGAGGCCATTTCGGGCGAGACCATGGCGGAAACCCTGCTTGAGGCGCCCAAGGGATGTTATGCTTGCCCTGTCATGTGTAAACGGACGGTGAGAGTTGAAGGAAAATATGCCGCCACGCCAGAATACGGCGGACCTGAATATGAGACCCTGGCCTCACTTGGATCTGTTTGTTGTATTGACAACCTCGAAGCGATCTGTCACGGAAACGAGCTTTGTAACCGTTGGGGGCTAGACACGATTTCAACGGGTGTAAGCATTGCCTTTGCAATGGAGTGTATGGAACGGGGAATTTTGACAGAAAATGACACGGACAAGATCGACCTCCGATTTGGCAACGCGGACGGGATGCTGGAAATGATCCGAAAGATCGCTTTTCGTGAGGGCTTTGGAGACATCCTGGCCGACGGTGTCAAGCGGGCCTCTCAGAAGATCGGAAAGGGCAGTGAAGAATGGGCAATGCATATCAAAGGTCTGGAAATGGCGCTTCATGACCCAAGGGGAAAAACAGGAGTAGGTCTGGGCTTTGCCGTGTCTCCCACCGGTGCGGACCATATCGAGGCCCCCCATGACACGTCCTTTGCAGCTGAAGGCGTAATGTTGGATGCCATGAAACCTCTGGGTCTCACAGAACCCATGTCTCCAACCGATTTGGGACCAAAGAAAGTCTGTCAATTCGCCCATACGCAGCAGATTTTTAGTTTTAATAACTCTCTGGGAATCTGTAACTTTTCGGCGGTGCCCTATTCAGCTTATACCCTTCCCCTTATTGTCGACACAGTAGCGGCAGTGACAGGCTGGGATACCAGCCTGTATGAGATAATGGAACTGGGCGAACGGGCAATTACCATGGCACGTATGTTCAATGTCAGAGAAGGGCTTTCAAACAAGGACGACTATCTCCCGGATAGACTGTTCGAACCTTTGGATGAAGGAACGGAAGAAGAGAAGCAGATCAATAAGGAAGAATTTGCTGAAGCCCTCAGACTTTATTATGAGGCCATGGGATGGGATTCAAAAACAGGGGTCCCGACCGATGGAAGGCTTGCCTATCTGGGGTTGGAGTGGCTGATCAGCCAGAAGTAACCGGATACCGTCTTTTTGCGAAAGAAGGAGAAAAAGTATGGGACTCAAGACTAAGAGCCAATATATCGAGTCTTTGAGAAAAATGAAACCCACGGTCTATATGTTTGGCGAGAAGATTCCGAACGTGGTAGATAACCCCCGCCTGAGGGCAGCCATTGAGGCTACAGGGGTTACGTATGAACTGGCCGAAATGGATAAATATCGTGATCTTATCGTCACCCAGAGTCCTCTGATCAATGAACCCATCAACCGCTTTACCCTTCCGCCCTCGTCAGTGGAGGATCTGGTGGCGCGGGTCAAGATCAATCGTGTGCTCGGAAATCGTGTGGGGACATGTCACCAGAGATGTACCGGACTGGACTGTCTTTCTGCGCTTGCCATTGTGACCTATGACATCGATAAGAAGCACAAAACAAACTACTATGATCGCTTCCAGGAGTTCTTGAAGTACATGCAGAAAAATGATTTGACTGCGAATGCCGGTGTCACGGATGTCAAGGGCGATCGTTCTCTCAGCCCCCACGAACAGCCTGATAAGGATATGTATCTGCGTGTGGTCGAACGCCGGGATGATGGCATGGTGGTGAGAGGCGCCAAAGCCCACCAGACCGGTTCTATTTCCTCCCACGAAATTATCGTTTTACCAACCAGGGCATTGGGGAAGGGGGATGAAGACTATGCTGTTGCTTTTGCTGTGCCGACGGATTCCCCCGGTCTGATCCACGTGGTGGGCCGATCAACTCTGGACACCCGGGAACTGGATGGATGCGATATCGGAAATGTGAGGTATTCAAAGTATTGTCCCACAGTCATTTTTGATGACGTGTTTGTACCATGGGACCGGGTCTTTATGTGCGGAGAAGTGGAGTTTGCTGTGGAGATGGTGGCACGTTTTTCGGCCTTCCACCGCCAAAGTCACGGGGGCTGCAAGTCGGGGCGGATCGATTGTATGGTCGGCGCGGCCCTGACCATGGTGGATTACAGCGGCACCGGCAAGGCCGGCCATCTCAAGCAAAAGGTCATTGATATGATCCACCGGGCTGAAACCCTTTATGGCTGCAGCCTTGCGGCATCCTATGAGGGGAGGGAGGAGCCCTCGGGTACATATTTTATTGACCCTGTCGGCCAATGCATCCAAGATCCATGAAGGCAGAGAATGGAGTGAAGTGGCACGTCTTTTGGTGGATAGCGCAGGCGGTTTGTCTCTGACCTGCCGTCGGACAGGGATGTTGAAAACCCGGAAATCGGGGGTCTGTTAAAAAAATATCTAAAAGGTGTAAGTGATGTTCCGGTTGAAGACCGGATAAAAATGTACCGGTTTATTGAAAAACTTGTGATGGAGAGCGCTGATAGCGTTTCGGATATCCATGTCGCCCGAGGCCCACCGTATCACAATCTATCGCGAAAGCGATCTCGACTGCAAAAAAAAGGGCTGCCAAGCGACTTGCCGGTATCAAAGAGTAGGGCGCGGGTTTTGGATCCAGCCATTAAAACAGATGCTGACCACAAGCCGAGAGATGTTGAAAGGGGAGATATGAAATTCATTCGAGAGCGTGTGCTAAATGGTGAATTGATGTTTGGGATTGGTGCAAATCTTGGCTCAAGCCTGACAGTGGAGATGATTGGTGCGTCCGGGTTTGACTGGATATGGATCGACTGTGAACATGGTACCGGAGATTACAGCGAACTGATCCCCCAGATGCAGGCGGCCAGTATCGGCGATTCCCCTCCGGTCGTACGGATCGCCTGGAACGAAGCGCCCCGTTTTAAAAGGGTTTTGGATCTTGGGGCAACCGGCATTATGATACCCTGGGTCAATACGGCCGAGGAGGCCAGGCAGGCGTCGGCGGCGATGAGGTATCCGCCAGACGGCATACGTGGCGTGGCAAAATTCAATCGTGCCAGTGGGTTTGGTCAGGACTTTGATGAATATTTTGAAAAGGCCAATCAAAATCTTTTGACAGTCGTTCAGATTGAAACAGAGGAGGGCGTCAATAATGCTCCTGAAATCGCCGCCGTTGACGGTGTCGATGTACTGTTTATCGGCCCCTTGGACTTGAGTGTCAGTCTTGGGATTCCACAGGAGTTTGAAAACCCGAAATTTCTCAGTGCAATGGATAGCGTCTCGACGGCGTGCAAGGAAAACAACAAGGCTGCAGGTATCCTGGTCCCAAATCTGGACTATCTCGAAAAATGGATCGCCAAGGGGTTTACCTTTCTGGTTGTGGGGTCTGACGGTGGGGTTGTGGCGAGCGGCTTAAAGAATGTGGCTTCCACATGCGGGAAGTTTAAAAAACAGTAACCGTCCACAGTTTCATATGTGAACCTCTGAACCCGGAGGCACTCAACTAAGGGCCTACGCAAAAAAACCTTTACATTTTCGCAGCCCTCTTTCAGGCTATCTTTGGTTGCGCCTCAATCGCAAAGTCCTCGAAATAGTATTACTATTCCTGTGGTTTTGCTCAATCGACACAGCCAAATCTAACCCAAATCCGGGCGCCAATTCTGTAAAGTTATTTTTGCGAAGGCCCTAACCGGTTTCAGAGGAAACAACATTCAAACTCCCCACTACAGAAATATCCTTGCCCCTGCAGTATTGAGTAGAAATTGGTCGGGCATCTCCCTGGCAACTGTGGCAAGCGTGTTAAACCCGCTACAGTGCATGGGCGAGACAATAGATGGTTTAAGGCTTTTTAAGTCATTGAGGGTATGATCCACATTTTCATCGGATACACCGGGGAAACCAAGATGAAAACCACCAAAGATGGCGTAAACATCTTTAACGCCGGTTACGGTCTGTGCCTGACGAATTGAATTAATAATACCGGCATGCGCACAACCGGTGATCACAATAAGACCTTTATCTTTGACACAGATTGCCATGGCAATATCATCCAGCGTGTGATCATCTTCCAGTCTTCCATCTCGAATACATTTCAACGGATTCCAACCCGGCGGACCCGGGGGCTCGAAAGGCACCTTTAAAGGGATTTCTCCGGTGGTAAACGTAGCAGGTGCAACCTGCAGGGGGTCCCTGGTTAGCACGAGTGTCCCACCAGCCTCTTCAAGTTCTGCCTTCCGAAACTCCTGGCTGTATGTTGGGACTACAATTCCAGTGCCGAAAACACAATAACGGGTTATAAAGGCATCCGGATGCAACGCCACAGGGAGAGGATAATCTCTTGCCTGCAAAAGGCCAAGCAAACCACCGCAATGGTCGGGATGCCCATGGCTGATGACGGCATGATCAATCTCATTGGGTGAAATGCCCAAGACCTCCATGTTATGGAGGAGCGTATCTCCGGTCAGACCTGCATCAAACAATATCTTAGATCTGTAATCCCCAAAAAATATTTCTACCAGAAAGGAGATTCCGTTCTCGGCACGAATTTTCTTTTTGCGTGGGTCGAAGTGTGATGCCAAGCTTGCCCGTTTGACCGTATCCGTATCTGGAATGAGCATATCCACATAATTTTCGACCAGTGTGGTGATGATTACTTTATCGACATAATGCATTCTAACCCCTCCTTTTCTTCTGGTTTGTTTTCAGCTGATCTGCCGTAGCTTCAATAGCATCGACGATTTTAACGTAGCCTGTGCATCGACATAAATTTCCGGATATACCCTCGCCTATTTCGCTCCGTGTCGGGGAGGGGTTTTCATCCAAGAGAGCCTTGGCTGAAAGAAGCATCCCCGGTGTGCAAAAACCACACTGTATTGCGCCGTGCTTTATGAACTTTTCTTGAAGGGGGTGCAGGTTATCCGCTGAGCCGAGTGATCGAACGGTGGTTATTTCCTTGCCCTGGACTTGAACAGCCAGAACCAAACAGGAGTTGACCGGGAGGCCATCCAACAGGACAGTACAGCTTCCACAGTCACCTTTCTCACATCCATTTTTGACTTCAAAATAGCCCAGTTCCCTTAATGCCTGCAAAAGCGTGAGGTGCGCGGGAAACTCAGCCTCGACCTCTTCGCCGTTAACCCTGAATTGAACAGGAAAAACCTTCATAAGAATCCCTCCTTTACTGGATGCCAAGGCTAATGCTCAAGCCCCAGGCTTTGGCAGATCATACGATGCACCAGAATCGCACACATGGTCCGCCTGTAATCTGCCGATGCCCTGATGTCATTGATTGGGCTTACGTTTTTCGCAGCCATTTCTCCGCATTGTTTTGCCAACTCGGGATCGACCCTTTTTCCTTTTAAAAACGCTTCAGCCTTTTTGACCCTCAAGGGTGTAGGAGCCACGGCCCCGAGTGCAATGGCTGCATCAGAGCATGTCTTCCCCTTCATATCCAGCAACACCGCCACGCTGACCACGGAAATGGCCATTGCGTTTCGACGGCCCAGTTTGAAATAACCGTGTTTGATCCGACGCGGAGGTATAGGAAACACCACTTCTGAAAGGATCTCCCCGGGCCTTATCATTGTTTTCTGATAAGCGGTGAAAAAGTTGTTTAACGTCACGGTACGCTGCCCTTTAATGCTTCTGAGTTTGACCTGGGCGTTTAGCGCCAGAAGGGGAACGGCTGTGTCGGCCGCCGGCGATGCGTCCACAAGATTTCCGCCCACAGTGGCTCGGTTTCTTACGAGAGGGCCGGCAAATGTTTGGATCGCATCCCACAAGAGTCCCGCCCGTTTCTTTATAAGAGAAGAACCCATGAGGTCACTGATGGTTGTAAGAGCACCTATTCTTATCCTACCATCTTTCTCCTTTATGTATTTCAGTGTCTTGATACCCCCCAGATCCACCACCAGACCGGGTTGAATGGCGCCGTCTCTGAGACTGGGAATAAGGTTCGTGCCTCCAGCCAAAATCCTGTAATTCTTGCCTTGTCCGTCAATTGCACGAAGGGCGGCACTCAGGGACGCAGGTGACAGGAAATCAAATCCTCTCATAAACCCCTCCTTTTTTGCCTTTTTATTGGTTTTTTACGCCAACAGGGTTTTGTGATTGCTTCTTTGTCATTAAAAACCATCCGGTCTGAACCATCTCCAATGCGGGAAAAAACACTCACCCATTTTTTTATGACACCTTGGTTCTAAAGCGGCCATTGGCCGGTGCGCAGTGAAACCAGGACTTTTTCCGGGGTGATGGGCAGCGAGGTAACCCGAACGCCGATGGCTCGCGAAACAGCGTTTGCAATAGCGGACGGTGTAATATTATGCGGTGGTTCACCGATGCCCCGGGCACCAAAAGGTCCTTCCCCTTCACCGGATTCCAAAATGGACACCTCAATGGGCGGCATGTCCAGGCTGGTGGGAATCAGATAGGTGCTAAAATCATGGGCTTCGGCTTTGCCGTTTCTTACGCAGCAATCTTCTGTAAGGGCGAGCCCCATGCCCTGGGCCACACCGCCTTCACATTGACCAATCACCATTTGAGGGTTGACCGAGGTCCCTACGTCGTGAGAAATACCCAAACCAAGAATGGTTATCTGTCCGGTTTTAGGGTCAACAGCAACTTCCGCGGCCATTCCTCCAAACGTGTAATCAAGCCAACCCACATTGTGGGCTGTTTCCTCCCCGGGATAAAGATCCTCTTCGATCTTTAGGGTCCCCAGGTTTGTCAGGGACGCCCCGGCGGCTGCAGCTGCCGCGACAAGCTGGGCGTGAGGTAGGGTGACGCTTGGCGAGCCTTTTACAAATGCCTTCCCGTCAGCCAGAATAATATCCTCTGTCCGCGCTTCCAGGATGCCCGCCGCTGCTTTTTTGAGGGCCTTGGCGATAGGTTCAGCAGCTCGCAGGACAGGACCCGCAGCGTTTAGGAATGTTCTGCTCCCAGCTGTCATCCCGACGACGGGGTTGAGCTGAGAGTCAGACGTGTTAACGGTCACTTTGTCCATGGGCAGACCGAGGATTTCAGCGGCGACCTGTTGACACCCAAGTCGCTGTCCTGAACCGATGTCCGCCACACCGACAGATACCACCGCGCTTCCGTCAAGCTGTATTGAGACCTGGGCCTGTGAAAGATGTCCATGGCGGCGGCCATAGCCCGTCATATTTGATGTATGACCCCTTGCCCTAAGCAACTTTTGGTTGAGGTTTCTGATCTCCGCCTTGTTCCGGGAGAGGGCTTTATCCAAGGCCTTGTCGGCTGCCTCCCATGTCTCAGATAAAAAGACAACGTTTTTGAGCGGCTGGCCTGTGGAAAGCGACTCTCCTTTGGAGGGGTAATTTCGTCTTCTGAGTTCAAAAGAATCCATACCCAGTTTTTTCGCCAAACTCTCTATGACACCCTCCAGGGCAAAGGTGATTTGGGCGGAGCCCACCCCTCGCATGGCCGTACCCGATGGGTTGTTGGTAAGGGCAAATCGTGAATGGACCTTAACGTTTTTACAGCGGTAAGGTCCCGCAAGAAAACCAATGGAATACCATGCGATGATAGGGCTTGCATCCGAATAGGCACCCGCATCCGCAACAAGATCAGCATCAAGCGCGGTGAGCCGGCCTTTCGTATCTGCCCCCAGCTTGTACCGCATAATATAGGGGTGGCGTTTGGTAGATGAAAGAATGGACTCTTCCCGTGTCAGCGCCATCCTCACCGGGCGCCCTGTTTCCTTTGCCAAGAGGGCCAACAATGGTTCAATGGTCATAAATATTTTGCCCCCAAAACCACCCCCAACAAGGGGGGATTCAAGACGCACCTGGTTGTGGGAAACCCCCAGTATCCGAGCGATGTGCCGGAAGTTCTCGACCCATTGGGTGCCGCACCGGATGCGGATGACACCACCCGCGTCAAGCCAGGCCACGCCTGCCTCAGGTTCCAGATACGCGTGCTCGGCAAATTGGGTGCGATACGTTTCATCCACGATGACCGCAGCCATGGCAAAGCCCTTTTTTGTGTCGCCCCGGTCGTAGCCCAATTCGGAAATCATATTGCCTTCCTCATCAACAAGAGGAGCATCGGGCGCCAGGGAAGCAAGCGGGTCTTCCACGGGTTGAAACTGCTCATAGTCAACCTTTATAGCGGAAATCGCCTCTTCCGCAATTTCAATGGAATCCGCCGCAACCAGGGCGATGGGGTCACCCACGGCGCGGATGCGATCCTCCATAAGAACGGGCTGATCGTCGCGATTTCCGGGCATGTTCCCACGCCGGTTAATTCCGGGGATATCTTTAGCCGTGAGCACCGTGCGGACCCCCGCCAGTCCTTTGGCTTTACGCACGTCCAGACGACGGATACGAGCGTTGGCAAAGGGGCTCCGCAGTGCCAGCCCCCACAGCATTCCCGGAAACCTGACATCGTCGCTAAAGAGCGTCCTCCCCATCGCCTTATCCAGGGAATCGGGTTGCGGGACGGATTTTCCGACAAGTGTGGGGGTTGTCTCGTCAAAGGACATTTTGGCCTCCTTCTGATCCATTTCTTGAATTTGTTTTCTCTTTAGTTGTTTAAAACGAGTCAAAAATATTTCTTGATTATTATAGGGTCTATATGCCCAAATGCTGATCCAGGATTTCGGTTTCCTCCTCTAATTCTGTTGGAGTAGCGTGATAGACGATTCGCCCGGATGTGATCACGTACACGTAGTCGGCCACATCCATGGCGAGCCCGAAATTCTGTTCCACAAGGAGAATGGAGTGGCCCTGTTCGCGAATACTCTGCATAATTTTACCGATCTGAGTGACCAAAACCGGCGCCAGACCCTCTGAAGGCTCATCCATCAGGATAAGATCAGGGTTTGCCATCAAGGCCCGGCCGATGGCAAGCATCTGTTGCTCCCCACCGCTCAAAGCGCCTCCCGACTGGCCTGCCCGCTCAGCGAGCTGAGGGAATTCTTCCATAACCGTGGTTAAATTCCAGCGCCCCCTTTGGCTATTCCCCTGGCCTTTTCTTCCTGCAAGTTTGCTGGTCGGTACAAGGAGGTTTTCGCGAACCGTCAGCGCGGAAAAAATCCGACGTCCCTGCGGTACAAGGGCCAAACCCAACTGAGAAATTCTGTAAGGGGCATATCCCGTAAGAGACTCCCCTTTGAAAGTGATGGTACCCCGCCGAGGAGGGGTCAGGCCGGCCACGGACCGGATAAGGGTGGTCTTGCCCATCCCATTCCGTCCCAGTAACGTCGCGATCTGTCCTGACGCTACTTCAAGGCTTAGCCCTGGAGAACATAACTATCCCCATAATAAGTGTGAATGTCATTGATCGCAAGCAGGGAATCAGACTTTGCCAAGATAAACCTCCCGGACCTCCGGGTTGGCCCGAACCTCATCGGGTGTGCCCTCAAGGATAATGCTTCCGCGGTGTAGCACCGAAACTTGGTCGGCCAAACCAAGGGCAATGCTCATGTCGTGTTCGATGAGAATAAGCGTGATATCCCGTGGGAATTCCTTGATGATCTCAGCGATACGGTGGCGTTCACCAGGTGAAAGCCCTGAGCACGGTTCGTCCAGGAAAAGCACCCGCGGCTGTGAAGCCAGTGCCAGTGCCAGTTCCAGTTGTTTACGTTCGCCATAGGAAAGATGTTGAACCGAGTCATGGGATGCGACCCTTGAGCCCGACGCGGTCGAGCTCTTTGCCGGCCCGTTCCAGAGAGTCTGAAAACGCATTCACCGGACGATGCATGACCCATTTCTGTCGACTGTTTCCCTGTATGGCTAGAACGAGGTTTTCCAGCACCGTGAGATCGTGGAAGACGTTTGTTATTTGGTAAGTACGGCCAACCCCCATTGCCGTACGGCGATGCTCAGCCAGACGAGTGACATCTTTTCCAAAGAGAAAAATCTTTCCGCTGGTAGGAAAGAAAGTGCCTGTAATGCAGTTAAAAAGGGTCGTCTTTCCCGCCCCGTTGGGACCAATGAGCACACGGCGTTGGCCGACCGGCACCTTCATGGAAACCTTTTCTACAGCGCGGACGCCCCCAAACACCTTGGTCAGCCCTGCCACTTCTACCGCGTTCTGATCCATCCTGCCTATTTTCCCTCCTCAGGGGTGCGTGTACGATGCCCTGGCTGCTTATGCGAAGTTCTTCCCCGAATTCCGAGACGTCGTATCACGCCTAAGACTCCATCGGGCGTCCAGAGCATGGTAACGATAAAGATTAAGCCCATAACGATCATCCATTGGTCGATGTACGCACTTACGTAGTTTCGGAGCCCAAGCATGATCGCCGAACCGATAAAGGGCCCTAAAATGGTCCCTGTGCCACCAACGAGGACCATCAACGCCACTTCGATTGAGAGGAAAAACTCCGCGTTGGCCGGAGATACAAACCTGTTGAAATAAATATACAAAAGCCCTGCGATTCCGGATAGTGTGCCGGCAAGTACAAAGGCGGTGTACTTGTGTGCGGCAATATTGTAACCCAGTCCGCGCATCCTGCTTTCACTTTCTCGTATGCCACGCAGGGTAAGCCCGAACGGGGAACGGGTCAATGTGCGGTAGCCCAACACACACAGCGCGACCACAGCAAGCACAATGTAATAGTAGGACGAATGGCTGGTGATGACCAGTGAACCCACTGCCGGTGCCGGTACATTGGTGATGCCGCCTTCGCCGTTGGTGAAGGACACCCAGGTCCATGATATCCCCCAAAAAACGTGGCCCAAGGCGATGGTCACCAAAATAAAATAGACGCCGCTCGTGCGGACGGCTATGCCGTAGATTAAAGACAGAATGATGGCCGCCCCCATACCCGCCGGGACCGCCACGATTGTGGGTTGGCCGTACTTTACCTGGAGAATGGCGACTGTATAGGCTGACACGGCAAAAAAGGCCGCCTGGCAGACTGAAAACAGGCCGATATGACCAAGAAGAAGTTCAACTGACAGGGCGAGCAAACCAAAGATCAGGATTTGCATAAGCAGGCTTAGCCAAAAGGGACCCAGATAGAGAGGGGCAAACAAAGCAGCGGCAACCGTGCAGAGGAGTAAGGGCCACTTGCGTAGAAACATTTCTAAGTCTCCTTACCGAATAAACCTTGAGGCCGAAAAAGCAGCAACACGGCCATAGGCGCAAATACTGCAAAATGGGAGAACTCGGGGAGCAGCCAGCGGGCATAAGCATCCACTAGCCCTACGATGACGCTTCCGACCATGGCCCCTTCCAGGCTTCCCAGACCGCCCACGATAACTACCACAAGGGCCAGAATGAGGATCTCCCACTCCGCACCCGGATAAAGCGACAGAAAGGCCCCGCCCGCGACACCGCTCATACCTGCCAGGAAGCCTGCCAAGGCAAAGACAAGTGTGAACAGACGATCAATGTTGATGCCCATGGCGTTGACCATCTCGCGATCTTCAACACCCGCGCGGACGATTGCGCCGATTTGCGTCTTCTTGTAAAGTATCCACAATACGGCGCCGATGATCGCTCCGAACACGATGAGCAGGAACCTGTATTTTGGGTAGAAGATGTTGCCGGGGAGTTCGATAGGCCCCCGTGCAAACGCGGGCGGCGGAAGGCTGAGCGAATCTCCCCCCCAGATGGTGAGCGCGATATCAGACAGTATCAATACGATACCTACGGTGAGAAGCACCTGCGCCAGATGATTTTCACCGGTTCGACGAATGAGGTAGCGATCAACAAAATAGTTCAGGATGGCAATGGAAAATCCACCAGCGAGTAAAGCCAGCCAGAAATTTCCCGTAAACCGCACGACACTCAGCCCGATATAGCCACCCAAGAGATAATACATACCGTGGGCCATGTTCACGACCCGTGCAAGTCCGAAGGTGAGCGTGAACCCACTTGCTAGAAGGAAAAGAAGGGCCCCGAATGAAAAGCCGTTAAGCGCTTGCAGTATCCAGTTCATCCACTGCCATTCCTTTCATATGTGAGCCAGGGATTGAATTGCTGTTTATATCATTTAGAGTAACTGAGATCACTGTCGCCGGTTTCCCGATTCCGGGACAGAAAGGCAGAGCTTCGCACGTATGTCTCAGGGGTTTCTGAAGAAATCAAATGAACGTCCCGGTCGGGCCGGACCGGCCTGACCGGGACGTTATGGGGCTATTTATCTCTTGTAAGGCCCATCAGCCAGGAAATCTTTCGGGTTCCACGTCCAGAATTGGGAGACATTTTTGTAGGTCTTTATGGGGACATTGATCTTAATCTCACCCAGGATCGGGTCATTAACCTTCTCAACCTTCGAGATATAAACATTCTGGATGGGGTTATGATATTTGTCCAGGCTCACTGGGCCACGGGGCGCATTGACTTTGACCTTTAGGATTGTATCAACAAATGCCTGTTTGTCGTCTAGTTTGCCGTTGAGGGCTTCAATCGCCGTTTTTGCGAAAAGGCCCATTGTGTAAGCGCTCTCAGCCATCCACGACGGGACGGTTTTGTATTCTTTGATGAAAGCCTTGACAAAGGCCTTGTTTTCCGGCGTATCGAGTCCGGCGGAGTAGATGTTGCATTGAGCGATGAGGTCCACCGCCTTGTCGTCTAGCTGAAATAGGACGTCGGAATGCAGCCAGTAGCCGCCGGCGATCTTATACTTCCGATCATAGGCAAAATTGAACCACGCATTAAAGAGTCGGAGCCGATCGGCACCCACCACGTTCACTACCACCCAATCGGTGTCAGTGGGAATAGAAGCGAGCACCGGCCCGTAGTCGGCTGTCCCGATGGGTGTCCAGAGGATTTTGGCTACCTTGCCGCCTGCTTCCTTGAAAGTTCGCGCCGCACCCAGTGTAAGACCGTGGCCCCAGGCGTAATCTTGCCCGATGAAAGTGACATTTCTGGCCCCCAAAACATTATAGAGGTAATCACCCATGGGGTGACCAATCTGGCTTGCCGAAACAGAAAGCCGAACAAACGTAGGCACAATATTCCATTTTGTCAGTTCGTCTGCGCCGGGCATCACGAGCACCGGTACCCCGGTTTCACGGCTTACCTGTGCAAGTGCCGGTCCTACGTGCCCGCACAGGCCTCCCATGATGAGGTCAACCTTTTCAGCGTGGATGAGACGTCGGGCCTGGGTCATGGCCGTGTCCGGGTTGCAGGCCGAATCGGCATAGAGTATTTTCACTGGGTGGCCTCCTGCCTCAAGGCCATTCAGCTTCCAAAAGAGTTTAAACCCGTTGAGCAGATCCTCCCCTGGTTTTGCCAAAGGTCCTTTCATGGGCGCCATAAAACCGATACGGATTTCCTTAGCCGCCTGAACGGTTCCCCCGGCAAATACCCACATTAGCGCTATCAACATGAAAGAAACCAGAACTACCTTTGTTTTCATTTTTCTTCGGTCCATTGCTTTTCCTCCCAAAAAAGTTAAGGTTTAGGATTACTAAGGGTCTCTAAGGGCCATTTTATAATGCTGACAGTATTATAATTAATTGAGATGTTATCGCGAGTAACAGTCCTTATCAATGTTTCTATTCAACCGGTTGTAGAGTTGTCAAGATCTTTTTTAGAAAAAAGGTCTCATGACAACATACCTCCTTGGGGAAGCTCATTTGACAATTGCTCCTTACTTTTTTATGTATTTGGAAAGAGGCGCAGACCCTAAATAGACCTTTGTGTTTCACCTTGCCTTTATGGGGAGCCATATGCTATCAGGGATTACGGACCACATCCTTTTCGCACAAGAGCCGTGGGCCTAATAAAATGCCTAATGAAATATGGTGTCCTGCAGGCTATTGTTGGACCCCTTTGTTTATGTAAACGTGATCGTGACTACCCAGGTTCAGGGTTCAAGGTTCACGGTTTAAGGTTGGAGAGTGGTGTTGTCTTCACGTAGACTGCCGAAATGATGGCGTCTAAATCAATAAGGAAGGATGAAAATCATGGCTGACCTTGGTGTTGAATTCTGCGACCTGCATTTCAAGAATCCGATCATTGTATCCTCAATCGAAGCCACGAACAGCCTGGACAGGCTCAAGGCGTGCATCGACAACGGGGCGGCAGGGGCTATCGTCAAGACCCTGACCGACATGCCAACCATGGCTACGCTTACCAAACATTCCAAATATGCTATTCTGGATGAAACAGGGGAAATCATTAAGGGAAAGGTCCCCCGGAATTTTGTTTTTTACAGCCGATCCGGCTTTTCGAGCACCCTGTATGAGGGGTGGGAAAAGGACCTAAAAGCCGCTCAGGTTTATGCGGACCGGAACAACGCCCACATCATAGCCAGCGTGGGGGCAAGTTCCCTGGAAAGCTGGGCCACCATCTCAATGATGGCCGAAGACTGTGGGGTTCCTATCGTGGAGTTGAACCTGGGGTGTCCGCACACCAGTCACATGAGCGGAGCAAAGACGGGCGTCCGAATCGGGCAGGTTCCGGAATTGGCTGCTGAGGTGGTGGGGCGGGTTACGGCAGCCGTGAAAATCCCCGTTCTGGTCAAACTGACCCCGGAAGCCGCCAACCTGACCGATGTGGCGGCCAGCGCCAAAAAAGCCGGCGCTGCTGCGGTGACAGTCAACAGCCGATTCACCGGCTTCGCTGTTGATATTGAGACGGGTACACCACGAATCGGGGGGCCGGCAGCGGTTGGGGGGCCCTGGATCAAATATGTGACCCTGCGGTGGGTGCACGACATATATTCGAGCCTTGGTCTCCCTATTGCGGGTTCTAACGGCATTTTCGATTGGCGAGATGCCATCTCGTTTATCATGAGCGGCGCCCGTATCATGCAGGTGGGTTCCGTTCTCATGCTCAAGGGCTACGATTGGGTGCGGCAAATGATCCAGGATATCGATGCTTTTCTGGATGAACATGGGTACGGATCTGTTGAGGAAATCTACGGAATGGCTTCCCGGAACGCCGTAAGTAGTTATGACGAACAGGTTGGGATGGGGGGTATTAGCGCCGTTATAAATGACGAAAAGTGCACTCGCTGCTGGAATTGTGTTGATTGCTGTTTCTACAATGCTTTGAGTAGGGGTGAAGATAAAGTCATTCAAAATATTGACAACTGTATCGGTTGTGAGCTTTGTTTTAATGTGTGCCCCTTTGAGGCTGTCTCGTTTGTGTCAAAAAAGTGACGCGGGTCTGTTAGACAATGAAAAAAACCTTTCCAATGGCGGTCGTGAACACGCCCGGCAAGATTGAGTTCCAGGAGCGATCCATAACAGGGCCATCCCATGACCAGGTCCTTATCAAGACCAAAGCCGTGTCGATCTGTGGAAGCGATCTTCACACCTTTAAGGGAAAACATCCCTTTGCACAGTTGCCGGCTGCACCGGGGCATGAGCTTTCCGGTGAGGTGATCGAAGTTGGAGACGGGGTAGGACGAATCAAGGTCGGAGACCGGGTGGCGCTGGAGCCGGTGATAACCTGCGGACAGTGCGCGTTCTGCGAAAAGGGAACTTACAATCTATGTACAAACATCAGTTTTCACCACAGGGAAGGTCAAGGGGCTTTTACGCCTTTTTTTGTGGCCAACGAAAAATGGCTCCATACTCTTCCGAAAAATATTTCTTTTGAAGAAGGCGCCCTTTTGGAGCCACTGGCCGTGGCCGTCCATGCTGTTCAGAAATCAGGCGTTGCCCTGGGCGAAACCGTTGCCATATTTGGTGTTGGGGCAATCGGTCTTATGATTCTTGTGCTGGCCAGACTGTCTGGTGCTTCAGATATCATCACTGTGGATGTTCAGGATTTTCGCCTGATGACTGCGCGGGAGATGGGAACTTCTTTAGCTCTCAATAACCGGGGCGACAGGACCGTAGATGAGATCATCCGGAGAGTAGGCGGCCTCGGTGTGGATGTGGCATTTGAGGCTGTGGGAATACAGACAACGTTTGTTCAATCCCTTCAGGTGTTAAGAAAGGGTGGACGTGCAATCCTTGTGGGTCTCAACCCGGAACCCGAGGTCACGCTCCCATCAAATATTTTTGTTCAAAAGGAAATATCCTTGAGTGGCTCCCAGGGTTACTGCTGGGATTTCCAGACGGCACTTAAACTTGTGGAAACCGGGAGCATTGATTTGTCCCGTTTTATTTCCCACAGAGTCGCTTTCGACTCCCTGCAGGAAGGATTCGAAATCTTGACACGTCCCGAAAACCAGGCAATCAAGGTTGTGGTCGTGTTTGATTGACTATTGGAGAGCGCATATGAGCAAATATGAAACAAATGTTGAATTTATGCAACTGCCGGAGAATGCACGGTCGAGGGCGCTGCTAAAGGGGATGGGTTACACGACCAAGGAACTAAAACAGCCAAGGATTGGTGTTGCGAACTCATGGGGAGAGACGAGTCCCGGCCATTTCCATCTTCGGGCACTGGGGGAGGCTGTCAAGGCCGGCATTTGGCAGGCCGGGGGAACGCCTTTTGAATTCAACAGTTTTGGTATGTGTCCCATGGATATCGGGAAACACGGCATACGTTACGATACCCCCACAAGAGATATTGTGGCGGCTGAGATAGAAGCCGCCACCCATCTGCATATGTTCGATGGGCTCGTGATGATATCTTCCTGCGACAAGAATGTTCCCGCCAAACCTGCTGGCCGCGTGTCGTCTGGACATCCCGGTCATTATCCTCACGGGCGGGCCAATGCAGCCTGGCCGTCAGGGGGGCCGGGATACGGACACGACGACCCTGGATGCGGCGTGTTGGGCATATGGTGTAGGAAAGACGCCTTTATCCTTAGACGAAATGGATTATCTGGAGGACACTGTTTGCCCGGGTCCCGGCGCCTGTGCCCTGCTTGGTACCGCCAATACAATGCAGTGTTTGACCGAGGCCATGGGATTATCCCTTCCAGGCGTTTCGACGACATCCGCCGTCTCATCAAAAAAAATTCGACAGGCAAAAGAGACAGGATCTCAGATAATGAAACTGATCGAAGCGGGCATCACCTCGTCAGATATAATTACCAAGGGGAGTCTGACCAATGGTATCCGGGTTTTGCACGCCATTGGGGGATCAACCAATGCCATAATTCATTTACTGGCAATGGGCTACGAGATGAGACTGGATGATGACATTAGCCTTGAATTTATAGAACGTATAGGTAGGGAGACACCGTGTATTGCAAACGTCCGGCCGAGCGGCCCTTACACGGTGGTGGATTTTGATGAAGCCGGTGGCGTACAGGAGATTATGAAACGACTTGAAAAGTTTTTGCATAAAGATGCGCTAACAGTTACCGGCCAAACCCTCTCAGAAAATCTTGATCAAGTGCAAACAACACCACCTTCTCCGGTGATAAGATCCCTGGAAGACCCGGTTTCCGAAGGAGGCCTTGCTGTCTTAAGCGGCAACTTGGCGAGATCAGCAGTCGTTCGTCCCACAGTGATCGTGGACAAAATGAAACAGCATCGCGGTCCTGCAAAGGTGTTTAACGGCCAGGAGGAGGCCCTGGTTGCTTTGCAGAAAAACAAGATTCAGTCCGGAGATGTTGTGGTTGTCCGTTATGAGGGGCCCAGGGGAGGCCCTGGTCTGACAGAGGTTTTTAAGGTTATTGGCTTTATGAGGGGCTGGGGCTCGAAGCAAGTTGTGCCCTTGTAACAGACGGCAAGATCTCCGGATTTGCCAAAGGCCCTTTTATTTGCCAGGTGTCCCCGGAGGCAGCACTGGGAGGTCCCATAGCTATGATAAGGGACGGCGACATTATAGAAATAGATGTTCCGAAACGAAAACTGAATGTCCTTATTTCTAAAGAGGAATTGGATGAACGTATCCGCAACTGGAAACCGCCGCCACCTCGTGTATCAGACGGCTTTCTCACTGTATATGCACGTCTGGCCAACCCGGCTGAGAAGGGGGCGGGAATCAATCTTCGTTTAGAGTGATCCTGATATCATCTCACCTGTCTGCCAACTCCGGGAGATTTGGGGCGAGGGGAGGCGGATGTCACGAACCTGAAAAGGAGTCCAACCAAATGCCCGAAAAGGTTTCCATTGTAAACTGTTTTGGAGAAGATCATGTTTCTCTTACAAAAGCAGTGGCTCAGGCCATGGACTTGCTGGATTCACCCCTCTCCAGTATCCGTTCCGGCAGCAGGGTGGTCATAAAGCCAAATATTACAGCCCAAGATATCTCATGGCGTCAGGGCGTTGTGACAAACCCAAACCTTGTCAGGGCCATTATCGAGGTCGTCCAACAGTATAATCCTGGTGAGATACTGATTGCCGAGGCCATTGCAATCGGACTCGACGCCAAAAAGGCTTTTTCCTTTCTGGGTTACGACAAGATTGCCCAGGAAACCGGCGCAAAGCTTGTTGACCTCTATGACGAGGAATTTGCTCGCTTTCCTATTCCCAAAGGGAAGCTGCACCATTCCATGGAAATAGCCAAGACTGTAATGGGGGCTGATTATCTTATCATAGTCCCTGTTATGAAAACCCATGTAGCGACAGAAATATCGGTTTGTATGAAATGTCTTATGGGGACCATTTCCGTGGAACAGAAAAAGAAATTCCACTTCTCCGGTCTCTGGCAATCCATTATCGATCTGAATTTGGCGGTCAAACCAGACCTCTTTATCGTAGACGGGACAGTCGCAGGCGAGGGAGATGGTCCTATGGCAAATGAACCGGTTGGGTTTGACAAACTCATAGCCGGGACGAATCCACGAGCCGTTGACATGGTGGCTGCCCGGGTGATGGGTTTTGAACCCGCGGAAATTGCTTTGCTGGGCATGGCGGCGGAGTGCTGGGGACCCTTGCCTGAATCCGAAATCCAGATTCTTGGTGAACCGCTGGAGAAAACCATCAAACCCTTCAAACGCGCAACAAACAGTGTGGCCGCCAGGGAGGGCATCACATATATAAATGGAAATGCCTGCGCTGCGTGTGCCGGCGTAATTGAGCTGGCGCTTAGGAGAGCGGAGAGGGTGGAAGCCCTCGAGAAATCCAGACCCTTACGCATTTTATTTGGTCCGGATGCGGCCATTCCTCAAGGAGAAGGCGCCAACCTGGTTGTCGGAAAATGTCTCTCGCATTTAAAGGATACCGGGTATTTTGTGCCTGGTTGCCCTCCACAGGTGTTCCTGATTTCTGATGAAATTGGGGAAATGACAGGATGTGAACGAAGTTTTGGTTGCAAAGAAGACTATATGTTTTGTGATACAGATTTTATAAGTCACTCCTCCCGCAATCATCCAACCAGTTAGCGACAAGCCGTGAAAGTTCTAATAAAGAAGCCGGTGTCTTTTCGAAGGCAATGTCGAGGCAAAAGCGACTTGGCGATTCTTCCCGACCCTCCCGTGTGTCCCCTTGATTTTGCTGTGATCCCGCGTTATGGAGGTGGCAGCCATCGGCCGAGAAAAAGCTCACAGGATCGTATCCTGGCTTATTGTGGATATCGACGTGGCGAGCAAAGTCAGGGGCCTCATGTTCGTTCTCCCACCACGGATAGGCAAACCAATAGCCGTCTTCTGCTATCAGCAGAAGCTCGCCGGACCGGGGATGCATAACGCCAAGGTGGCTTGTTCTTTTTTGTCAAGGACCTGTTTTACACAGGGAGGTTGCGTAAAAGGTCTATGGTTTGTGCTGTTTTCTCCTGGGAACGGATGTAAACATGCGCAATTTCATGATCCACTATTGCAAAAGACGCACTTTCGTAAAAATCCGGATATGCCCTTCCGGCGATGTCTCTCACTCTAAAGAGACCTGCTTGTTTTAGGGCCAGATTGGGTTGAACGGCACCCCTGTCTGAACGAGCGATTGCATAGTCTCCAAACAAAACGATTTCATATTCGTTGGAAAGGTTCTCCCACCACGGATAGGCAAACCAATAGCCGTCTTCTGCTATCAGCAGAAGTTCGCCGGAACGGGGATGCATAACGCCAAGGGTGGCTTGTTCTTTTTTGTCATGGACCTGTTTTACCCCAGGGAAGTTGCGTAAAAGGTCTATGGTTTGTGCTGTTTTCTCTTGGGAACGGATGTAAACATGCGCAATTTCATGATCCACTATTGCAAAAGACGCACTTTCGTAAAAATCCGGATATGCCCTTCCGGCGATGTCTCTCACTCTAAAGAGACCTGCTTGTTTTAGGGCCAGATTGGGTTGAACGGCACCCCTGTCTGAACGAGCGATTGCATAGTCTCCAAACAAAACGATTTCATATTCGTTGGAAAGTGCAACATCAGCAATTTCGTCAAGCTCTCTCAGGAGATGTCCGAGGGCTGTGGCGGCTTCGGGTGTATCAGGTCCATAACGTTGAAGATCGTAATCAAGCGCCGGAAGATAGGTGAGACATAAATCCGGTCTTGTATCAGGATCAGCCAGGAGCGCACATGTGGCTTGGGCTATCCAATCCGATGACTGATAAGAGGCTGCTGGCCCCCAATAGTGCTTTAACTTGAAACCACCACCGACTTGCCTTGCCAGTCTGTCATACAGATCAGCAGGCTTGCTGTAGCAGTTTTGGATCATGCCGCCATGATGTTTGTGAATCGGCGCCGGAGAGACCAGATAGTCGACGGATTCACCAAGACTTTGCTGCCAGAACAGCATGGCTACTTTTTTACCGGTTGCCCTGACAGTGTCCCATATTCGACGGCCGCCAACCAGTCGGGACGACTGTTCCCAGAACATGGGGCGCATAAGTTCCGAGTAGAAGAAGCCGTTTCCGACCATCCCGTGTTCTGAAGCCGTTGCCGCTGTTCTAAAACCTGCCTGCACAGTACAAGTCAGGGCAGGAAATAGGGTATCGATCGGCATCAAATCCATATTGCAGAGAGAGTTGACGTTGTTCCGGACCAACAGCTCATGGCCCAGGGCAGCAGCCTGAATCACTAGAAGTCGTTTGGGTCGCGATTGCATATTAAACACCTTAATTGGTAAGTTCTCAATAAGTTCGGGCACCGTGGGGTTCAGCTGTTTCTCTCCGGCGCTCTCTAAACCAGTCGTCGTAGCGTGGCTGATATTTGGGGTTTTGCCGAAAGCACGGGAAAGCCAATAAGGTTCATGGGGAGAAACCCCAAATATCAACCACTGCGAGAGTGCGACGTAAATCCCATTTGAGAGAGCGCCTTCAAGAAACACCCGAACCCCACTCCAGAAATCCTATTATTTCTCCCGGACTTATTGAGAAGTTACCTTAACTGCTGTAGAACCTGGATGAAACCGCTAAAAGGGCGGGCATCGAAAGGATAATGGCGCCGGCTACTGTCAGCCCCGGCCATGAACAAAGCGCTGCAAATGATGCTTGAACGACCAAGAGTCCGTGTATAAAGCTGCCGACGGTGGTTGCCACGAGTTTTGGCTCTGGTTTTCCCTTAAGGGCGTTGCCATGTTTCCAGGCCAACATGAGGGCGGCAGCCGAAAGAACACCAGAAACTACCAGGTTTGATAATTCCACATACATCTTGGAAATAATGAAAGAGAAGTGTATGGCAATAAAACACGATGCCAACGAAACCATCGGGAGCCATCTCTTTGATCCAACGACAATCTTTTCAGTCTCACGTGCTGCAATAATCGTTACCCCGGCAATGTAAACCGTAATACCGGCGGCCGCGATTAGGGGGAAAACAGGCCACTCAGTACTGGGGACCGCTGCTGCGCCAAGCAAGACGTTTAGCCCTCTGCAGACCCCTATGTTGAGGGGGCCCAGGAACGGTATCCTTTTGATGCCGATGTTGTAGGTAATGATGGTTAACGTCAGTAAAACGGCGATCATAACCGCGAAATTTCCGGCAAAGGCGCTGATCGCAATACCCGCAAAAAATAAGACAACGGCTAAGGAAATCGCTGTGGATGGGCTCACGGCGCCACTTGGGAGCGGTCGTGTAGGTCTATCCCTGGTGTCTTCTTTCAGATCAAAATAGTCGTTGGATACCAGACCGGCCGCATAAAGCAGTAAACCGGCCAACACGCAGGGTAATACCTTGACAATACTGGGTTCAAAGCCAGCATACCGCGCAAGAAGAAACCCGGCAAGCGGATCGCCCGGTACTGTGAATAGCGCGGGCAACCGTAATAACTGGCACCAGGCACGAAATTGGTGTGAAGAGGTGGGGATCATTTGGTTGTTCAAAAAAGAGGCCTTATCGTTGGAAGTCTCGGGGATCGACGGGTTGAAGGTCCAGTTCAGGTTTCCAGTTGGGTGAGTGGCTGTAAAATTTCATTGGATTGTTAAAAACCAGATTCTGGATTGTCGATTCTGTATGACCGTCCTTGTTCATATGATCCACTACCTTGACCAGGCTCAACGGGTCTGACACCCCCCAGTCAGCTGACCCGTTAACAATAATGCGATCACTGCCATATCGGTGGATCATTCTAGATACCCGGTCGGGGGTAAGTTTTGATATGGGGTAAACTGTCATTCCGGCAAAACAACCTGTTTCAAGGGACACTTTGATCGTATCCTCGGTATTGTGGTCAAGAATCGTTCGATCGATTTGCGCACCTTCGGCCTTGATAATCTCTGCGATTCGTCTTGTTCCTTTCAGTTTTTCCACGTGCGGCAGATGTACGATTACCGGCATATGGCGATCCATGGCAATATGGAGCTGACGAACAAACGCATGTTCCTCATTTGGGGTTATGTTGTTGAAACCTATTTCACCCAGTGCAACACAGCGCTCGTGGTCGAGATACGTGCCCAGCCCGTCAATGACTTCATCAGCCAGGGATTTGTCTTCAGCCTCCTTTGGATTTAGCGAAACAGCGCTAAAATGGTCGATTCCAAACCGGCGCGCACGCACGGTTTCAAAATCCAGGATGAGCTTGAAGTAATCAAAAAAGGTGCCGGCATATCTTCGATCGGATCCCAGCCAGAACGATGGTTCAACACATGCACGAATACCGGCCTCATACATGGCCTGGTAATCGTTTGTTGTTCTTGAATACATATGTATATGAGGTTCAATGATTGTCATATTATTTTTTCATTCCAAACGAACTGTTCCAAATCTGCGGTGTTTTGAATGTTTATGACGATTCCAGAGGGCCTGTAAACCTACTCTTGGTGAGTCACTATCTTGTCCAGGTCCCCATCCCACGCGGCGTTGAGAAGGGACCCCATATATTTCTCTACCTGATCAGCGGTGAGCGGAATCGGCATGTTCTGGAGCTTGCTCTCAAGCTGCGGGTCTTTGACTGCCTGGAGCATTTTGGATAAAACCCGCTTTTCCATCCCTTGAATCTCCCTGAGGGTGGTTGGAAACCCGATACTGCGATTAAAGGCGAGCATCCCTTCGGCCACTGTCCGGCCCAGGTCGCCCGAGGACAGGGCTTCCAGACTCTTTTTAATATGACCGTGTCTAGCATATATGGCGCCCACTTTTTGTATACGTTCCGCCACTGCATTGGCGAAAAAGAGGGTGTAGTAAGGGTTTAATAGGGCACAGGCCCGACCGTGTGTCAGGTATTTGACAAGAGAAAAACTATTCAGATGGGGACCGCTTGTCCCCCCGATCATAATGGCATAGCCTCCAAGATCGGTTCCGAGGCCTATCATTTCTCTGGCCGCCATGGCCGAGGAGTTCCGGGCCAATTCAGAAAGCCCGGTTATGATCAATTCGATCCCAAGAAGGGAAATCTCTTCCACTTGAGATAGCCCCTCTTCTTTGGCCCCCAGATATACCTCCAGACAGTGGCTCAGTCCATCCATCCCGCCATCCAGCGACAATGACATGGGTTGGGTCACTGTAAGACCATAATCAAAAACAGCACGGGGTGGAACAATGGCTTCATCCACAATAAGTTTTTTTTGCCCGGACACGGGGTCGGTGATGTTGGAATACTTTGTAAGATGGGCAGCGGAGCTGGCAGCGGTCATCACCGCGACCACGGGGAGAATATCACGGCCTGTCTGTTGGCACAGCCGGGTCACCTCACCAACGCCAAAATATGGGTCTAACTCTGCCTCCACATCTCCGAAGGTTGCCAACATGGCGGCTGCCTTGCAGGCATCGATCCCCGATCCCGATTCAAGTGATACGATCACATCCGGCTTTTTGTGGAGGATATGACCCTGAATACGATAAACATCCTCACGGGGCGCGTTTGGCCTGGCTCCTTGAACCTGGTCCAGGATTTTGATGCCGTTGTCTTTTAATGATTTTACCACGTGTTCAATGGCTGGTTTTAGCCATAAAGATGACATCCGC
>PVMK01188817.1_pt1 | contig 27657 bp, 21 predicted proteins | sample 1853481 | NCBI WGS metagenome assembly PVMK01 (sample SAMN08533507, study PRJNA380276) | Marine sediment metagenome, whole genome shotgun sequencing project. | reverse complement strand
CTCTCCTTCTTCAATAATAAAATCAAGGTCGGCCTGATTGTGTTCGAGTCGGTTGATATTATAAGAAACGTTGACATTATGGTAATTTTTTTCTCTGTAAAGCGTTTCTATTCGTTGAATGTTACTGCGAACTTGAAATATATTCAGAATTGAACCTGTTTTTATGTTTAAGCTTTCCCTGATCTGTTCATCGTCAAAGACACTGTTCCCTTTAAACCGTATAATACGGATGGTAGGTTTCTCTTTGACTATGAATACAATCGTCTTGCCTTCCGGCCCTTTTTCGGCTTCGATTCGGATATCATCAAAATATCCCATAGCATAAACTGCCTTTAGGTCCCCTGACAGGCTTTTGGTAAGGTAGACATCTCCGGGCTTCGTTTTAATCATTTTATTGATGGCATCGGTTTCAATACGCTTATTTCCAGTAACACTCACACTGGCCACTTTTTCCCGTTTAAAAAGCTTCATCCCGATATTTTTTGCAAGCTGGTTTACTATGCCAAGCAAATTCTCGACGCCCTGGCCTTCTTGAAAAAAGACACGAGGAGGTTTTTGGCCAAAAGATTCCACCATCTTTGCATCCAGGCTGAATTTTTGTCCGATCCATGTCAAGCTTCCCCACACGACATAATCAGCGTTTTTTTTCAAACCAAAACTTCGAATTTCATCGATGCGGTTCGTTATTGTTCCATCTTCTAAATCATGAGTGATCTCCACGTCTACTATAACGGCGCCCTCTTGCTTGAGGTTGCTCTTTATCACTTCCGAAATTTCAGTTTTAATATAGGAAAGATCTTTCATTGAATGAATTTCAAAAGGTAATACGACCACCCTGATCCTATCTATAGAAAATACAGTGTTCGGAAGAATGCATAACATGACAATAATTAATAGGTTCAAACGTTTTATCATATATTCCTACGAAATCTTTCAGACAGTTAGTTTCCATTTTTATAATTGTGGATGGACGCTAGTTAGAAATTCCGTAACTTCTCAAAAAATTCGAGTTTATTTCATATGTGCGGGCTTCAGGCTTTTTCTTCCCTCCGGGAGGTAGGCCCTACCCTCCGGCCTGTAAGCCCTACGGGCTGGAAGCGGGGCCGGAGGCCAGTCGATATCAATCCTCCGACTCCACGAGTTTACCATCAATGATAGTTGCCCTTCTTGACATTTTTGACGCAAGATCCATGTTATGCGTTACCAAGACCAAGGCGACACAAAACTCTTGATTTAACTCCAAAAGTAGATCATGGATTTGCTCGCTAAATCGTTTATCAAGGTTTCCTGTTGGCTCATCAGCTAAAAGAATAACAGGTTTAAGTACTAAGGATCTGGCAAGGGCAACCCGCTGCTGTTCACCGCCTGAAAGTTTACCTACCCTGAAGGACAATCTGTCTTTAAGCCCTACCCTGATAAGGATTGTCTCTGCAGCTTCTATAGCCTTTTGCTTGCTCATCCCACTAATGAGCGCTGGCATCATGGCGTTTTCAAGAGTTGAAAACTCGGGAAGAAGATGGTGAAACTGAAATACAAAACCGATAGATGTATTTCGAAATTTTGCCATTCTGACCTGATCAAAGAGGAAAACATCCTCACCTTGATATAACAATGTTCCGCTGTCTGGATGATCAAGTGCACCTAAAATGTGAAGTAACGTGGACTTTCCAATTCCAGACGCTCCGATAATAGCTACAGTCTCTCCCGCACCCAAATTAAAGTCTATCCCTTTCAAAATATCTACACGGATATCATTGTTATCGAAACCTTTGTAAATATCTTTTGCAGACATTAAAAAGTTTGAGAGTGGTCCCTCGGCGTTACTTCCTGAATTAACCATAACGTATCGCCTCAACAGGATTTAGTTTAGACGCTTGGTGTGCGGGATAGAGAGTTGCTATAAAACAGATGAGCATTGCTGCAGCGGCAATCATAGAAACATCCAAGATTTCAAGTCTTACAGGAAGGGTTGAAATATAATAAACGTCTCCCGGAAGTTCAAACTTATATTTTTCCAGCAGCTTACACAAAATAAATCCCAAGCACACCCCTAACGTCGTTCCCACAGCACCGATAACTATTCCCTTGAAAATAAAAATCCGCTTTATGCTTTTGTTTGTGGCACCCATAGCTTTTAATATCGCAATATCCTTTGTCTTTCCCATCACCATCATAATGAGTGTGCCTGCAATATTAAAGGCAGCAACCAAAACAATAAGAGCCAAAATGATGAACATTACCGTTTTTTCCAGTTTAAGTGCGGAAAACAGATTTCGATTCATCTGCATCCAATCTTTAGCCCAATAAGGGAATCCTATATCTTCAATAATCCTTTGAGAAATTTCTCTGGCACCATAAATGTCATCTACCCGTACCTCAATGCCGGTTACCGAATCTCCCATTCGCAAAACCTTTTGAGCTTCACTCAAATGGATGTAGGCAAGAGATCCATCATATTCATACATGCCGGATTGAAAGCGACCCACCACCATGAAACGCTTCATCGCCGGCAGGTGACCTACGGGAGATATAATTCCTCTGGGTGATATTAAATAAACCATATCACCCTCAACAACACCTAAATTTCTAGCAAGCTCTTTTCCCAAAATAATTCCAGGCGCAGAAACTGCTGAATCGCTTCCGGGATCCGAGCGTTTCAATCGTTGCGTTATGTCGCCCTCTAGAATCTCAAGTACGTCTCCCACGGATTCAGGGTCTATACCTCTTAATACGATTCCGGACACTCCTGATGTTGAACGCAGCATACCCTGAGTGTAAATAAACGGTGTAACGGCCTTAACCCCATTGGTCGTTTCTATCTTTTTAACCACGCCACGATAGTCGAAAAAGGACCTGCCGTGACGCATGACCAGTATGTGGGATTGAACCCCAAGTATTCGTTTCTTCAGATCAGACTCAAAGCCAGCCATAACCGCAATGACAATGATAAGCGCCATGACGCCTACCGTTACGCCGGCAATGGAAAGCATTGTAATTAATGAAATAAAAGCCTCTTTCTGTTTGGTTCTCAGATAGCGGCCGCCTATGAAATATTCAAAAGACATATTATCTGACAGGTTATGGGTTATGGCGAAACATTTGAATTCATCCTCGCTGCCCCGTTCAGCAGGATTTTCACTGCGTTACGGCAAGCGGCAATGGTCCAAATTTAGATAATTAAACTTGCATAGCTAACGTATTTATTTAAGGGTGTCAAGGCCAACCCTCATTTCAGCAAATGACCCATATGGACATAGAAATATTCAGATTAGGCTGGAGGATTGATCCGTTTTAACTTCAAGGTAAACGTGCTTCCTTTACCCATTTTACTCTCAACATCAAGCCAAAAATTGTAAGATTCGAGTATGCTGTGAACGATGGAAAGTCCAAGGCCTGTGCCATCGGATTTTGTTGTGAAAAAGGGATCAAAAATTGATTTTACGACGTCTCTTGACATGCCACAGCCATTGTCAGTAATATCGACTCCCACATAATTGTGTTTTAAGGGATAGGTTTTAATTTCGATAAGCCCTTCACCTTCAATAGCCTCTGCAGCGTTTAAAAGTAAATTCCAAAGAACTTGGCGTAAATGCACGGGATCCACCCCTATCCAAATGTTTGGATCCAGATTGTTTTTTATCTTAATCCTTCCACGACAGGTTTGATCCTTTTCAAAAAGCTTAATCGTATCAATCAGCGTCCTGTCGAGTTTAATTTTCTCGATTTTTCCGACAGGCGGCTTTGCAAAAAAAAGGAAGTTATTTGCAAGTGAACTTAACCGATCGGTTTCTCGCAAAACAATTTGCATAAGTTTATCGAGTTCAGGATCAAGTTGAATCTCTTTTTTTATTATCTGTATTGAACCTGCCAGAGATGCCAGTGGGTTCTTTATTTCATGGGCCATACCAGCGGCCATTTCACCCATATAGGCCATTTTTTCCACCCGTTTGACACGACCCTCCATGGCTGAAAGTTCTCTTTTTGTTTTTCTAACTTGTTCCGACAAAAAACCACTCAGAAAAGCAACGGCAAAACAGGCTACGATAGTAATCAATATTTTGTAAATAACATAACCCCATACATGATCCGCCGCAACAGTGCTCTCTTCCATTACAAAGGGTTTCAAAATGCCGTAGTACTCTAGATCTATCATTATACCGTACTGGATACTGCATAGGGAAGCCATGATCATGCTCCCTCTTCTGAAAATGAGCATGCTCGAATAGGTAATTACAACCAGATATAGAAACGAGAAAATACTTGCAAAACTACCGGTCACAAAAATTATCAGGGTGACAACAAACGTATCGATTCCGATTTGAATATAAGCAAAAAGAAGTTCTCGCTTTATTTGCTGAAGAATTAGCGCATAGATAAATGAAAGCAGAAATACTCCGGCAATAAGTCCATAAAGAACAAGCAACGGACTGGCCAGAGGAGAAGGGTTCTCGCCAAGCTGGAAAATAATAGTAGATCCCAGCAATAGAGAGGTGAAAATGACCCGAAAAAACATAAGCCACTGAAGCTTATGATACAAATCGTTTTCGGGTTTGATGGAGGAGCTGTGTATAAAAGGCAAAATATGCTCGTTTTCTTAACCCACCACAGACGCCATTTTAAATATGGGCAAATACATAGAAATAACCAGGCCACCGATAATTACACCCAGGAAAACAAGCATGGCCGGTTCCATCAGTGTGGTTAAGTTCTCCACTGCCTGATCGACTTCTTCATCATAAAAGTCGGCAATTTTAGCCAACATGTCATCAAGGGCGCCGGTCGATTCACCAACCGCAATCATTTGGCATACCATAGCTGGAAAAACGCCGCTTTCAAGAAGCGGTTCGGACATTGTTCGACCTTCCGAAATGGCAGATCGGGTCTCGTATACAGCCGCTTCAATCGTTTTATTCCCCGCTGTTTTGGCGACAATATCAAGCGCATCTAAAATTGCCACGCCACTTCCCAGCATCGTTCCCATTGTTCGCGTAAATTTGGCCACAGCAGCCTTGCGAACGAGGGTTCCAAAAACAGGCAGTTTGAGTAAAAAGTCATCCATAAATGCCTTCCCCTTTTCGGTATTATAAGATTTCTTGAAGGCAAATCCCCCTAAAATTAGGGCGAGGATCATAAAATGGATGTTTCCTTTAGTAAACCGACTCATTTTGATAACGATTAGAGTAGGAACAGGAAGCGTACCGCCCATCCCCTCAAACATTTCCTCAAATACAGGTATAACAAAAATCATAATAACAGCCACAACGACAACCGCAATGACGATAGTTACAAGGGGATATACCATACCACCTTTTATCCGGGCTTTGAGCTTCGCCGCCTTTTCCATATAAGCCGATAACCTTCTTAAAATCTCATCGAGTATACCCCCAGCCTCGCCTGCGGCAACCATATTAACAAAGAGGTCATCAAATTGTTTGGGGTATTTTCTCAAAGCTTCCGCAAATGTTTGCCCACTTTCTACGTTTCCCTTTATTTCCTTGAGTACTCTTTTAAATGTTTTATTTTCCTGTTGTGTGTAGAGAATGTCCAGGCATTGAATAATGGGAAGTCCGGCATCGATCATCGTGGAAAATTGCCGGCAAAAAAGAATGACATCATCCTGCGTTACTTTGGGCTGTAAAAAGGATACGTTCGCAAAAATGTCTTTGGGTTTTAACTTAACCTTGGAGGGCGCAATCTTTCTTCTCAACAGATCAGCACGCACAGACTCTTCGTTTGGGGCTTCCATCTCACCTTTTTTTTTCTTATTTTTCTTGTCCTTTCCCGTCCAGACATAAACTGGCATGATCTTCCCTCCCTTTTAACTGGAGACGAGGCTTAGCTCATAATAAGATTCCGATTTGGTTTCGTTTAATGTAAAAAATGCCGCTTGGCATCTTTCTCACCGTGATCTCACCTTTCCATTCGTTTATTCAATATATTTCTTTCCTTGAGGGTTACTTTCGTTATAAATAGACTTTGGTATCAGAAAAATCTCAGCCCTAAACGATTTAACAAATTGCTTTATTAACAAAATTATTGTTTATTTACTATCATAAACAGAGCCAAACAACAACCGCTTTGCGAAATTTATTGCAACACCGATGATTTTGAAGGGTTTGTGGGTTCCTCACGGTAATCGGCAAGAATCTTTCCGGAAAGGGATAGGAATTTTAGCTTTTCTCCCCAGGAGCGACAACGTCGCCCGCCCGCCTCGCAAGCGATAGCGTTGCGGGCAGGCGTTATATAAAATCGTGACACGATTTTATTTGCCCTTTCACCGTTTGAAACGCTCAAATTAGGTTATACAGCTTGATAAACCGGCTTATATATGCATAAATTTATTACCTAAAAACGACATGAATATTTTTCATGCAATTTTAGGTATTATTAAACCCTATACAAGCAGAACCCTATCGTGCTCGACACAGATATTTACAATAAAAAAGACCTTACAATAATTACCACCCACATCAATGCCGACTTTGATGCATTGGCTTCCATGCTTGCGGCTCAGAAGCTATATCCCGATGCCCTTGTCGTTTTTCCAGGATCCCAGGAAAAAAATTTAAGAAATTTTTTCGTAAAATCTATGGTTTACCTCTTTAATATGGTCGACATTAAAGACATCGACTTTGCTAATCTTAAACGATTGGTTCTGGTAGACACGAGCCAGGCTAACCGTATCGGAAAGCTTTCAACGGTATTGAACCGATCCGATGTCGAAATACATATCTATGATCATCATCCGCCAATGCACAACGATATCAAAGGGCATTACGAAGTAAATTACTTAACCGGCGCCACCGTTACCATCTTAACAGAAATCATTAAGACAAAAAATATCGACATTTCACCTGATGAAGCAACGATTATGTGTCTTGGCATATATGAAGATACCGGATCCTTCACATTCCCATCGACTACAGAAAAAGATTTCAAGGCCGCAGCATTTTTGCTTTCAAAAGGAGCAAATTTAAATGTGGTTTCAAATCTTATTTCAAGGGAGATCAGCCCGGAACAGGTCAGGCTTTTAAACGATATGATTCAAGCAGCAACAAGGCAGAATATCAACGGTGTCGAAATTCTCATTACAACGGTAACCACCGAGAATTACATATCTGATTTTGCTTTTCTGGTCCATAAAATGGTCAAGATGGAAAACCTCGATGCCATTTTTGCCATCGCACGCATGGCGGACAAAATGTATGTAGTTGCACGCAGCAGAATACCTGAGGTCGATGTGGGCGCGATTGTAACTCCTTTAGGTGGTGGAGGTCATACTTATGCGGCCGCCGCTACAATAAAAGGAAAGACACTGATCCAGATCGAACACGAACTGAACGAAATCCTATACAATAAAGTCAGTTCGAAAAGCCGGGCCAAAGATCTTATGTCATCTCCAGCCATCAAGGTCGATGCCGACGTATCCTGTAAAGATGCCAAAAATCTACTTACCCAATATAATATAAATGCACTCCTGGTCACTCGAATGCAAAGTGGAAAAGAAAACCTATTGGGTTTCATTACACGCCAAATTATTGAAAAAGCACTGTACCATGGGTTGGATCAAATACCCGTTAAGGAATATACGACGACGGAGCTTGCTTTTGTAGAATCTAGTGCAGGGGTTCAGGAAATTCAAGAAAAAATAATCGAAAACAAACAGCGGGTTCTACCTGTCATTGATAACGATATCATCATTGGTGTGATTACCCGGACCAATTTGCTCGATATTTTGGCACGACGAACCGGATATAGTTCATCAAGTTCCCCTCACCTACTCAGAGAACACGGCCATGCCAGGACCCGAAACATACTTCGATTTATGAAAGAACGTCTTTCTATCCGCCTTGTGAATATTCTTAAAGCCATCGGCGAAACTGCTGAAGAACTCGGCTATGACGCTTATGTTGTCGGTGGATTTGTTCGTGATCTTTTTTTGTACCGAGCCAATGAAGATTTGGACATTGTCATCGAAGGTAATGGTATAACATTTGCAAAAAAATACGCCAAAACAGTCAATGCACGTATACACGCCTATGACAAGTTCGGCACAGCTGTCATTATTTTCCCGGATGGGTTTAAAATCGACGTTGCTTCAGCCAGAATGGAATTCTATAAATTCCCGGCCGCCCTCCCCACGGTCGAAATGAGCTCTATTAAGCTGGATCTGTTTCGACGAGATTTTACTGTAAATACCCTTTCGATTCAACTAAACCCTGGCCAATTCGGTGTGTTGATCGATTTTTTCGCGGCTCAAAGAGATATCAAGGAGAAAACGATCAGAGTCTTGCATAACTTAAGCTTCGTAGAAGACCCTACCCGCGTATTCCGGGCCATAAGGTTTGAGCAGCGTTTCGGTTTTTCTATCGGAAAACTGACTTCAGGCCTAATCGAAAATGCGGTGAAAATGGATTTCTTAAAGCGGTTGAGTGGAAGGAGGGTATTCACAGAGTTACACCAGATCCTTGAAGAAGAAAACCCCACAGCTGCAATTATTCGCCTAAATGAATATGATCTGCTTAGTATTATCCACCCTTCCATAACATTGAACAAAGATTTATTCTCGTTGTTTAATTCCGTTAAAAAGGTATTGTCATGGCATGATTTGCTCTTTCTGGAAGAACCTTATATGAAATGGGCGGTTTATTTTCTAGCGCTAACCGGGCATTGCGATGAAAAAACCGTTGAAAAAGTTTGTAATCGATTGGAAATCGCACCGCGATACAAAACAATCTTCGCCAAGGAACGTTTCAACGCAGATCGCTGCCTTTCCAAGATGGAGCGAAATCATCCCATGGAAAAAAGTACACTGCATCACCTACTTTCCGGTCTTAAGATAGAGTTGGCGCTTTATATGATGGCATCAACAAAACACGAAAACGTCAAACGATCTATCTCTAATTATTTTACGGGATTAAGACATATTGATATATCAATAAAAGGCCGGGACCTCATAGAAATGGGACTTAAACCCGGTCCGGTTTTTCGAGAAATTCTTCAAGCCGTCCTTGATGCTAAAATAAACGGTCAGCTTAAAACACGAAGTGATGAGTTTGCTTTTGTAAAAGATTATGTTCGGTAATATCGATCAAATAAACCAAATTGTTGTCATGATCGTACCGCTCCTTTTTGGGGTTACGATTCATGAAGTGGCTCATGGCTATGTTGCATACAAAATGGGAGACAACACCGCCATGCTGGCGGGAAGGTTATCCCTCAACCCGGTTAGGCATCTTGATCCTGTCGGGTCACTCATCCTTCCACTTATTTTGAAATTGACCGGCTCACCCGTTATTTTCGGATACGCAAAGCCGGTACCGGTTAATTTCGCAAATTTCAGAGATTATCGGAAAGGAACGATTTACGTCTCACTCGCCGGTGTGGTGGCCAATTTCATCTTGGCGGTCCTTTCCGGCATTCTGTTTCAGATCCTAGCCCATTTCCAATGGGTCTGGCATGCATCCATATTCAGACCATTTATCATGGATCTCTATTATATGCTCGGTTACAGTGTGGTGATTAATTCGGTTTTGGCCGTATTCAATATGATTCCGATCCCACCGTTGGATGGGAGCAAATTGCTGGCCATACTATTGCCCGTCAATTTAAGGATTCAATATGTCCGTATGGAACGATATGGCTTAATCATCATAATTTTCTTGCTTCTTACGAATTCCTTGAATAGAGTCATCTCTTTTTTTATAGAACCTATGTTCAATATATTGCTGGGCAGATAGCCCGAATATTTCATAAAAATTTTTCAGCAAAATTATTTTATATGACAAATTGAACCCATCAAGCGTGTGAAAAATCCGGGATAGTTTGCCCTAAACTGACAAGATCAAAGAAAAAACCTAAGATTTGTTCACGAAAAATCAATGCTTAACTTATTTTTTAATTTTTGCAACGAGGCCTTTGAAAAATGTTCAATTTTACTCAAGGTCAAGTCGAAGATCCCGGACTTTGAGCGGGAGAAGACGAGAATTTTAACCACCCCAGTACGATCTGCCGGACCTACGGGGCAGGCAGACATACAACGAGTATTTCGCGGATTAAAATTCGAGTCTGACACCGAGATTGAGTAAAAGAGGACGTTTTTCAAAGGTCTCACAACAGGAGACTCTATATGAGCGAAAAGAAAAGGGTACTAAGCGGCATGCGCCCAACAGGCCCCCTTCACCTCGGCAATCTACATGGTGCGCTTGCCAACTGGATTGAGATGCAGGAAACATACGATTGTTTTTTCTTCATAGCCGATTGGCACGCCTTAACCAGTAACTATGAAGATCCTAGCGCTATTACGACGCATACACGAGATGTATTGATCGACTGGTTGAGTGTTGGGCTTTCGCCGGATAAAAGCACGCTCTTTGTTCAGTCAGAAATAAAGGAACATGCCGAGCTGTATTTGATTCTATCTATGATAACACCAGTACCTTGGCTGGAACGTAACCCGACGTATAAGGATCAAATTCTCCAACTCAGTAACAAGGACCTGTCTACCTTTGGTTTTCTTGGATATCCCGTACTCCAAGCAGCTGATATTATAATGTATAAAGCCTACGGCGTCCCTGTTGGCGTAGATCAGGTACCGCATGTTGAAATTACGCGCGAAATAGCAAGAAGGTTCAACCATTTTTACGGCGACGTGTTCCCGGAACCCGAATCCATTTTGACAAAAACACCTAAAATACTCGGCATCGATCGACGTAAAATGAGTAAAAGCTACGACAACGCCATCTTTATCTCAGACGATCCCGATGAAATTGAAACCAAGGTTTCCAAAATGCTAACCGATCCTCAACGCGCAAGGCGGAGTGATCCCGGCAACCCGGATGTGTGTAATGTTTTCGAATTTCACAAACTTTACAGCGATGAACCTGTTATCGAAAACATAAACAAAACATGTCGTACGGCCGAAATCGGATGTGTTGAATGCAAACAAAAAATGGCTCAGTTCCTGATTAAAGCGCTGGAGCCTATACGTAACAAGAGAAAATATTATATGGAGCGACCGCAACTTGTTGACGACATCATATCGGACGGTTGTGATAAAGCCAGGAAGGTTGCCCGGCAGACCATGGGAGAAGTTAGGGAGGCGATATTTATAAAGTAACACTCGACAATATCTTTGAAGGCCCAATGGACCTGCTCGTTCACCTGATCAAAAAGCATGAGGTGGATATCTATAATATTCCCATTGCGCTGATCACAAAGCGGTATCTTGAATACCTGGAATGGATGAAGTCAATGAACATCGACGTTGCAGGGGATTTTATCGTATTGGCTTCGACACTGACACAGATAAAATCAAAGATGCTGCTTCCTGTACATGAAGGAGAGAACATAGACGAGGATCCTCGCATGGACATTATCAAGCCTCTTGAAGAATACCTTCAAATAAAATCAGCAGCCGAGCTGCTGGCGAATAGGAATCTTCTGGGAGAAGATATTTTTACTAGGAATCCGGGCCAAGAAAATCACTTGATATCGCCAGATGATGAAATGGTTAAAGTCGGACTGTTTGAACTTATCGATGCATTTCAAAGGATACTTGAAAGAATATCACCTCACACGCGGATGGATATTACCGCCGACACGATCTCGGTAAAGGATAAGATATCTCAACTTGTTGATGTCTTTGAAGCCCGGGGATCAATTACCTTTGATGAGCTGTTTTCCGAAAGTGTAGATAGAAGCGAGGTCATTGTGACATTTCTGGCCATCCTTGAGATGGTCAAACTCTATCTCGTCCGAATTGCTCAGCACGCCCAATCGGGTGTTATCAGACTTTTTTACATATAATGGAAGATTTAAAAAACATTATCGAAAGCTTTTTGTTTGTGGCCGAGGGACCGCTCACGGTCGAACGCATCCACAGCATTCTTGCCCCTATCGATAAAAAAGAGATTAAGGATACATTAAACGAACTGCTCGAAGAATATAAAACCCGAAAAGGGGGGGTTCATTTACGAATAATTGCCGGTGGATATCAGATCCGTACACGGCCGGAATATAAAGATTGGATTAAACGATTCATTCAACCCAAAGCCTTTCGTCTTAGCAAAGCCGCATTGGAAACGATTGCCATTATAGCCTATAAGCAACCGATTATTCGAAGTGACATCGAGCATATTCGCGGCGTCGATTGTGGCGGCGTTCTTCGCATGCTGTTGGAGCGAAAACTGATTCGCATTTTGGGCCGAAAGGAAATTCCGGGACGACCCTTAATATATGCTACAACAAAGCAATTTTTAGAAGTATTTGACTTAAAAGATCTCAAAGATCTACCTACGCCACAGGAAATAGAATCACTTGAAAATGAATCATCAATAAATCCGGAATAGAAACACACTGAAAAAGGAAAAAATACTTGACTTAAAAGTTGTCAAGCTTCTATACATATCAAGCGGTTGTTTTAATCGTGTAAATTGACACGAGACCTTTGAAAAAAATTCAATTTTGTTCAAGATCAAGAAGGCTAAAATTTTAACCACAGGCATACATTGAGTATTCCGCGGATTAAAATTTGAGCCTGACACAGGGCTTGGGCAAAAGAGGACGTTTTTCAAAGGTTTCGACGCAACGTTTCAAATCTTTTAAGGAGTCTCCATGAAGAGGTCTGGTTTAATTCATGCACTAAAAGAAAAAGTTGATCTTAGTCGAAAAGATGCCGAAAAAATTGTTGACACCTTTTTTGGTACATTAAAGGAAACGCTCTCTAAAGGTGAGCGGGTAGAAATTAGAGGTTTTGGCAGTTTCACTATAAAACATTATAAGCCATACTTAGGCCGCAATCCGAAAACTGGTGAACAAATTCAAGTCACATCTAAAAAATTACCCTTTTTCAAAGTCGGCAAAGAGTTAAAGGAAAGTGTCGATAAATCCTAAGTAATGGGCGGTTAACTCAGTGGGAGAGTGCTACCTTCACACGGTAGAAGTCACTGGTTCAAATCCAGTACCGCCTACCAGTAAAATCAAGGGGTTACATTACTTGCTGTAACCTCTTTTTTTGTTTCTGCTACCATTTTGCTACCACTTGCTTCAAAAATCACATTTTCATATCTGCAAGCAGCCCTCTGATTGACTGGTTCTATTAACGGCCCTAAAATATTTGGGATATCACCTTTTCAATAAGGGCAAATCTTCTTTCTGGGATTTGCCCTTTTGATTTTTTGTGAATTTTAAGATATACGTAATTGGTAGATATATTTGAATTTAAGATATCCCGCTTATAAATAGGACGACGCAGATGTATAAAAATTTCTTTGGTTTCAAAGAAAGACCATTCAAACTCGTACCTGATCCAGCCTATCTCTTTCTTAGCAAAAGCCACGAAGTGGCACTGGCTCACCTTAACTATGCAGTGATACAGGGTGAAGGTTTTGTGGAAATAACTGGAGAAATAGGCACCGGCAAGACAACGCTTTGTCGAGCCTTTCTCGAAAATCTGGATGATAAGACAAAAGCCGCTTATATCTTTAACCCAAAGCTAAATTCAATACAGCTTCTCAAAGCAATCAATGATGAATTCGGCATCAGTTCACATGCTGATAATACAAAAGATCTTATTGACACATTAAATGTCTTCCTCATAGAGAAAAAATCCAAAGGAGCAAATGTTATTCTGGTTATCGACGAAGCCCAAACGCTTGACAATGAGGTTTTGGAACAGATACGGTTACTCTCCAACCTAGAAACAACAAAACACAAGCTTCTGCAAATCGTTCTCGTGGGCCAACCCGAACTTGAAGAAAGGCTCGCTTCTCGAGAGCTCAGACAACTCGGGCAAAGAATAACGCTTAGTTCCCAGCTTATTCCTCTAAGCTATAAAGAAGTCATACAATACATTCAACACCGCATTGGTATAGCTTCCGGGAAACCAAGTGTAAAATTTGCTCGTGCCGCCTATCAAGCTATTTATCGATACTCGAGTGGAATTCCCAGGTTGATTAATATTGTCAGTGATAGGGCACTTATTACTGCATACGTTCATGAACAGGAGAAAATCACTGGGGATATAGTAAAAGCAGCTATTAAGGAGCTGGCTGGAAGGGGTGATATTAAACGTTACAGCTTCCGGAGTAGGAAAAGAGCAATGACTAAAATACAAATGCTTGATGGAGAAAGATTTGAAAGCACCGACATCTTTTTGACTGTCGACGAATTATCGGAACGATTGAAGGTTCACAAGTCGTGGATTTATGCCCAAACCAGGCAAACCGGTTCAAATGCTATCCCTCGGATAAAGGTTGGCAAATATTTGAGATTTGAATGGATAGAAGTCGAAAAATGGATAATGAGGCAACAATAGATTAGGGGTCGGGTAGAAATACGGTGCGCTCAGCTTTAGGTGGAGAGTTTCCATCATCGCTCTATACGGACAGCACACTGATATCTTGTTTTAAATAATTCCTTTCTCCTTCATTTGAATTCCCCGCTGCTTGCAGCGGGGAATTCAAATTTAAAGACAATCTCACCATCCTCAACATCCGCTTCGATGTTGGCGCCCTCTGCTATGTCTCCCTTTAATATCTCCATGGAAAGCGGGTTTTCAACATACTTTTGAATGGCCCTTTTTAAGGGGCGGGCACCATATATCTGGTCATACCCTTTCTCAGCCAGTAGCAATCGTGCCGCATCTGAAAGAACCAGTTCGATATTCATTTCAGATAGTCTTTTATCGAGTCTTTTGATTTGAATATCTACGATTTTTTTCAGTTCGTCCCGGTTAAGATTTTGAAAAATGATGGTTTCATCAATCCGGTTTAAAAATTCCGGTTTGAAATTTGCCCGCAAGGCTTCAGTAATTCGTGTTTCCACTTCTTCTCGCCTCGACGCGCCAAGCTCTTGGATCCACTGGCTGCCTACATTGGAAGTCATGATAATGATCGTGCTTTTAAAATCGACCGTTCTTCCATGGCCATCGGTCATGCGCCCGTCGTCTAAAATTTGAAGCAGCACATTAAAAACCTCTGGGTGGGCTTTTTCAATTTCATCAAACAGCACTACAGAATACGGCCGTCTTCTGACCGCTTCCGTGAGATATCCACCTTCTTCATACCCTACATAGCCGGGAGGAGCGCCAATCAATCTTGAAACGGCATGTTTTTCCATATATTCGGACATATCAATTCTGACCATGGCCTGCTCACTGTCAAAAATAAATTCCGCCAACGCCTTGGCCAGTTCGGTTTTGCCCACACCGGTGGGGCCCATAAATATAAACGACCCGATGGGTCGGTTAGGGTCCTGCAAACCGGAACGGGCCCGACGCACGGCATTTGAAACCGCGGAAATCGCCTCGTTTTGCCCGATCACCCGACGCCCCAAACGATTCTCCATGTGTACCAATTTATCCCTTTCCCCCTCAAGCATTTTGCTGACAGGAATTCCGGTCCACCTGGATACAACCTCTGCAACGTCTTCATCATCCACTTCTTCCTTGAGCATTTTGCTGTCTTTCTGAAGTTGGGCAAGTTTTTGGTTGGCTTCTTTCAGGCTGTTTTGAAGCTCGAGCACCTTCCCATATCTTATTTCAGCAACCCGTGCCAGGTTCCCTTCTCTTTCTGCTTGCTGTTCTTCAATCCCGAGCTGTTCCTGTTCTTCTTTAACTTCTCTGATGGCCTGGATCAGATCCTTTTCATTCTGCCAATGGGCTTTCATTCCCATAATCTCATCTATCATGTTTGCAATATCTTTCTCAAGCTTGGCAAGGCGCTCCTTCGATGCCTGGTCAGATTCTTTTTTCAAGGCTTCACGTTCGATCTCAGCCTGTGTTATCCGCCGTTGTTTTTCATCGATCTCAACAGGCATGCTGTCGATTTCGATTCTCAGCTTGGAAGCACACTCATCGATAAGGTCGATGGCTTTATCCGGAAGGAATCGATCTGAAATATAACGATGAGAAAGCGTTGCTGCAGAAACAATGGCTGAATCTTTAATTCTTACGCCATGGTGGACCTCATATTTTTCTTTAAGACCTCGAAGAATGGAGATGGTATCTTCTACCGTCGGTTCTAGAACCATAACCGGTTGAAACCGCCTCTCGAGAGCCGCATCTTTTTCAATATATTTTCTGTATTCATTTAAAGTGGTGGCTCCCACACAACGGAGGCTACCTCTTGCCAACGCCGGTTTCAGCATATTCGAAGCATCCATAGCACCTTCACTGGCACCTGCACCGACAACGGTATGCAACTCATCGATAAACAGAATAACCTCCCCTTCGGCATTTTCAATTTCTTTTAATAGCGCCTTTAAACGATCCTCAAATTCTCCTCTGTACTTGGCTCCAGCGATAAGTGCCCCCATATCCAGAGCAACAAGCCGTCTATTTTTGAGGGTTTCAGCAACATCTCCTTCAATAATGCGCTGAGCAAGTCCCTCAACAATCGCCGTTTTTCCGACACCCGGTTCACCAATGAGGACAGGATTGTTTTTGGTTCGTCTCGAAAGAACCTGAACAATACGTCTGATTTCTTCATCACGCCCAATCACCGGGTCAAGCTTCCCCAGACGTGCCAAGTCGGTCAGGTTGCGGCTGAACCTGTCTAATGCCTGATATTTCTCTTCCGGATTCTGATCCGTTATACGTTGAGATCCGCGAATATCCATGAGAACCTTTAAAAAAGACTCTTTTGTAGCGCCATAACGGCTAAGAATTTTTGCTGATTTTCCATCTTTTTCATCCAATATCGCCATCAAGATATGCTCTATACTAACATACTGATCCTTCATTTTAGCAGATTCTGAAAAAGCGGCATCGAGGACTTGTTTGGTTCTGGCAGACATATACACATCTCCCCCGGCAATTCCGGTTATTTTGGGGAAGCTATCTATCGCCATATGTAGTTCTTGAACAACGCCGTCCGCAGATACGCCCAGTTTCCGAAGTAGCGTTCGAGCCAGGCTTTCCTTTTCATCGAGCATGCCGGTGAGCAGATGTTCGGGTTCGATCTGCTGATTGTTATGCTGTGAAGCCAGGGCTTGGACGTTTTGAATGAGTTCTTGGGATTTGATGGTAAATTTGTCGAAACGCATGGGTCGCTCCTGTTTTTATGAAATAAATTTTCTTAAAAATAAACACGGACGTTTTGATGTCAAACCATCTCTTACATTAACCATTCGAGACAACCTGTCCACATAAAGAAATCTAAAACCGTTCACGAAATTTTTTTGTTGATGTATGTCGCATTATCATTTATCACCATATCCGAATAAAATCGTATAACCTGAGTAAAGGAGATGTAATTTGTTAGGTACCATTGTCAACACCTTAGCAATTATTGCGGGTAGTTTATTGGGCCTTGTGTTCAGGGGCGGCATCCCAAAAAAATACCATGTGACCGTCATGCAGGCCATAAGCCTTGCAGTCATATTGATCGGTTTAAAAATGGCTTTAAAAACAGAAGACATATTACTGGTCATTTTCAGCTTGGTCATCGGAAGTTTAATGGGAGAGTTTATAAAAATTGAAGGCCGATTGGAAAACTTAGGCAAATTTTTTGAAAAAAGGTTTTCAAAAGCTGGCAATGGATTAGCAAAAGGTTTTGTTGTTACGACCCTAATTTTTTGTGTAGGGTCCATGGCCATTGTCGGATCTTTAGAAAGCGGACTTACAGGAAACCACCAAACCTTATTTGCAAAATCTGCTCTTGACGGCCTCTCTTCTATCATTTTCGCATCTTCTTTTGGCATCGGCGTATTATTTTCATCGGTTTCGGTATTTTTATACCAAGGTTTCATCACGCTTACCGCAACATTAATAAAACCATTTTTAGTCGGCGAGGTCATTAACCAAATGTCTGCCGTTGGTGGATTGTTAATCATAGCAATAGGATTTAATTTGCTTGAAATTCAGAAGATCAAAGTCGGAAACATGCTTCCTGCCATATTCATTCCACTTGTTTATTATATGATAAAAAATATGTTCTGAATCTTGCATGTGAAAGCCTATGACTCGTGCGAAACTCAGGCATATAGTGATTTTCAAAATTTTTCATGTCATGTTTAGATATTACTTTGTGGTTGCACATGAACTCAAGATCAAGGTAGAATCGCTTATCGATTTGACTAAGGGGGTAATGCCAATTGACGAAAGAATTTTTTAAAGTCACCGATTTACCCAAGGTTCTCCGGTATGCACCGCTTTTTAAGCGGGTTGCAACCGAAGAGGTTCCCCTGAACCAAGCTACCGAAAGGATTCTTGCCGCAGATATTGTCTCAGATATCGATCTGCCGGATTTCTCAAAATCGACCATGGATGGATACGCTGTCCGTGCATCTTCCACCTTTGGTGCGACAGAAAGCAACCCGGCGTATCTTAACATAATAGGCTCTGTCGCCATGGGAGAAACGCCTGACTTTTCCATTGGAAACGGCCAGGCGGCCAGGATCTCAACCGGAGGAATGTTACCGGGTAGTTCGGATAGTGTTGTCATGATAGAGCATTCAGAACTACTTGATGACACAAGCATCGAAGTCTATCGGAGTGTAGCCCCGGGGCAAAATATTTTGGAGAAAGGCGAAGATATACAAAAAGGTGTTCCTTTGCTGTCCAGCGGCCAAAGACTCAGACCTCAGGAAACCGGTCTATTGGCTGCCCTCGGGCACCGTACGGTTTGTGTTTACAAAAAACCCGCCGTTGGCATCATATCTACAGGAGACGAGATTGTACCTGTGGATGTCAAACCAGATTCGGGTCAGATCCGTGACATCAACACCTATACGCTGTCCGGCCTGGTATCAAAGGCCGGTGCCATACCAATAACATACGGAATCGTAAAAGACGACGTTGACGATCTTTTTGAAAAATGTCGTCTGGCGCATTCACAAGCCGACATGGTTTTGATTTCCGGTGGCAGCTCGGTGGGAACACGTGACTTTACCGTCGAAGTGATCTCCGCCATGTCCGATTCCCGTATTCTGGTATACGGCATCTCTATAAGTCCGGGCAAACCAACAATTTTGGCCGAATCACAGAGCAAATCTATCTGGGGTTTGCCCGGACACGTTGCTTCAGCCATGATCGTCTTTTACATCGTTGTAATGCCATTCATAGAGCACATCAGCGGCCTTTCCCTCGAGGATAAAAAAAGAATCAAATTGCCCGCCATTCTCAACAGAAATATTTCATCCGCACAAGGTCGTACCGATTTTACCCGTGTGCGGTTAATAGAAAAAAACGGTGTGTTGTATGCCGAACCGATCCTTGGCAAATCAGGCCTAATTCATACCATGCTACAGGCGGATGGCCTCATAGAGATTGGAATCAACACGGAAGGTCTAGACAAAGGCACCAGAGTAGACGTTATGCTGTTGTAGCACAAGCTTCGCACCCTAATTTTGATCACAATCCACGCCACAATGTGGCTGGATAATATTTTTTAAAAGGTCTCTAAATGGAACGGAGATAACATGGTTAAACGTCGACACATATACTTAAAGATGAAAACACTTAAGGAAGCTCGCAACATTCTTTTCGAGAATTTCCAGTTTTTCAACGGTCTATCAAGCGAGACCATTCCAGTTCCTGATGCCGTCGGCCGTGTTTTGGCAGAACCGGTGACAGCCAAACTCTCCTCTCCAGATTTTCACTCATCGGCCATGGATGGAATCGCCGTAAAAGCAGAATCTACCTTTGGCACCTCTGAAACAAAGCCCAAGGAGCTTGTGGTCGGTAAAGATGCATTTTACATCAATACCGGTCATGTACTGCCTAAAAACTCGGATGCGGTTATCATGATAGAACACGTCAATGTTTTGGACCAAAACCATGTTGAGATCGAGGCGCCGGCATTCCCTTGGCAAAACGTTCGAAAGGTAGGCGAAGATATCGTAGCTACCGAACTGCTCTTTTCCCAGAACCATGCCATCACACCCTACTGTATCGGCGCACTTCTTTCAGGAGGAATTTTTCATGTTTCTGTCAGGAAAAAACCAAAAATACTCATCATCCCGACAGGATCGGAACTCGTCGATTGGCGCGATTTAGACACACTATGCCTGAAACCGGGTCAAGTGATTGAAACCAACTCTTTTGTACTTGGGAAACTTGTTGAGTCATGCGGCGGCATCTTTGTTAGAAATGAAATACTGGCGGATGATATTGATAACATAAAACAAACGGTTGAAGAGGCGGTGAATAGTGATTTTAACATGGTTTTAATGGTTGGCGGGTCATCTGCAGGATCAGAAGATTATTCCAAAGATGTCATTATCGATCTCGGGCAGGTATTGGTTCATGGCGTAACCATTATGCCTGGCAAACCGGTCATTATCGGAAAAATAGACGAAAAACCGGTCTTCGGAATTCCGGGATACCCTGTCTCCGCAATTGTTGCCTTTGAGCAGTTTGTTTCACCATTAATATTTTTGATGTTGGGACAACCTGAGAAAGACCGTCCAAAAGCTCAGGTCGAACCCACCAGAAAAATTGCCTCAAAGCTAGGCACAGAGGAATTTTTACGGGTCAAACTGGGTGCCGTCGGAGATAAAATTGTAGCAACCCCTCTGTCAAGGGGGGCAGGTTGTATCACCACCATAACAGAAGCGGACGGTATCATTCGGGTGCCCAATCACATTGAAGGTTTAAATCCCCATGAGCTTGTATCAGCTGAACTCTTGCGACCGCTATCCTTGATAAAAAATACCATCGTCGTGGTCGGGAGCCATGATAATACCCTCGATATCCTAGCCGATCAAGTTCGAGCCGGACACAGTGATCTCACCCTTTCATCAAGTCATGTCGGGAGCATGGGCGGACTGATGGCCATCAAAAGAGGGGTTTGCCACCTTGCCGGGTCACATCTTCTGGACGCTGAAGACGGTTCTTACAACATTTCCTATATCAACAAGTATTTGCCCGGTGTGGGTGTAAAAATCGTCAACCTTGTTTTGCGTGACCAAGGTTTTATTGTTTATCCAGGGAATCCTAAGGGCATTAAAAGCGCCGAAGATCTTAACCGTGACGATATAACATTCATCAACCGCCAGGGCGGTTCCGGCACGAGGATTTTGCTCGATTACAACTTGAATCAGCTGGGGATCGACCCTGATACCATTAACGGATACCAGAACGAAGAGTTTACACACATGGCGGTGGCCGTTGCCGTACTGAGTGGTACGGTTGATGCGGGTTTAGGAATTTACGCGGCAGCCAGAGCTTTGAATCTGGACTTTATCCCCGTTGTTACCGAACAGTACGACCTCATTATTCCGGAGATCTATTTTGAAACGAAAAATGTGAAGATACTGTTGGAAACCATCAACACCTCGGCATTTAAAAAACGAGTCCAAGCTCTTGGGGGATATAGTACTGAAAAAACGGGCAATATCATTACTTAAATTTTAGATCGAAAATGGTTGTAAGCAAATGAGTTATAGAATGATAGACCATACTGCCGATTTCGGCATACATGTTTTTGGTTCTGATTCCAAGGCGCTTTTTTCCAATGCCGTGGTTGCCATGTTCGACCTGCTTACAGACATAGGTTCGTTGAAAGGACGGGAATATATCCATTTGGAGATATCAGGAGAGGATTGGCCTGATCTCATGGTAAACTGGTTAAGAGAAACGTTGTTTTTATGGAACGGCCGAGAAATGCTTGTCAAAATGGCGTTTATTCAGTCTCTCACACAACAAAACCTATCCGCGAAAGTTACGTTTGATCCCTATGCCCCCGACCGGCATGTTATCAAGACTGAAATCAAAGCCGTTACCTATCACCAAATTCAAGTTTATAGCAACCCCTCAGGATGGGAGGCCAGGATTATATTCGACGTGTAATATCTATTGCAATTCAAAATCATAAAAGAAGAAGGTGCCAAAATGAGCATAAAACTAAAAAAAATAGACGAATACCGTTGGGAAGTCCCCAAATCCGGATCTATGCGCGTACCGGGGATTATATACTCAATGTCATCCATGCTGGAAGAAGCGCAGCAACAAGAACCGCTCAAACAGGTAGCCAATGTTGCCACTCTTCCCGGTATTTTAAAAGCGTCACTGGCAATGCCTGACATGCACTGGGGGTACGGGTTTCCCATCGGCGGTGTTGCGGCCTTTGACTGGGATTCCGGTATTATTTCTCCCGGTGGAGTGGGCTATGATATTAACTGCGGTGTTCGCCTGGCAACGACATCAATTATCGAAAAGGAGATAAGGCCAAAGTTGGCGAATTTAGTCGATGAACTTTTCCGCAACATTCCATCCGGCGTAGGCTCCACTGGCCAAATAAAACTGTCCATCTCTGAAGAAAAAAAAGTTTTAAAAGAAGGCAGTCGCTGGGCGGTGCGCCATGGGTATGGAGAAGACATCGATTTGGAGCACACCGAAGATGGTGGGTGCATGCCGAATGCAGACCCAGACGTCCTTAGCAAAAGGGCTTTGGAGAGGGGTCTCAAACAACTCGGAACACTTGGATCTGGCAACCACTTTGTTGAAATCGGCGTTGTCGAAACCGTCTATGATGATAAAGTCGCTCAAGTGTTTGGTGTTTTTGAAGGACAGGTCACACTCATGTTGCATTCGGGATCCCGAGGATTGGGATATCAAATTTGCGACGATTTTCTGGCGCGCATGTCACAACATTCCAAAAAACTCGACTTCGATCTACCGGATCGACAACTTGCCTGCGCGATGATACAGTCGGAGCAAGGCCAACGCTATTACAATGCCATGGCCTGCGGTGCAAATTACGCTTGGGCCAACCGGCAAATTCTCATGCATATGTCCAAAGACGTATTGTTAAGGGTCTTAGGTATAGGACCCAGAGACCTGGGTTTGAATCTTGTGTATGATGTTTGCCATAACATCGCTAAGAAAGAAACTCACGTCATCGATGGGAAAAAACTGGCGGTGTGTGTACACAGAAAAGGCGCGACCCGGGCTTTTCCGCCCCACCACGAAGCCATTTGCGATAAATATCAGAGTACGGGTCAACCTGTAATTATACCGGGAGATATGGGCACAGCTTCTTATATACTTGCAGGAACGCAAAGGGCAATGGAAGAAACATTCGGCTCTACCTGCCATGGTGCAGGACGAATTTTGAGCAGAAAAGCGGCAAAAAAGGCCAGCAAAGGGAGATCTATACAGCGAGAACTTGAAAATAAAGGCATCTTTGTCAGATGGACCGGTCGATCCACCCTGGCCGAAGAGATGCCTGACGCATATAAAGATGTTTCCCAAGTTGTCAAAGTTGTCCATGATTCGGGTATTTCAAAAAAAGTAGCAAAACTTAGGCCCATTGCTGTCGTCAAAGGATAATTTGTAATAGCCTATGTATAAAAACTTCTTTAGTTTAAAAGAAAAACCATTCAAGATGGTTTGCATGTTGATGGTGTTGTAGGATCTACCACCAAAATCGCGCTGTATAGTGAAAAATATTTTTCAGAAATTCCTCATATCACCAAATAAAATCGTATCACCTGAATCCGGCCTGAAAATAGATTTTTTCATGCCGGCCGCGATTGGGGAGAGTGCCTAAACATTGAGCTCTATATTAAAGGCGTTAAAAAAGCTTGAGAACGAAGCCCCGGTGAAGGGCGACATCGGGTCAAGCCTGCATCAATTTTATACGAAAAAATCCATACATAAACGTGTAAACGGTGATCTGCCTTCGAACAAACACCAGTTAATTATCTTTACAACGTTAATTTTAATGGCTGGGGGCGGACTAATCTTAACGTTTAAACCTTGGAAAAAAGAACCGTCGCCAACGGAAAAAATTGATCTGAATTCCGAATTAAGACCCATAATCCCTACTGAAACAAAAGCGACAACTCCTACCATAAAACAAGAAACAACTCGCTTCCAAAAGGATTCAGAAAAATTCGACCCACCTAATAAAGCTGTCAAGGAGCCCTCCTTGTCTGCGCATAAATTTAAAAAAGAAGAACCGGAACTATTCGTAAAAACCGAGACCGACCCGACGGAAATGGCTGGTGTTTTTGAAAAAAAATCCTTTTCACAGAAGCCGATTAAAAAAAGTACATTGACCGGTGGAAATGAAGAAGCGTCTGAACAAAAGATAGATATGGGTCCGTTTACATCGATACCCAGCAGATCAGCCAACGAATCTATGCTGAAGCTCCAGGCCATCGCATGGTCCAGCAATCCTGAAAAGCGCATGGTAGTAATAAATGATCAAATTGTCCATGAAGGGGGGATGGTTGAAAGGGCAACGGTAAAGCATATTGGAAAAAATGAAGTCGTTATTATGAAAGGGAGTGAAAAATGGCGGCAGTTATTCCGAAAGTAATCCGAATACGGGGTATTTGGAACACCTGCTGTCGTTGTTGAGGGCGAGATCAAAAGCGTGGGTAAAATTCCCAAAAAGGAAGATGTCAAAAAGTGGATAAAAAACTGTGAGCCCACTTGAAAACCATTTGGAACATCATGACGATGTTCAGCAGGCCAGACAAGCACGACAAATTACATGGATAGGTCTGGCGGTAAATCTCTTTCTGTTCATTACCAAATTCATCCTGGGTTTTTTAGGTTCCAGCCAGGCAGTTATTGCCGATGCTTTTCACAGCCTGTCAGATATAGCCACGGACATTGCCATTCTCTTTGGCATAAAGTTTTGGTCAGCACCTCCCGATGAATGTCATCCTTACGGTCACAAGCGCATTGAAACCATTGTCACTGTGGTCATCGGTATTGCACTTTCCATCATCGCTTTAGGAATCGGATACAACGCGCTCATCCTGATGAGAAAAACAAATTTGAAGCCTCCGACAAAGATCGCCGCCTTTGGAGCAATTTTATCTATCATATTAAAGGAAGCCATATATCATTGGACATTGGCTGTAGGGACCCGGATAAAATCACCCGTTTTGATTGCAAATGCATGGCACCACAGGTCCGATGCCATCAGCTCGATTCCGGTTTTCATTGCTGTAACCGTCGCAATTTTCAATCCAAAATTTGCATTTCTTGATCTTATCGGTGCACTCATTGTTTCGCTCTTTATTCTTAAAATTTCTTGGGATATCATACGTCCTGCCGTCTCAGAACTTGCTGAAGGCGGAGCCTCTGAATACGATCGCAAGAAAATAAAATCGATTGTTATGGAAGTCGACGGTGTGAAAGCTACGCATGCTATCCGAACTCGAAAGCTTGGCACCGGTCTTTACGTCGACCTTCATGTATTGGTTGACGGAGAAATGACCGTACAAAAAGGCCACCATGTTTCGGATGAAGTTAAAAATAAATTGCTTTTAAAAGGGCCTGATATACTGGACGTTGTTGTGCACATAGAACCGTTTATCATTAAAAATCTACAAACAAAGTAACTTTAAAAAATATTGCAGGCAAGGAGGCTTCAGGGTTTTTATTTGCAAACAAATCAGGAAGGCCGCTGAAATGAAAAAATACGAGCAAATTAATGCAGCAAGAATCATGCTGGAATTACCCGAACGGGCAACCATGGAAGAGATCAAGTCCAGTTATAGAACACTTATCCGGCAATGGCATCCTGACAAATGCAAGAAAAACAGAGAGAAATGCAGGGAAATGACAACCAACATTATTGCTGCATACCGAATTCTTAATGATTATTGTAAGAATTATAAATTTTCCTTTTCCAAGGAAGAAGTCAGCAAATATCTTTCGGCAGAGGAGTGGTGGTTCGAACGTTTTGGTAAAATCCCATTGTGGGGGGATGAAGAAAAAAATCTAAAATGATTGTTGTTGAAAACCTCAAAAAAAGCTTCGGCACCCAGACCCTTTTCGAGGGAATAAGTTTCAAACTCAACCCCAAAGAACGGATAGGGGTCGTGGGTCGTAATGGACATGGCAAGACAACGCTCTTTCGACTTCTAATCGGTGAAGAGTTTCCGGATGAAGGCGCAATAACCGTTCCCAAGTACTATCGAATCGCCTGTGTTCGACAAGAAATCGAATTTACTAAGGATACGGTTCTGGCCGAGGGCATGACGGGACTTTGTGAAGAAAATCGGGACCACTTCTGGAAGGTTGAAAAAATACTTTCCGGTCTCGGGTTTTCTAAAAGGGATATGCAGCGGGACCCAGCAGAATTTTCGGGTGGGTTTCAAGTTCGCCTTAACCTTGCCAAAGTACTCGCATCAGAGCCTGACCTGTTACTCCTTGACGAACCGACGAATTTTCTCGATATAACGTCCATACGATGGGTAGAACGTTTTCTTATTACTTGGCCCAGTGAGTTAATGATCATCACCCACGACAGGAGCTTTATGGACAAGATCGTTACGCACACATTAGGAATTCATCGAAAGAAAGTACGAAAAATTTCGGGAAATACCGAAAAGTATTACAATCAGATCGCCCAAGACGAAGAGATATATGAAAAAACCCGCATTAACGACGAACGCCGCCGAAAGGGAGTCGAGTTGTTCATCAACCGTTTTAGAGCGAAAGCTCGCCTTGCCAATTTGGTACAGTCTAGAATTAAAACGCTATCTAAATTGGAAAGAAAAGAAAAACTCGAAAACCTAAAAACCTTAGACTTTTATTTTCGAGGTATTCCTTTCCCTGGAAAACACGTTATGAGTGTCAGAGATGTATCTTTTTCATACCATCAAAAACAACCGCTAATTAAAGATTTCAGTGTTACAGCCAGTGCAGGGGACCGGATCTGTGTTGTCGGTAAAAACGGCAAAGGGAAAACAACACTTTTAAAACTTCTATCAGGCGCTTTAAAACCTAAAAAGGGCGACATTGTCAGCCATCCGTCTGTAACCCAGGGATTCTTCGAACAGACCAATGTTAAAGATCTAGTCAACACCAGAACCATAGAAGAGGAAATCCTCTTGTCACATACGGATGTAAATCGTCAGTCAGCAAGGAACATATGCGGTGCCATGTTGTTTGAAGGCAATGATGCTTTGAAGAAGGTTGGTGTCCTGTCCGGAGGTGAGAAGATGAGAGTGTTGTTGGGCAAGATTATTGCCACTCCCGTAAACCTCCTGCTGCTCGATGAACCCACGAACCACCTGGATATGGAATCGTGCGATGCATTGCTTTCAGCTATCGACAACTTTGACGGTACGGTCATTATGGTTACTCACAATGAGATGTTTTTGCACACCCTTGCGGATCGTCTCATCGTATTTCAAGATAACCAGGTATACGTATTTGAGGGCGGTTACCAGCGATTTCTCGATAAAATAGGTTGGAAAGATGTGGTGCATGCACCAAAATCGGAGCCAAAGAATATCGATACAACAAGCCCGAATCTGAAGCTGAACAAAAAAGAGATGAGGCGAAAACGTTCCGAGTTTATTACCGAGCGTGCCAAGGTGCTAAAGCCCCTTGAACAACAAGTCCTTAACACTGAAAATGCCATCGAAAAACACGAAAAAAAATTAAATGAACTTAACACAGCCATGCAGGAAGCATCACAAGTTCAAGATCCAAAAAGAATAGCAACGGTGTCTCAATCGATCCACAGCTGTCGAACAACCATCGACAGTCTTTTTGATGAACTCGAAAAATTCACTGCAGCTTTCGAAGAGCAAAATGCAATGTATGAAAAGAAATTGAAACAACTCGAATCGGAAATGAATTGATTGTTAACGACAAGAATGACATAATTAATCGTGAGTAACCGTAATTGAGCGATTTTACCCATGACAGAAAAACAAAAAATATTCGTTTTTCAGCAA
>PVMK01117552.1_pt1 | contig 27660 bp, 23 predicted proteins | sample 1853481 | NCBI WGS metagenome assembly PVMK01 (sample SAMN08533507, study PRJNA380276) | Marine sediment metagenome, whole genome shotgun sequencing project. | reverse complement strand
GTAGTAGATGCGCACCGCTTGGACACCCGTATGTCATATTAACTTTTCTCTGAGCGACTCGTAAGGTGTTTTTCCTAGATGAGCACCATGGGGTCTGGCGAAGTTGTAAAACTGCTCCCATTCAGCCAACTTTTCACGCAAGTCCACGTCATCCTTGTAATTCAACAGCTGATAAAACTCTTCCTGATCGGAACGATGGGATCGCTCAACCTTGCCGTTGAGCTGTGGTGTTCTGGCTTTGATATAGACATGCCTGATACCCAGGTCTTCCACATGCCAATGGAACTGCGCCTGGAATTCATGACCGCGATCAGTTCTGATTTGTTGGATGCGGAACGGGAACTTGCCGACAACATGACCGACAAAGTCAATCGCGTTCTTTTGCGTATGGCGCCTGTAGACCTTTAGGGCGCGCACGCGTGTCGCATCATCGATGGCGGTATATTGATAGCGCTTGAGTTTTTTACCATCCTTGTCTTTGAAAATCAGGAACTTAACATCCATTTGAATGTGGTGGCCGGGCACCTGCTTGTTATACCGTTTCGTATGAACTTTTCTACGTCCCACCCTTCCGGGCAGACGGTTCACTCCGTGCCGTTTAAGTACTCTGTAAATGGTGGCGTCAGACACTCGCATAGAATGATAGCGGGCCATGTACCACATGATCCTCACTGGCCCAAGGTGGTATTTTCGTCTCAGCAATAAGATCTTTTCGACGATCTCATCAGGCGTTTGATTCGGATGTGATTTGGCAATCGGCTTCTTACGCCGAAGTCCTTCTTCGCCGTGTTCCTGGTAGGCGTTGCGCCACACGTAAAACAACGACCGCGGAATACCAAAGTAGCGACAGGTCTTAGCGACATTACCCGTTTCAGCCGCGTGATCAAGAATTCGCCGTTTACGTCTTAAATCTCTTTCATCGACTCTCATTGCCAAACCCTCCGTGTAAACTAAAATACACGAAGTGTCCAAAAGGGTCCTACATTCCTACAGCACCTACATCATTGTTTTGTATTAAATCGGGTGTTGAACGTGTCGGACCCTTGTTGGAGCATGAATGGTCCAACGACAAAACTCGCACCACTTTTTCATTTAACTTCTATCTTAAGCCGCCTCTCTTCGCTGTTGGAAGTGTTGGACATCTTGGATAACAAGCCAAGAATGACGCCACGGAAAACGTGGCCGACCCAAAAAGACAACATCCTAATCAGACTCAGGAAAACTCGGTTCGACCCCAATTGCCAAGCGGCAACCGGCCCTGGGAGCGAGTGAAAAGTAATTAAGATCATTGCCTTATGGAAAATTGTTGCAATATGCCATTAACGGTATGATGGTCGTTACTGCGGCGGAAATAACGATAAAAAAATCAGCCCTGTTCCGGTTTGGCCGTAAACCAAACTGCCCTGAATCGTGATAGTTCATAAGTCCCTCGTCGGCACCAAAAACACCATAAGGAGCCGGCGCGGTCACTAGCAAGGAGTCATCATGAAGGTCTTAGGCGACGCCAAAATGTACGCACGCTTCGCGTTCGGTCTACATAAGTTCCTGCGGAAAAAGATAACGCTGGAAGAAGCCAGGGCAATTATCAAGCACAATCTTGCGAATCGCGAGGAGAATTTTCTCCGCGTACTGCAGCGAGGGATCTATGGCTACGCCGAGAGCCCTTACTTGCCATTATTGAAATGGGCCGGCTGCGAATACGGCGATGTCGAAAAAATGGTGCGCCAGGATGGCCTGACCGCCGCCGTCACTAAACTTCGCGACAAAGGCGTCTATATCACGTTCGAAGAATTCAAAGGCCGCGAGGCCATCAAGCGGGGGGGCAAGGAATTTCCACTTGGGCCCAACGGTTTCGATAATCCTTTCTTAAGCAGTTGCTATGTCGGCGAAAGCGGCGGCAGCACCGGAGCCGGCACTCGAGTCTCCCATGACCTGGAACATCGCGCCGCGCGCATTCCGTTGCAGATGATCGCTCAGGATATTCACGGCACCCTGACGATGCCGCGCGCAATCTGGCGCGGCATGCTGCCGAACGCGGTGGGCATCAATAACATTATCTCCTCCGGAGTAATTGGCAACACGCCGCGGAAATGGTTCACGCCGATGCTCAGTGGCGATCTGAGGCCGTCGCTCAAATACAAAATGGCCAACGCCTATATTATTAATGTGTGCCGTCTCCACGGGGTGCCGGTGCCGAAGCCTGAGCGCGTGCCGCTGGATCGTGCCGATATCATCGTGCGCTGGATGGAGAAAATTCTCCGCGAAGAGGGTACGGTACAGGTGTCCGGTGGCGTCAGTCTATCGTTGCGTATCGCGATTGCCGCTAAAGAGATGGGTGTCGATCTGACCGGTGCCGTGTTATCCGGTGGAGGCGAGCCGCCGACAGAGGCGAAAGTCAATGCCATCACCAGTACTGGTGCACGTTGTTTGCCCAGCTATCATTTCTCCGAGGGCGGTGCGGTCGGTCTTGCCTGCAATCACCCAATCGATTGCAACGATCATCATCTGATCATCGATCACCTGGAAGTAGTGCAGTATCCGCGTAAAGTGCCGAAAACCGACGTCACAGTCGATGCGTTTAATTTCACCACGCTGTTGCCGTCGGCGCCGAAAATACTCCTAAATGTCGAGATCGATGATTACGGCATCATCGAGGATCGGAATTGCGGTTGCGAATGGGAACAGATGGGCTTTACAAGGCACGTCCGTGGTATTCGCAGCTTCCGTAAGTTGACCGGCGAGGGTATGACGCTGATCGGTAGCGACATGGAGCGCATTCTCGATAAAGTGTTGCCGGAGAAGTTCGGCGGCAGTGCTCAGGATTACCAACTCCTGGAGGAAGAAGACGAGCGTGGTTTCACCCACCGCAGTGTCATCGTCAGTCCGCGCGTTTTATTGGCAGATGAATCCCAAGTCGTCCGCACGGTGTTGGATGAATTGGGCAAGGGCAATGCATTCACCGACTTGGCGCGTGCGTTCATGTCCCAAGCCAATTCGCTCGGTGTCAAGCGCATGGATCCTGTCTGGACCAACCGTGCCAAGTTGATGCCGCTGCATCTGACGAAGAAATCATCGACCGCTTCGGCGCAGGATGATCCCGAAAAATGATCTTCCCCAGGCGCAACATATTTTTGCTGGCTACAGCATTGCTTGTTGGCGCTTTCCTATCTCAACCGCTGGCGACGGCTCAGCCACGGGATACGATCAAAGTCGTCGTCATCTCCTATCTGTCTTACGCACCGATCTTTATCGCCAAGGAGGAGGACTTCTTCACCGCCGAGGGTATCGACGTTGAATTGCTGCAGGTTACGAGGGTATCCACGGCTATTCCGGCGCTGATTCAGGGCGATATCGATGTCTTGCCAGCCGCCATTATGCCGTCGTATTTCAATATCATCGATCGCGGCGGCATGATGAGGGTGGTCGCGGGGAAAGGCTACAATAGCCCCGACGCCTGCGCGTACTCTGGCATCATGGCCCGGCGCAGTCTGCTCGAGTCCGGCGAACTATCCTCCGCTAAGGACATGGCCGGACGGCGAGTGTCGACCGAGCGCACGTCGCCATCCTATTACCGGTTCAATAAATTCCTCGTGGCGGCCGGTTTGACGCTCGATGACCTGATCGTGATCGATATTCCTGCGGCTGCGAAATTCGACGCTTTCGAGACCGGCGCCCTGGATGTCGCCACCGCATCGGAACCGTGGGTGACGCGCTATAAACGAGCCGGCAATGCGTTGTTATGGTCACGCACGAGCGATCATTTGCCCGGATTTCAATTTGGTCATTTGTTGTTTGGCAAGAGCTTGCTGGTGGACAACCCCGAGGCCGGCCAGCGTTTTGTGCTGGCCTATCTGAAGGCGGTACGTCATCTGAATGCCGAGGGGAAATCCGAGCGGCATATCGAAATTCTGGCGAAATATACGGGCCTCGACAAAGACCTGTTGGCCGAGGCCTGCTGGCCGCCATTGCGCCACGACGGCCGCGCCCAGGCCGATAGTCTCGACGCGTATCAGCACTGGGCGTTGGAGCAGGGATTGGTCGATCATATTGTGCCGATCGAAACGCTATACGACTCCCGTTTCATCGAGCGCGCTAATCGCCTGTTGGCCGAAGAAACAGACGCCAGATGACCGATGAAGATCTCGTGTAAGCACATCCGGCTGGAATACCCCGTACACAATGGGGTTTTGCTGGCGCTCGACGACACGACGTTCTCCGTAGAAAAAGAGGAGTTCGTTTGCGTCGTCGGTCCCAGCGGCTGTGGCAAGACCACGCTATTGAAGATTATTGCCGGCCTGCTGCAGCCGACCGGCGGGGAGATTGACGTTCAGGCTTCACAGACGGACGGGAAGCCCAATAACGCGCTGGTTTTCCAGGAGCACGGGTTGTTCCCATGGATGTCCGTGTTGGACAACGTCAGTCTCGGGCTGCAGTTCCATGGGGTCGAACGGAGTGACCGCTACGCCCGGTCGATGGTTTTCATCGAGCAATTCGGGCTGTCGGCGTTCGCACGTAGTTATCCTCACGAACTGTCGGTCGGCATGCGTCAGCGGGTCAGCCTGGCTCGGGCATTCGTCATGGATCCGGACGTGCTGCTGATGGACGAGCCTTTCGCTGCGCTGGATGCGCTGACGAAGGTCGTGCTCCAGGATGAGTTGCTACGCATCTGGAAGGATCACAAGAAACAGGTGATCTATATCACACACGATATCGAAGAAGCGTTGCTTCTGGGCGATCGCGTGTTAGTCATGTCCGGACGGCCGGGCTCGATTCGCGAAGACATCAAGGTTCCGCTGGCCCGGCCCCGGGACCTGCGGGATCGCGCCCATCCCGAAATCGTATCCCTCAAGGCGCATATCTGGCACATCCTCGAAGAAGAAGTGCGCAAGAGTATCGGGACTGCAGCATGAGTTGGGGAAACAACCGCCATTCTCCGGCACTGAAGTGGATGCCGCTGATCATCGGGTTGCTGTTCTTCAGCGCCTGGGAAATGGCGAGCTCGGCCGAATGGATATCGCCGCTGTTTTTCCCGGCACCGACGGTCATATTAGAGGCGATAGCCCGGCTGTTTAGCACCGGTGAATTGACCGAAAATCTAGCCGCGACGATTACCCGTTTGCTATCCGGCTTTTTTCTCGGTGGCACTGTCGGCCTGTTACTCGGCATGTTGATGGGTTGGTCGACCGCCACGCGACAGGTCATCGACCCGCTGATAGCGGCGATCCACCCCGTGCCGAAGATCTCCATTTTTCCGCTGATCATGATTGTTTTCGGGATCGGTGCGATGTCCAAGACCATGGTCATCGCGGTCGCCGCTTTCTTCCCGATGGTCATTAACACGATGGCCGGCGTCAGACAGATCAGCCCGATCTATTTCGAGGTCGCCGAAAATTACGGTGCCGGGCCGTGGCAGACTTTCCGGTATGTCATTCTGCCGGGCAGTTCGGCAATGATCCTCGCCGGTATCCGGCTCGCCTTGAATTTGTCGCTGACGTTGACGACGTCGATCGAGCTGTTGATGGGTCAGAACGGCCTCGGCGCAATGATCTGGTTGTCCTGGCAGACACTACGGATCGAGGAGCTCTACGCGGCGATATTTTGTCTCGCGCTGATCGGTATTACGTTTCGCTTTACAATCATTTTCCTGGCCCATCGCCTGGTGCCCTGGCAGGCGCGGAACGGGCCCTGACCGATGGTGGCCACTGTGATTTTCTATATGTCTATTAAGAGAGTAACGATGCGAAATTCACTGTCGGTGGTACTCATGATTCTGTGCGTGCACAACCCGGCATGGGCTGCCGACGATCTCCCGCAACGTGATGAGATGATTGTCGAGACCAGTCGCGCCGGACTAACAGTGCTCAAGATGCCAGTCAACACCTCTATCCTCGATCAGGCGGATATTCGCGAGTCCGCGGCACAGACCGTCGATGTAATTTTACGCCAGGTGCCCGGATTCAGCCTGTTACGAGCGGCGGACAGCATCGCGGCGTCGCCTACGACCAGCACAGCTTCGCTGCGCGGCCTCGGCGGCAGCGCGGCCAGCCGGACACTGATCCTGCTGGATGGAGTCCCAATTCACGGCCCGTATTCATCGGAGGTTTACTGGGCGAGGATACCCCGGCACCAGATCGAGCGCGTGGAGGTCGTTCGTGGCGCCGGCGCTAACTCCTGGGGCAATCTGTCGCTGGGCGGCGTGATCAACATTCTCACCGAGAAGCCCCGCGAGGACGGCGTAGATTTCTCCGCAGCCGTCGGCTATCCGGAAACCATTGACCTGAATGTTGCCGGCAGTCAGGTCGTCAACAAGTGGACGATCAGTGGCAATGCGACCTATTTCGACACTGTCGGTTACGAGATAATCCCGGAGCATCAACAAGGCCCGATCGACGAGAACGCGCGAAAAGATTTCGCGATCGTCAGCGGAAAAGTTGCTTACGACTTCAACGATCAAATCAGCGCTTATATGAACGGCAGCTGGTTCAAGGAAGAACGAAACGCCGGTACGCCGATGGACATGAATACATCGGAGATCGGTTCGTTCGGCGCAGGGTTGGATCTGGCCACTGCGGACGGAAGCCAGTGGGCATTTAAATTGTTCTATGACGACAATGATCTGCACGATGTCAGCGTCAGGATCAATGACGCTCGCGACGCAGAGCAAATTCGAACGATTCGGGATCAGCCGACCTCGGCGCTGGGCACCAGCGTCGTGTGGGAACATCAGATCGGCGCGCATCATACCCTGAGCGCTGGCGCCGACTACCGCTGGACTGAAATGTCAGTCAACGAACTGGGTCGCTTTCTGAACGATATGCCCAGAGAGTACAAAGTCACGACCGGCGATCAGGATATGGGCGGCGTTTTCGCGCAGGATATTTGGAAGATCAATGACCGATGGCAGCTCAACGGCTCCGTGCGTTTCGACTACGTGACCAATAACGGCATGCTCGAGATCACCGACCTGACGAGCGGTATGATGGATTTCTCCGAGACCTATGAAGCAAACTCCGAAACCACGGTCAATCCCAGTTTCGGTGTTCGCTTTCAGGCGACGGAATGGGTGTCGCTGAGGGGAGCTGCGTATAAAGGCTTTCGTGCACCGACGATGCGTGAACTTTACCGCAGTGCCGTGACCCGCGGCGGTGTGGTCCTGGTCAATAACCCGGACCTCGAACCGGAGCGCCTGGTGGGCATCGAGGGAGGTGCGGATTTCATACTCGAAAATAATGTCACAGTTCGCGTGACGATTTTTCAGAACATAGTCGAAGATCTGATACAGAACATTACGCGTGGCGTAGCCGGAAACATGCCGGAGGTGATACCGCCCTGCGGATTGATCGATGCGGGAGATACCTGCCGGGAGCTCGCTAACGTTGGCGAGATGGAGGCGACCGGCGTCGAGTTAGAGACTGAATATCGCCCGAGTGAAAAATGGAGTTTCTTTCTCAGCTATCTCTATAACGATACCGAGGTCACCGAGGCGCCGGACAATCCGCAAATCGTCGGAAAACAGATTCGCCAGGCACCGAAGAATTCATTCACCGCGAGAATCCGCAACGGCAGTCGATGGTTCGATACGACTCTGCAGGGCCGCTACGTGGGTGATCGATACGAGGATGACCTGAATTCCCTGGCGGTCGATGAGTTCTTCGTGCTCGATGCGACGTTCTCGAGGGACATCGGTGCCTCGGGCCAGGTGTTCCTGTCGATAGAAAATTTGCTCGATGAGGAATATGAAATTCGTGTGGATAACAATGGCTTCACCGAGATCGGCCGACCCCGATTCGTGAACCTCGGTTTCCGATATCGTCACTGAGGCTCGTTCGGCCTCCGGCGCAGTTCCCTCGCCAGGCCCAGCAACTCGAGCAACGTCACGCGGCCACCGGGTAAGACCAGCCAGGTAGCGAGGTATACAGAGATAAACACCGAAGCCTCCAGCACGAAGTCGGTCACGACGTTATCGCCGAAAGAACCAGCGGCGCGGATCACGCCGATAGCAACTACCGCAGTTACGGTAGCCACAGAAGGTTTCCAGACGGCCGCGAAGATATCGCTCAAACGTATCCTGGTCTCCAGGAAGCAGAACCACAGGCCCGGCACCAGCAAAACGAGATTGGCCAGCAGCAGCGCCCAAGCCACTCCGGTCGCACCCCATGACACGCCGGCCGCAATCGCAACGATCTTGACGGTTGACTCGAACGTTCGCCACCTCAGCAATCGCCGGGTCTGTCCGAGCGCGACAAATACCCAGCGCGTTGTCATGCTGAGCATCGCGGTCGCGGCGACCGGGGCGAGTATCTGAATCAACGGCACAGTGGGCAGCCATTGATCCCCGAGGATGATTAGTACCGCGGCCCTGGCTTCCATGAACAGGCCGGCGATCGCGGGAAAGGTCGACGTCGCGATCAGCAATACGGCCTTTCGATAAAACGCGCGGAAGCGATCCGGATCATCCTGCAATCGCGACAGCGTCGGCACGGCGACGCGAGACAGTGCCCAGGATATGCGATCGAAAGGCAACAGCACTCCGTTATAGGCCTTGGAATAGAATCCCAGCTGCTCGGCGCTCGCGAACCTGCCGATCAGCAACTTGTCGACGGTCTTGGTCAGGTTGTTCAGGATACGGGAACCGGTAATATGCCCACCGAACCGAAGCAGCGATTCGACTTCAGTCAGGTTCACTCGGAACACTGGCCGCCAGCCGGTCGCCAGCCAGCAAAAAATTGTCCGGAGGCCCAGTTGGACGAGTTGCATGCAGACCAACGCCCAGTAGCCGGCCCCCTCCGATGCGAGCAAGATAGCCAGACCGACGCTCCCGACCAGTGACACGATCTCGATCAGGGTCAACGTACCGAGACGCAACTGCCGGCGGAGCAATGCCTGATGCTGAAGGGAAATGCCGTCGATCAGCGAAAGAAACGCCAGCGCCCGTGTGATATCCAATACCTTCGGTTCATCGTAGAACCAGACGACGACCGGTGCGCCGATCAAAATGATCGTGGTGACGATCACACTCATGCCGACGTTGACCCAGAACAGCGTGTTGACCTGGTGAATGGCGATATCTTTACGTTGTACCGTTGCGGCCGTAAGCCCAAGGTCGCGAAGCATGGCCGCGAAACTCACGACCGCCAACACCATCGCCACCAGGCCGAAATCGCCCGGCGTCAGCAGACGCGCCAGCACCATCATGGCGGCCAGGTTCAACGCGTTGCTGACCAGCTGTCCGGCAATGACCGTCGTACCGGCTTGTACCGAACGACGGCGCAAATCCTCCGTCAACGCCTCCGTCCCTACCAGCTGATCGTCGCGTAACCAGTCGAAATCCTGATTCACGTGGCTATGTCATCCGGCAAACGGCACTCGACGACTTTAAATTTCTGTCGGGGTCCCGGCGGTGGATCGAGACACTCCTGATGCTTAACGGTCACGGTGACGTCGTCGCCGACGACACCGGTAATCGCGTTGCGCACCGCGGCACGTTCAGCTTGGCCGGCGACCGGCCCCTCGAAACGCACGGTGAAACGATCCAGAGCTTCCTGGATGATTTGATACCGATTGAGACCTGCGACTTTTTCCAAAGCCATGGTCAGTTCAAACGGCGAAACCACCCGACCATCGGCCAGGCGCACGCATTCGACGATCCGCCCCTCAATACGAGCCAGCCGGGCAAACGTTCGGCCACACGGACAGGGATCATCCGCGGCGAAACTGCCGAGATCACCGGGGGCATAACGAATGAACGGCATCGCCAACAGATCGAGATTGGTCATGATCAGGTTTTCCGCGCCGCCGGCCGATGGAACCGACTCCAGGATCGCCGTGTCTTCAGCAACATGGAAACCGTTGTGAGCCGGGCATTCCCAAGCCACCGAGCCCATTTCGGTCAAGCCGAATATTTCGTAGACCGGCGTATCGAAAGCCGTCTCGATCAGACGGCGAGTCCCACCATCCAGGGTTTCTGCCGTAGTGACGATCGCCTGCAAGGATACGACTTTAGTGCCGGACTGCTGAATGTATTCCGCCAACTGACGTATCGGCGTCACCCAACCGTAGAGTAACCACGCTCCATACCGGTTGATTTCTGCCAGCACCTGATCCGGCGGATGTTCGTAACTTAAATAACGAGCCCGCTCCCACCAGGCCGCCCGCTTTTTGGAGAAGCGCTGGAACACCGCCTTCCTGCCCGGATGATAACCGCTGGCCATCAGTGCACGCTGAAACATGGCCTTGCGCACGCGAAGCCAACGCGCCTCCTGGAGGATCGTGAACGGGCGACCGCTCGAACCACTGGTCTTGCTCGAATGTAACGATGCGGCAGGAAAAGAACTGCTGGTGATCGCATCGGTCCCCGCCGCCTGTAAATCCTTTTTCTCGCTGATAGGTATGTAAGCGATATCGTCGAGCGTTTTGATATCGCCGGGTGACAGCCCCGCGTCGTCAAACAGCTTGCGGTAATAGGGAACGGACTCATAAGTATGCCGAATGAGATGTCGAAATTTTTTCTCGCGAAGAAGTCGCACCGCCTGCGGATCACGCCACTGGGCATTCAGCAACGACCCGAAAACGCGCATGGTCTGCAGGTAATTCATCTTGCGGCCTATCCCCCTGTCGCGACAGCAATTCAGTGTAGCGCGACTCGGCAGCTTGCGTCACGGTAACCGGTCAGGCTGTCAGCGCATATGGCGTGATGAGACTTTTCGGTGTTAAATGTTCCGGTGCTTCAAGTGGAAACTACATGAGGACCGCCGCGAACGATTCGCCGGTGATGACGCGCACCATTACCGATGGTGATCGCGTGCTGGGCTATGTCGTGATCGACTCAACCATCGATGGCCGCGCGTCCGGCGGCCTTCGGATGATGCCCGACGTCGATGAAGCCGAAATTCGCGGACTGGCCCGGACGATGACATTGAAATACGGCTTCCTGGGGTTGCGCAACGGCGGCGCCAAGGCCGGCATGATCGGAGACCCGGACAGTCCCGTTGCAGAACGCCGCCGAATCGCCGCTGATTTCGGCAAGGCGATCGCACCACTGCTGCGCGATCGCATCTACCTCCCCGCGACGGACATGGGCACGGGACCGGAGGAACTCCGCTACCTGCGTAAAGGCGCCGGACTGAAGAGTTCGAAATCACGGCGCTCAGGCCCTTCCACCGGAGAGTATTCCGGCCTGACCGTTTGGATCAGCGCGCAGGCTGCCGCGCGATATCGCGGCCTTGACCCGGCGAAAGCCACCGCCGCGATCGAAGGTTTCGGGAACGTTGGTCGAGCGCTGGCACGGCTTTTTGTCGCCGGCGGCACACGGGTGGTCGCCGTCTCGACCGTGGACGGCGCTCTCTATAATCCGAAGGGGCTCGACATAGCGAAACTGACAGCGCTCAGCAAGACTTACGGGGATCGAGTCATCGAACACTATCCGAATGCCGAGCGCCTTGATCCGGAGGCGCTGCTCGAGTTACCTGTCGATATACTGAGTCCATGCGCGCGCCATAACAGCATTCATCGGCACAATGCTGCGAACATTGACGCGCAAATATTGGCGCCGGGGGCAAACACCCCGATCACGATAGAGGCAGAACGCGTATTATTCGAGCGTGATGTCATCTGCCTGCCGGATTTCGTCGCCAATTGCGGCGGCGTGTTAGGCGGTACGATGCGGTATTCGGGCATCGATACGGCAGATATTGACAACTTTATTCGCGATTATCTCGATCCACGGATCTCCGGTCTTTTGACGACCGCCGCGGAACAAAAAGTAGTGCCTCGGGTTATCGCCGAAGAAATCGCCAGGCTCCATATTAAAAAAATGACACAGCCGGGCGCAGGCAAAGATCTTCTATCACGTATCTATAAGACACTCGCGGGTCAGTATCGGCTTGGCCGGATACCCGGGAAAATTTCCGGCGCCGTTGCCATAAAATACTTCCGTAAGAATTTAATGTAGACAGCGAAAACCCGGATTATCTCCGGACAGTCTTCAGAGATATTTTCTCAGTGACTTGAGCACGCCTAGAACTTTTAGTGATATTCGCTCCGGTAGGCTCGCCTGCCAGAGGCGCCGTTTTGGCAACTCATAGCCCATATCGTGATCGACGACGAGAAAGCCGGGCAACTGGCTCGAACGCTGCACGTCAGCGCACGTCCGCAGTCCTTCCGCCACGCAGCGAAGTGACAACTGGTCTGCGAGCGCGATGCGGTCACCCGACCAGGTTTCTGTTCGATTCCGGACCTGCCGCGTTCCTGTGTAAGCCACAGCCTGATCCAGGCCGTCTTCCAGATCGTTTGCCAGACGCATGATCAATACCTGGCGCAAACGTTCGGGGTAAGCAGCCAGACACCGCCGGTGCTCCCGGATTGATTCCGGCTCGTACCAGGCGATGCGAGTGTATTCGTCGATCAGGGTCTCGACCTCATCACCGAACGTCTCCTGTATTCGGTCCCGGTGAGCACGGCGCGAACGCTGACGGACGCTGCCGTCGAAGTATTGCAGTGTATACGCTGCGTGCAGGAGCCCGGCCAGTACCACGCTGACAGGCTGGCGTTCCGCCAGCAGAATACTGGCAGTGCGAACGAGATGACTAAGCAACGGCGCGTCCTGCGCTCGATAAATTCCGTCGGCGAACAATTGGGCAAACTCATGGGCACTGCGCAGCTGCAACAGATCGGATTCAGACAGATCACAAGACAGCGCCTGATTCATCAGTTGTGGGTAGGTCAGTGCGTATGTGGCCACAGCGAACATTGCCTTTGTCAGAACTAACACTATTATAACGATTAAGCTGTTTCGCATTTCGATGGTACCCGGTCGCGCTTGACAGGGATCACACGGCAGATCGTCACTTGAAAAAACAATCGCTGAAAACAGGGCCGATGTATCGCGAGTTGTCGGCCTGGTGTGAGGATCAGGATTTCCTGGACAGTATCAAGGCGTGCGTCGATGCGCAGAAGAAGGCCGCGGGTGAATATTTCAGGAGCTTGTACACGCCCAATCAGGAGGCAAGTAGCCTGGTCTCGGAGGCTATGCTCGAGCAGGTCCTGGCAGCGGGCTCCGATGTACACGGCATATCCAGACAGCCGGAAATCTCCAATGTCATCGTCTTCAATGCGCTGACGGTCGAGAATGCGGTGATGAACAAAGACGTGCTAGCGCTGCGGAATCGCATTGACGATATGGTCGCACGCAAGGTCAGGGAGACGTTCGACCTTGGCAGGGGATGGGGCATCACCTGTAGCGGACACTTCTGGTACCCACCCGGCGGATATATGGGATGGCATACGAACAGCGGAGCGCCCGACTGGCGACTGTATATCAGCTATGCCGAGGAACCCGATAAATCATTCTTCCGTTACCGCGACCCGGACAGCCTGGAGATCATCACCGAATTCGACAGAGGCTGGGCAGCGCGCTTATTTCATGTCACACGCGATCGGCCGTTGTGGCACGCGGTCTATTCCGACACCAATAGATTCAGCCTGGGGTACCGGGTTCATCCCTGGAGACCGCTGAAGCGGCTTGCCCGCAAAATCAAAGGTATTGATGCGCTGACTTGACCGGCCGCCGAGGGTTAACGGTCATGCCGGCGCATGCCACGACCAGTTGTAGCATAACGATCCGATTTTGAAACGGAACAACAAGCCCGCCCGGACGAAGCCGGAGTGTTTGCGGGAAGAAATATTGGACCTGTTTTCAGGACCGATAATCAAGATCGCCTGTCGGTAGCCACGATCCCGGAAACGGGTCAGAATCTGTTCACATATAAAGGGCTGCAAATGTTTGCCGCGGAACTCGGCAGCGGTATACGAATCGTACAGATAGACCTGATCATCTTTCAGCGTGAGTTCACGGCCGATAAAATCAACCAGGACACGCCCGACTGCAGTCCAGGTAACGGTTATCAGGGTGCCTGCCGACTCCCGAAGCGCGTAACAACTTTGCCCCTGGTGGAGACGCTCAAGGTACTCCGCACTCGAAAGGGTAGGATGAAGATGCAGGTAGTCCTCGATATCATCGTCGGTCAGCTCGGTCAGGCTGGCCTCGAGTTCGAGAGTTGACGGCTCTATGGGACTGTCGAGCCGGCGGACGTACCAGCCTACAACCCAGATACCGCCCTTGTAGCCCAGGAATGCCAGCGCCCGGCACAGGAAATTGGTGACTCCCTCATCCCTGTATACCTGCACAGATCGCTGCAGTGTTTCCCGGAACGTCCGTCCCCTGGTCCGAACGGTTTGTTTGTTCATCAGTCGGCTCCAGACATCGACAACAACGACCGGCCGGGGCAAACCGGATGAGATCCGCGCACCAGGTCAAACAATCACACTGGTTCCAGGCTCTGCTGTTCCGTCATGGGTTGATGACCTGCGCGAACAGGTTTTCCAGCTGCCCGGCGATCTGCTCCGGGGAGTATCGCTCGACCCGTTCCCGCCCCAGGCGGTCATAGTGGCTGATGGCAGTGGCATCACCGGTCAATTTAACAAGAGCCTCTCGCAACTCCTCGACGTTACCGGGTGGAACCTTGATCGCCGCGTCCCCGACGACTTCGTTGCAACCCTGGATATCGGTCGTGATGATCGCGCATCCCGCAGCCATCGCCTCGAGGAGAACCATCGGAAAATTTTCCTGTGTTGATGGAAATACAAATATGCTCGATGACAGGTAGATTTTTTTCAGCTCTTCACGTTCGAGGAATCCCAAAAATCGAATCGGCGTTTTCACCTTCTCCGCGAGCCGTTTCAGGACCGGAAGATAGTGGCCATCACCGGCGATGCAGACTTCCCAGTCATCGCTGATCACATCGCTTGCCTCTATCAGGAACTGAACTCCTTTACGCTCTACCAGGCGGGAGGCGATGAGGATTCGCTTGCTCTTGTCGGGTGTCCCATGGAAGGCCAGGTCATAGGCATTAGACATGACTGTTACCGGACAATCGATCTGCTCCTGTATCAACCCCTTCAGGAAGTGTGATGCAGAGATCACCATATCGCTCTCCTGAAGGACCTTCTGCCAAACCGGCTGAATCAGCCTGTGCACCCACTTGAAGCGATCGGGGTTGTAGCCGGGTATATCGGATCCATGCGCGGTAATGACGTAGGATAGCCCGGTTTTCTTTTTCAACAGGTAAGAAACGATACCCGACGGCACAATAAAGTGTGTGTGGTTGAGGTCGTAATTTCGTGTTCGTATCAATTCGAGCGCCTTGCGGTAGGAAGGCCAAATCTGGCTCAAGAGTTCGGGCGCCGTAGAATAATAGCGATTGCGTCGAATGCATTTGACGCGAAAGATATGTACGCCGTTTCTGACCTCCTCCGTCGGGAGGTCCTTCATACCAGATGTCACGACGTCGACTTCATGCCCCTTACGGACCAGGGCTTCGGCAATTGATTGACAGACGGTCGCGCCGCCACCCCCCACGGGCGGGTATTCATAATTGATGCAAAGAATCTTCATCCGGAATTAATTGCCGGTCCTGTTTTCGACGATCCGGAATTTCCGGCCCGGTGACGGCGCAATCGATGATTCAAAAGCCACCGCGACCTGTACCTGCGCGCCGAGCACCGGAGCCAGCGCCTGACACACTGTCCGCTCCAGCCCGTCGCGGTCGGAACCGTCATCCTCGATTCGAACGACGCATCGGTCAGGGCTTTCCTGCAGAATCTGGTATCGACCAAGACCGGAAATATTCTCCAGCGCCAGGGTGAGGCGGTAGGGCGTGATTACCTTGTTATCAGGCAGGCGCAGACAATCCACCATTCGCCCTTCAATGCGCCGGATGCGTTGCAGGGTACGACCGCAATGGCATTCCCCACCCTTTACGGGAGTTGCAAGATCGCCAGTCCGGAAGCGGATGAGCGGCATGGCTTCGAGCTCCAGGTTGGTCATGATCAACTCGCTGGCATTATGGTCTTCATTCCGGACGAACTCGACAATGGTCGTATCCTCAGAAAGATGATAGCCGTTATGCGCAGAACACTCCCATGCTACCAGTCCCATCTCCGTCAGGCCGTAGAGGTCGTAGACATCGGTGCCGAAACCTGACTCGAGGAGCCCGCGCGTATGAATGTCCAGAGTTTCGGCCGTTGAAATCACAACTTGCGGGCGGTGAGCGCGATCATTCGATGCCTGAATATATTCCGCCATGAGACGAAGCGGTGTCGTGCAACCGTAAAGGACAGAGGGCCGGAAGTTGTTCAGTTCAGATACCAGTTCTTCGGCCGGGCTTTCGATCGAAGCATACCGCCAGCGCAACCACGGGCGCGACGGCTTCTCCCCTGCGGTTATAAGCAGCAACTTTTGGCCAAGTCGATATCCGGCCACATGAAGGGCGCGCAGAAACAGGCCGTTCCTGGTCGACAGAAAATGCGGGTCGAAATACGAAGTCAGTGGTTGACCAGTCGAGCCACTGGTGCGCTCTGTTACCAGTGCATCGATATTGCATTTTTCGCTGATACGTTGGACGGGCGGGATCCGTTGCAGCATCGATTTCGAAGTCATGGGTATCTTGTATAAATCATCCAAATGCCGCACGTGACCGGGCTTGAGCCCGACACTGTCGAACAGCGCCCTGTAATAAGGAACATGGTGAAAGGCATGATCAACCAATGCGTTCAGCCTGGTTTCCTGCCGCGCGCGAATAGCGGCACGATCCAGCCACTGGGAGCGGAGCAATGAACGGTAGCTCCGATACTGAGACAGCGGATTCAATCTTCCACGCCCAGTATCTTTTGATTGAAGGCCCTGATGCGGTCACTTACGCCGGCAATATATGCGGTGGTATCGACATTATGAGTCTGTGCACTGTTCACAAGTTCCACAAGCTCGTCAGTCAGCCCCTGCGTCACAAATTCCTGTATATCCATCATGTACTGGTCCAGTCCGAGCATTGAAAAACCGCCGTGGAACTTCGGATTATAAGCGAGCCCGACTACCGGCGTGCCGACAGTGGCCGCGAATATCATGGGATGCATGCGCCCGCCCAGAAGCACATCGAGTTGCGTACAAACACCCTTGTACAGATGCGGATCGTCGATAAATAGAATCTTGCCCGGATCCAGAGTCATCTTGTTTTGTATCTCCCTGCACAAACGGTCGTCGCCTTCATGGGATACGTTGTAGGTCGGCAGAAACAGAATACAGGCATCGTTTTTTCGTACCAGTTGATCGAGTACCCGGGCCAGCAGGTCACACAGAACCGCGGATCGATGCACCAGTGTATGGCCCGGCCGCTCGAATCTGGATGCTATCCGGCTCGGTACCAGGCGTGGTTTCGGAGGAAACCAGCGTCGAACCGATACACCTATAAGCGGCCGCTCGTTGATCGGCACGCCCCGCTCTTCGAGCCAGTGTTTAGCCTTATTCGCCGGTGCCGGAATGAGTAGTAACGCCGGGTCCGGAATGACCGAGACCGGTTTACGGGTCAATGCCTGTGCCGTCGCCTGAGCGACCGGGTCACGGGTTGTAATTTGCCGCATGCACAAAAATGCAAGCCGGGCAGACCATCGGCTTGTTGGCGCGGACAATGGTCCTACACCCAGGGAATAACCGATGATACGCCGGCAAAATAAACGCATCAGGAGCACACGCAATGCCCAATACGGCATCTTGATCAGGCTGTCGTCATCCTGAAAAAGACCGCCTCCACCGCATATGATTGCATCGGCGCCGATCGCCGATCGAATTAGGGGTGCGAAACCGCGAAAACCCGACCGAATCGTGTCGATACCCATACCGGCATTCTGTACGGCGCGGGTATTGGAGATCGCGGTAATACGAAGGCCCGGCTTGACGGCCCTGAGTCCATGGCATATCGCATAGAGAATAGCCCTGTCGCCGAGATTGCCGTCGGCATCTCCCGCAATGATAAGAACGCTGTTAACAACAGGCGATGCACTCATTGACGACAGTTATCAGGAATGATCGTGAGCGGCGGCTGAATCGTCGAGCCTGCCCCGATGCCCGGAAAAACATGACTGACGACGATCAAATAGTGACACATCAAGTATACTTTGACTGACTTGTTCTACTATTTCTGCTCATACTAGCATGCGGATGATTTCGGCCCGAGAGATCGCGTCACATTAAGAAGCATTCCGTGCAAAGCAGCCTCCAACAGCATCCCGTACTCGTCCTGGGAGCCTTTTTCCCGGCTCTTGGGGTCGTCCAGTCCCTGGCGCCGAAGGGCGCGACTTGCTGGGTCTGTGATTCACGCCGAAGCATCGCGGGCTGGTCCCGTCACGCGCATTACCGGTATATAGCCGATCCGCGATTTGACGACCGGGTTATGATTGATCAGCTGATTGCACTCGCGCGCAGGGTCGAAGGTAAGCCGATCCTGATGCCCACCGACGATCACTTTGCACAAGTGCTTGCCCGCCACAGACTTGAATTGGAAGAGGTCGCGATTCCATGCGTCGCACCGAGCGAAGCTGTCGAGTTGCTTGTCGATCAACAGCGGTTCTGTGAATGGGGACAAGCGAACGATATCAGCTGTCCAAAAGCTGTCCCGGCCAGTGACGCGCCCGGCTCGCTGCCTATGCCATTTGTTGTGAAGCCCGCCAACAAGTCGGCCTTCCAGGTGGCGGCCCGCAAGCTGCAACGTGGTAAACGGCCAAGCCACTTTCGTTGCAGGTTCATCCACAGCATGGAGGAGTGGCAAGTTTACACGGAGGAAATCGGCCCGAATCTCGATCATATTCTGGCCCAGGAGTTCATCGAGGGTACGACCAGCGATATGTACTCGATCGGCGTCTACGCCGATCGACATTCGTGCATAAAGGGACTCTTTGTCGGTCGGAAGCTTCGTGGTTTCCCCGCCTTATACGGGGACACGAAACTTGGTCAGAATGATCGCGTGCCCGATGAGGTGTTGGACGAAGTGACGCGCATCGTTCGGGCCCTGCAGTACACAGGCGTCGCGGAGTTCGAATATAAACGGGAACCGGGGACCGGCCGTTTTCGCCTTATCGAAATCAATCCGAGATGTTGGAGCTGGATCGGTGCGTCTACCGTATCGAGAGCCGATATTTCCTGGATCGCCTTTCAGGATTTGACCGGCGCGAATCCAGACGATGCCATCGAAAATGACGCACCGGGATCGATCAAGTACGTGCAGATCATTTCGGACTTCGTGAACGTGTTCTTTCGCTACCGCTGGGATTATCCCGGCTGGGTCATGGGGCCGCGGGCGTGGTGGAAAAGCCTCGAAGCTGAAAAGTTAGTGATTGCGGAATTCAACCAGGGTGACTGGCTTGTCGCGGTTTTCTATGTAGCATGGGTATTGCGCGACGCTGCCGAGGGCCTTCTTGCGTGGCTAAGGAAGCGCTGATTCCCGAACCAGCTCGCCACGCGCCGAACCCCGGTTCGCGCTGACGAGACAGCGCGTACTTTTCCAAATCGCATGGCGGGCGTTTCGCTCGCGTGACAATCTCAACATTCCGCGTTGGCACGCAGGCGCTTCCACCAGAGACTCGCGTTTACTCCGAGACCCAGCAGCGGTTCGGGGGGAAGGCGACTTGGATTCGACAGCGCCTCGGCGTCGCGGATGAGGCTGGATTCGGAACCCATTGCGTATTCGGCGAGCAGCGTGCCCGAGATCGTGCCACGTGCAACTCCGATGCCGGCGTAACCCCCGCAGGCGAATACACCCGGCGCGAGGCGTCCGAAGAATGATCCCCATCCCCGTGTCATGCAGAAGATCCCACCCCAGGTGTGCGCCATCTCCAGATTCTCGAGCATAGGGAAACGCTTGCGCACCAACGCCTCGTGTGTCGCACGCAGCTTGCGTTTTAACGTGTCGGCCACGCGAAAATCGCCGGTGTATCGAACTCCATGGCGGACCAGGATACGCCCCGAACGGGTGCGCCGGACCGTGGGCCCCATCGGCACGGCGGGCGTGATTCCCCATTCGTCCCCGCCGCTCATCGCGGCGCGGGCCAGATCGTCGAGCGGCTTCGAGAGGCTCACATATGCAGCCATCGAGCACAGCTCCCGCCGGAGATAACCGAGTGCGGGAGTGAACGCGTTAGTGGTGAGCAAAACGTTCCCGGTTTTTATCGAACCTTCAGCGCACTCGATTTTGACCGACGCGCCGGGTTCTATCCGGTGCACCGGCGATTCCTCGAATACCTCGACGTTCGCGGGCATCGCGTCGGCCAGGCCACGGCACAGCGCTGCCGGATTCATCAACACGGTGCCCGGCGTGAAGACCGCCGCACGGTAGTAGCCCGTGCCGACAATATTCGCCAGCGCGTCCCCTTCGAGCCATTCGTAGGGTTTTTCGACGGAGTCGAGCGTGTGACAAAAGCTCTCGAGGTTGCGGACCCACTTGCCTTCGACGATCGCAGTCAGGTGGCCGCGCCGTGACCATTCGCATTCGATTCCATGATCGCGGACCAGACGTTCGAGCTGGTCGAGCCCGGCCGCCACCAGGCGCGAGACTCGCCGGCTGTGTGTACCGTCGACTCCGTCCGTGCGATGTGGCGTATCCACAATGAATCCCGAGTTACGGCCCGAGGCGCCATAACCGACGCGATACCCATCGAGCAGAATAACGCGCGCGTCCGGATCGAGCTCCGCGAGGCGACGTGCGGCGCCAATGCCGGTGACGCCGGCGCCGACCACAACCCAGTCGGCTTTTTGCGTGCCTTCGAGATGATTGCACGGTGTAGGATGCGGCAGCTCCGCAAACCACCCGGACGCGTGGCTGATATCCGCTGGCAAGGGCGCGGGACTGATCATGGTTGGAAACGGATCATCGGATTTTAAATAAAGAGTAAGGGCAACGAATATTTCTGCAAGAGACTAGCTTCACTGTCTGGCGTCGTGTTGGGGTGTAACCGCCTCCATCAGCAACCGGTTAGCGCTCAACTTCGTAGTAGCGCGTCGTCCGCTCGCTGACACCGATGCGTGCGCGACGGGTATCGAGCCAGCCCGCCGCAATTGGTGCGCTCGCTGGAAGCAGCTGAAGCTGGATGATGTCCCGGTGGTACCCCGGCGCCGTGCGGGCCGCCCGATGCAGGCAGTGCACGGTGTCACAAAGGACCGCCGTGCCCGCCGATCCCGTCATCGTGAACAGGCCCTCCGGATCCTCCAGTACGGAGTCCGGAAGCCGATAGTCGGCGCGGCTTCCGTAGCCCATTCGGAATAACTCTCGAGTTTGGGGACGCGACTTTATCTGAAACGGGCCGTGCTCGACCGTAACGTCATGGACGAGGTAGAAGAGTTTGAGGAGCCCCGGCTGTCGACGGCTGTCGCAATGCCAGCGCGTGGAGTTGACCTCGCGGACGCCCTGCACCGCATCGGGCACGTGCTCGTTCCTCCAGCACTTCACCGACGAGACATTCACGTGGGACCCGTAGTAGGCCCCAAGGGACTCGACCAACCCGGGTGGAAGCAGCGCCTCGATATCGGGCGCAGTCGAGTCGAGATCCCCGAGATACCACGAGTAGACATTGCCGTCCGGGGCCTCGCCCTGTCGCGGGATGCGCCGACCGATGTCGTCGAACGCGGCCGTCACGGACGTGCGAAGACGCGCGATCACGTCGGGCGGAATCAGCGGCGGCAGCGGGACGATTCCCCGTTCGTGCAGCAAGTCGGGAGAGAATAGTCCGGCGCCGGGCGCAGGTGCACCGGCGCGGGCACGAATCCGTCGCAGCACGAGTCGCGAGCGAGCGTGATGAGACAGTCGATCGTCATCCCGAAAGATGCGGCGGCCGAGCCGATGGTCCATCGATCGCAAAGCAGCCCGCACACCCTGCACGGACGATCCGATTATCGGGGCCTTCCGAAGCGCCTGCCACCACACCTCGATTCAACCTCCCCGACTCACCGCCGCCGAGGCCATGCGCAACCCGCGGTGCGCGGCCTCACGCGGCCGGACAATCAGACCGATTGCATTTCCCCGCACCTTCAAATGCATCGCGCGTTGCATGATGACTACGTCCCTATCTACAAACTGTCGCTTTGATTCCGAATCGAGCGTTAATCACTGACCTGTCACGCCGCTACAAAATGAAAAGCGACAGGAGGATCTCAGTCCATGTTACTCCGTTTCCTGAACAGAAAAAAAAGTCCAGATACCCTGGCGTAGACGAAAGAATTCCCAACACTCAGCCCGGCAACGCGCAATGCATTTGAAGGTGCGGCGAAAAATAGTCTGAATTGACACGATGAATGGGCAAGAAACCCGGCCTAGTGCCGCGTTTTCTTTATCTGGTGAATGTCTGCTTTGGAACGCGATAGGCACTTCTTCAGGAATGAAAAACGGTGGATTCGACCATCAGTCGTCACAAATCTCTACCACTTTGCGATAGGACATTGGAACTGACGGTATTTATGAGGATGTGAGAGGCGCACTATCAGATATTGCCGCATGTCCCTCGATATCGGCGTTTGGACATGATTGCCAATCTGACCTAAGGTTCAGTGGGTTAAGAACGTCCATTGCATATACCATGAGTACATTCCGCCGTAACCCGATAGCCATTCTTATCCTGATATGCCTCGCGGCAGGGTTTATCTATGGATTCTTGGTCGGCAAGATTCAGATCTTCCCTTACCAGCTGATCAAGACGATCTACACGGTAAGCTTTCCAGGCGAAATAGATGATATGGGACCGTCAAGCTTGTTGAAGAACACGAACTTGTTCCCGGTTCGAATGACGACCTACGATTGGCCGGTGGAGGCGGAACCGTATTCGAGGGGCGGGGGGGGCATAACGTCAATAGGGGATCGGGTGCTGGGCGTGGAGAAGAACGGTGAGTTCTTTCTCTATGAAAAGGAGGACCGGGTCCGACTCCTCGGTAAGAGTATCAATACCAATATCGAGGCTCTTGCCCTGCGGGGCAATGATCCCGAGAAGCCAGAAACAGATGTGCTCCAGTCATTCCGATTCATGGATGTCGAGGCGAAAGCCATCGCGGGTAAGACCCACATATTCGTGATTTATCATTACTGGCATCCGGACAAGGAGTGCAAGACAACGAGAGTATCTCGTCTCGTCATGATGGATGTTGACGAGTTTCTTGGAGGCGAAAGCCTGCCAACGAATAAGGATTGGCAGTTGATATTCGAGAGCCGGCCATGTCTGGTTTTCAGCTATCGAGAGGCCTCGGCGTTCCAGAGTCCCAACAACGGCGGCCGGTTGGCTTTGGAAGAGCAACGATACTTGTACATAAGTCTCGGAGATCATCATCTGGATGGCGTGAACAACCCTGATATTGCTGCGCAGACCAGCGAGCTCGATTACGGAAAGATTATCAGGGTAGACCTGAATTCCTTGCGGGCTGAGCCGTATGCATATGGGATTAGAAATCCCCAGGGAATGACCATCGATGCACAAGGGAACCTTTGGGTGACAGAGCATGGGCCAAAGGGCGGCGACGAGCTAAATCTCATCAAGCCCGGTGCAAATTATGGTTGGCCGTTGACGACACTCGGCACGCAATATCGTCGATGGGAGTGGCGGCTAAACAAGACTCCGGGCCGTCATGAGGGCTTCGAGCCCCCGACGTTTGCCTGGGTGCCGTCGATCGGCATTTCGAACCTGATCCGTCTGCGAGATCAACCACCGCTATGGCGGGGAGACTTTCTGATATCGGCGCTACGTACCGCCAGCCTCTATCGGCTTCGGCTGAAAGAAGGTCGGGTCCTGTTTTCGGAGCCAATACAGGTCGGCGAGCGCGTCCGGGATTTAGCCTTGATGGCGGACGGATCCGTCGTGTTGTGGACCGACAAACCCAGCATTATTCATGTCGTTGCCGAACCGGATGAAGGCTCGAGTGGCAAGACAGCGGCCTATCGGCTCAGGGTCAAGGGAGTGCCGGAACAGCTACGGGATACGGTACTGGGCTGCATGTCGTGCCACAGTTTTTTCGAGGGACATCTTCAGCGACAGTGCCCCCCCGCTATGGGGCGTGTTCGGTCGGCCGATCGGTGCTACCGACTATCCCAATTATTCCAACGCGCTGCGCATGAAATCCAATGACAACTGGGATGCCGAATCATTAACAACGTTCATCAGGAATCCCCAGCAGTTCGCGCCAGGTAGCACGATGCCCGCGGCTGATGTCGGGGACGCACGAGCCGTGGATGCGTTGGTGGACTATTTGCAGACATTGCATTAGTTCGTCACACCATGAGATTGTGGAATCGGTAAGTAATGGTACGTTAGCGGGTGTAGTTCAATGGTAGAACATCAGCTTCCCGAGCTGATGACCTACCTTAATACCTGCGATTTCAACCGATCAATGCAACACCTAGACTCTAATGTATAGAGAGGAGGATGTTGCATTGATCGGTTGAAATCGCATACAGAAAGCAGACGCTCAAAATTAAGCAAAGCCGATTAGTGCCGCGTCAAAGTGGGCATCAAATGGGCATCTAAGGAAAATATTCCCCTTAGAGTGAAGGGAGCGCCATCGTAAGTAATTGAAAAGAATGGTGGCCAGGGGCGGAATCGAACCACCGACACGAGGATTTTCAGTGAACGAAATCCGCAACCCATCCAAACCCAACGTAACTCAATCAAGCATTTAGAGGCAGATTCTTAACACGGTAGGTCACCTCAGATGACGGTGGATGATCCTGGTTTGGGCACCAGAGTGGGCACCAAGCATCGGTCGTTACCTGACCGGTGGAGCCAAATCTGTGACCGGTTCCATGGCGTCTGGCGTAGCCGTCGATACAATCAATTACCGATAACTGTTGACATTCGAGGTCACGTAAGATCAATGCGGTCCTGCTTCGCGATCTTTATTTTGAGCCTGCCGGCCCTGAGTTTCGCCGGACCAAGCGTCGAAGAAATCTTCGCCGATGCGAAAGGCTATACCGCCTACGTCGAGACGCGAATTGAAGTCCCGTTCATAGAAGACAAACAAAGTTCATTTTTCGGCGCGGGCTTCGTGGTTAATCGTGATCGCGGGTGGCTACTCACCAACGCCCACGTGACCGGTCATTCGCCGGCTGAGATCAAGCTCTCGTTTAACGGCGGCACGCGTATCGATGCCCGGCCCGTCTATATCGACTCTTACCTCGATCTGGCCGTCCTTGCTTTCGACGATCTCGACGGCGTGGAACCGGGTGAAGCCCAGCTCGACTGCCGGTCGCTGATCGGCACCGGACACCCGGTCGGCGCTTTCGGACACCCCAAGGGACTGAAGTTTACCGGTACGCGTGGAATTATCTCGGGCCGCACGTCCAAGTTCGGCGCCGAGTGGTTACAGACGGATGCAACGATTAATGCGGGAAACTCAGGTGGGCCGCTAATTAGCCTGCAGACAAGCCGCGTAGTTGGAATCAATACGGCGCGCCTGAAAGGCAGGAATGTGCAGAACACGAACTTCGCCATGCTAAGTACGCACGCCTGCCGGGTTCTGGAGCGACTAAGCAACGACCAGGATCCGCGTCCGCCCGATCTCGGGATCACGTTTTTCGAGAAGGAAGGGGAACCAACGCTGCGGGTTGCCCATGTCAGAGAAAAAGGCCGGGCCGCCGGTTTTCGGCGAGGCGACCGAATCGTTGCGGTGGCCGGACAGGCCGTCGAACCGGCCACCGAGGGCGAATTAATTCATCGATTGCGCGGGCAGTTTTCAGGTGTTGCCATTGAAATCGAGCGCGACGGTCAGGTCGTTTCACTGTACCCAACATTCGAGCCACAGCTGAGTCTGACCGAGCGTTGGGGTGTCTATGTCGGCGGAGCTCTTTTTTCAAGGACTAATCAAGCTGATATCGAGGGATTGGTTACCAATCCCACAGTGATGGTTCATTACGTCGCGCCTGGAAGTGCCGCACAAGCAGCCGGCCTAGCGAAATATGATCATTTGCTCGCCATCGACGGGCAGCCGGTAGACAGCCTCGATACCCTGTTAAACATAATCCACGCGCACCCGCCGGATGCGCGGGCCAGCGTGGAACTGGTGCGTTTTATCTCGGCGAGGCGACAGATTTCTCGCAGATCTGCTGGCCGATATTCCTCTCGGCTCTCCGACACTTATTCGATTTCATTGACACTCTTTGTTCTGAATGTCCTGTAACTTTGGGCGTGTTTCCTTCCTGTTAGTGGTACCGTTGGCACTCCAAAACGCCAGGGAGGAATCGTTAATGGAAACCGGAAAATTCAGACTTGCCATCATCGCAGCGCTCGTGTCATTTTTTGCTGTGGCGCTAGCCTTCGCAGCGGACGACGAGTCCGCGATACTGGCCGAAGAGGCTGAAGCGGCGATCATAGAAACCGCAGCAGAGGACGTAGCCATCATAGAAGCCGCCGAGGAAGAAACAGCCGCCATAGAAGCGGAAGAAGAAGCTGATTGAGCTGAACGTCTGTCATCGTTTAAGAAACCCCGCCACTGTGCGGGGTTTTTTTATCTCGGGCCTTTAACCGGGTTCCGCTGGTACAGCTCGTGCAGACATTGCAAGCGGCCGGATATTTCCCGACCACGCTATCGCATCTAGCTGTTGTAACTAACTGATTAGAAATGGTGGCCAGGGGCGAGCCTCTCTCGGCCATCCATGGCCTAGTCGCTCTCGCGCATCCCTGCGCTCCGCGACACTAGTGCATCCTGCACATCGAATCGAACCACCGCATAGTTTTACCAACTTTCCTGTGAAGGACGCACGTCTACCTCAAATGACCAGGCCGAGCGCGGTTGCTGTGACAGAAAATACGCGGTCGTAGCTATGTCATCCGGGTCCAGCGTCTCGGGTGCTTCAACGTCTGCGTCTGAATCCAAAGATTTGACGCCCCCGTCGATGATGATGAGCGAAACGTGAATTCCGCTTGGCCAGAGGTGTCTGGCCATTGCCTGGGCCAAACTGCGCTGAGATGCTTTCGCCGGCGCAAACCCAGTGGTAAACGGCCTGCCGCGCAGAGACGCGGTGGCGCCGATGAAAATGATGCTACCGGTCTTTTTCTCTTTCATCGATGGGATGACCTGCTTTGAAACGAGAAACGCGCCCATCGTATTAATGCGCCAGGACTGCTCGAAGTCGTGTGCGCTCAGCTCTTCAATGTTACCCCACACACCTGAACCGGCGTTGTACACGAGTACGTCGATTTCTCCCATTTCGGCACAAACGGTCGCAAAGGCAGCTTCGACCGCCGATGGATCGGTGACATCACACGCGTAGGCTGCTGCCGAATCGATTTCAGCCGCGAGTTTGCCGGAATATTCTGTCTTTCGAGACAACAAGGCAACGGCATATCCCTCCGCCGCGAATCGCCGGGCAAGCGAGGCGCCGTTCTGAGGTCCGATGCCCACAACGGCACATACAGGTTTCGTCATTTGAATCTCCCTCTGTTGCTCATCATACTAGGACTACAACTTCTTGAAACGATCAGTACCAGGGCTGCTGTTTTGTCCCGCAACCTCCCGCTTTTACAAAACAGTAATGCTATAGCTCACGATATGACCCACCTCCCGCCTACACTGGCCCGCATGATTCACAGAGGCCAAAACAGGATTCTCGTCAGGTGCCGAGTTGATGACTACCGTCAGGTACTCATCAGGAATGAGTATGGCGAGAAGTGGATTTGCAACTGCCCCGAGTATCAGCATCCCAAACCGAATAGCGCCAGGGCCTTTTGCGAGCATACCGAGAAGGTCAATCTGCGCCTTCCAATTCGTTGATATCTTCCAGATCGGAATGTCTGCTTGCCGCCTCA